>Ga0307380_10005759_pt1 | contig 16424 bp, 19 predicted proteins | sample UN3MG_FD_202239 | JGI IMG/M metagenome (GOLD analysis project Ga0307380, IMG submission 202239) | Soil microbial communities from Risofladan, Vaasa, Finland - UN-3 | ecosystem: Environmental > Terrestrial > Soil > Coastal area > Acid sulfate soil | place: Finland: Risofladan, Vaasa | collected...
AACAAGCTGAGTTAGATGCTTTAAATAAAAAAATAGCTGCCTTGGCTGCACAGAATTCAGCAGCAGGTAAGGCTCCAACTCCAGAGGTTAATACTACTGGTTCAGATGCTTCTACTGCAGCAGCAAAAGGCATAGCAGACTCAGCCTCTACTTCAGCAAGTGGTAATTCAAGTGCTTCTATAGCTAGTAAAACTATACAGGGTGGAACTACTGGTGCGATGGTGGGTGGTCCTGCTGGTGCTGCTGTTGGAGCAGCTTCTGGTCTTCTTGTTGGTGTTCTTGGTGCAAGAGCAGCTAAAGCAAAGCAGGAACGTGAGGCAGCTATGCAAGGTCTTAAGGCGCAAGCAAGAGCTGGTGAGTTACTGGCTTCAGGAACTAAAGGTGCTATTCAGGATATCATTGCAGGTATCCGAGGAAGTGTGAGGGGATAATGGCTAGTAAGAAAAGAATCAGAGAAGTACTGAATAAATTTCGTGAGGATAATACGAAGCTTTCAGAACAGGATCTAGAGCAGAAGAAAAAGTTACTGGGTGCTCTTAGATTTGGTGACGATAAAAATCCGTCAAAGTCTGAAAGTAAGGATGATGACGATAAATCTCTGGGTGTTCTTACACCTTCTGAAGTTGAGAAGATCAAGAAGACACTAAGTATAAAGAAAAAGAAGTTAGAGAGAAAGAGTGAGCCTGAAAGCCCTGCTATGAAGGCTCAGATTAAAGCTGATATTGAGAACATAAAGAAACTCAAGAAGAAAAAGGATGAAGATGAATGAGAAGGTTAGACCTTTTAATCACACAATCCCGAAGGAACACAGAGAACGAAGACTTCTCAGACACCAGGGGTATTTTAACAGAAGAGTTTATAGAGTACTTGAATGCAGGACAGGAAAGAATCCAAGCTTTGATACAGGTAGAGTTTGCTGATGTCTTCCAAGCTGAAAAAGTTATTAACGCTGTCGCTGGTCAAGAAATCTACTCTCTCCCCTCAGACACGTTCCTTGGCATTAGAATTGACATGGTGGAATATTCAAGTTCGGGTGGGACGGACGAATACTATACCATTAAAAAAGCCTCTAAAAGGGAACGAACCTCTGGGTTCACTGCTGACCCATCTTTTTACATCAGAAGGAACAAAGAAATACTTCTTCAGCCTGCGCCAGATACCAATGGAAAAATCAGGGTCACCTATCAAAAAAGGCTCCCGAAGTTAGATATCAGGAGAGGAACTGTTGATTCTACGTGGGTTCCTAGTTCAGAGTTAAACACAACAACCAACACTTTTATTAATAACAGGATTGTTTTAGACAGCACTACATCAATAGATAAAACAGAGCTGCTAGAAGAAAACTTCATCAGTATTGTTGATAAGAATGGCAACATAAAGATGAAGAACATACCTATTGATGACATTGATGCATTAACAGGGATTGTTACAGTTACTTCTGGGTTTGTTTATGAAACTGGTGAGACTATTTCCTCTGGCGATTATGCTGTTAGAGGCACTGAATCTACTACCCACTCTCAGTTACCAGATAATGTTGAGAGATACCTTGTGGCTTATAGCAACTGGAAGATATTTAAAAGGGATAGCTCTGTTGATAGCACTGAAGCCCAAGCTGAACTACTTGCTCTTGAGACTGATATAGTTGAAAGCTTCTCTGTGCCTGATGCTGATGTAAATTACATCCCAATATTGGATGATCAGTTTTTAGGATCAGAGGGCGATACTTAATGGCAGCACCCCCAATACTAAATAAAAGATATAACAACTTCCTTGGCCTGGATCTTAAGTCTACTGATCTGGTTCGTCCTATTGAATTTGCTTCTGATACATTAAATGCTCAGTACACAAAAACAGGGGCAATAACTAAGAGACTTGGTTATCAAGCAAGAGCTGGCAGTAATGGTGGTTCTGGTACATTTGTCTATGCAAAGATTACTCCACTGACAAGCAAGGAAGCTCTAAAGATTTTTCAAAATGTATCAGTTGATTACTCCTTGATAAGCAAGGAAGCTCCAGAGTTACTCACACTCGATGCAGATTTAAATAGATTAACTGAGGCAAAAATTGCCGTGTCTTACACAGGTGTGGATCCATTTGCATCTATCTCTTTATTTTTTGATGAAACTGCTGACGAGTTCTTATGCACAGTTGAAGAGGGATTAGTCACACTATTGACGTTTAGTTTAGGTGTAGGTGTTGATGAATTGGTGCCTGTTACCGTCACTGATTTGGCTTCGGCAATAACTGCCCTAACTGATTTCACTGCTGCGGTGACTGGAAGTGCAACTGTGCCTGCAGCTTTTGCTGGGATAGTGAGAGCTCATAATTTATCAGGCAGTAATGATCTAGACTTAATTGCCTACTCTTGGGACGCTGTTAATACAGCAAGTGGTGCTGGCATGCCTGGATCAGTTACTAATAAGAATGACTCAGCATTTGAGTTAGCATCACATGCACAGATTAATAACATCTTATATTTAAGTAATGGTTATGACCCTGTTCATAAATATGATGGTCAGAATTTTTACTATGCTGGTCTTCCTAATCCTACTGTTACTACTGCTCTTGTCCCTGTAACTGGTTTAGTTGTTGGTACTAACTACTTTCATACAGTTAGTTATATTCAAAAGGATGCAGGTGGAAACTCCTATGAAGGAAACTCAGCCACTGTTTTAACTGGTTTAAATACTACTGCTACAGATAAAAGTTTTAACGTAACAGTTAAGAATATAGAGGCAGGAACTGGTTATAATACTGGTTGTGCTATTGCTGACGGAGCTTATGTTTCTTCTGCAGCAAACCCTGCTGTTGTTACTGTTGATGATGGCTCAGGTGGTACTCATACACATATAGTAGGGAACACTGCATACTTTCTTAATACTGATAGTGGAGACTATGAAGAACGTGAAATTGTGGCAACTACTGGCACTAGTATTTCTCTTGATAATCCAGACACTGACTCTATTGCTATTACAGATGGGTCAGTAATATCTAACAACTTAAGAATAGCAGTCTATAGAAACAAGACTAGTGCAGGTACTCCATCTATATCTCTTCTTGTTGCTGAAATTCCTAATGATAGTTTTAATCCAACTCAGGTATTCTTTGATGACGTATTAGATGCTAATCTTGGAGCAGAGTTCATACCACCAGCTACTGATAGAAGTCCACCTCCTAGAGGAAGATACCTATCAGCTTGGAGAAATCATTTACTTGTTGCTGGTAACCTTGAAGCTCCAAGAACATTGTATTGGAGTGATGTAGATGGGCCAGAATTCTTCCCGAGTGACAGAAACAGTATCGACACCCAAGGGATTCCTGGAGATCGCATTAAAGGTATCTCCCCTAATAATGAAACTTTCGCTATATTCCTTGATTTTAGTTATAGCCTTATCAGTGGGGATATTGCTGCAGGGAATATCCGTGTTGACCATGTTTCTCACAACGTCGGGTTGGCTTCTCATCACACCTTGCGTGAGGTTCGTGGTGCTGTGTATTACCTTAGTAGAGAAGGCCCTAGATTTCTTGTCTCGGGACAACTCCCAAAACCATTAGGAGTATCTGCAAACGATGTCAAAGAAAACTCGTCAAGGGTGGACCCAATATTTGACCAGATCGGGGTTACTGGAGAAAAGGTCTACAACCTTAGTAAGGCATTTGCTGTCCATGATAACTTGGGAGAGAAGTATCTTTTGTTTCTTCCTGCCGAGTCTACTGTGGGGGCTGATATATATAGTAATGAAAACAGTATCGTTCTTGCTTTTGATTATACAAGGGATGCTTGGCTAAAGTGGGACACTATTGATTTTGGTGGTGGTGCTGTTGAGCTTAATAAAGCTATCTGGTTTCAAGAGAGAAGATATTCTTCAACAGCAAGTAATTTAGTTTATAACCTCTACAGATTTAAAGAAGATAACGACTCCTGGGATTATGAAGATCATAACAAGGCTATTGTATTTGAGTATAAGAGTCAGTGGGAACACATGGGAGAGCCTAGTGTTTTTAAGAAGTATTTAGATCTTAAATTATTCTCAGTTGAACTTATCCCAAACAACTCCCCTGATATAGATTGGGCTGCCGAGCTAGATTTTGTTGATGGTTTCGGTGGTGCTTCTGGACAGTTTTGTTTTAGCTCTTTGGGTTGGGGGGATGGTCCATGGGGTGACTTTCCATGGGGAGATCTAAGCGAACCTCATAGGAAGTTAAGGCTTGGTCCTCAAAAGGCTAAGGCATTGAGGATTGTATGGCTCAACAGTCAGCATCAAGCAACTCCTATTATAACTGCATGGGAGATACAGGCGAGCACACCATATAAAGGATTCCTTAAATGAAGTTTACTTTCTTCAAGCAGCTTAAAGGATTTGGTGAGACTCCCACCCTTCCAAGAGTGTTTGAGTATATCTCTGTTGATCTTGGTAAGATATTAAAGGAATTAAATATTGGACTAGAAAGGTTGTCATTTGAGGATAACTTTGATGGATTTAAAACTGATGTATCTATAGCTGCTGGTGCTGAATTAAAGATAAGGAACGAGCTCAGGGATAGAGCTCCAACACAGAGACTGATTCTTCGAGGGAACGATGACAGTCGTAATATTGTTGATGGAGATACCCCATGGGATCTGAACTTCGTTTATTTGAAAAACTTAGGCGCTGGGACTGCCACCGCCACAGTGTATTTTTTGAGGTAGAGCCGGATGTTGAGAGTGAAAAGTACAACGAACTTGCAGAAGTGTTCCGGCAGTACTGGGAAACAGTCTACCCTGAAGAACACAACCGTATCATTACCGTTGGAACAGGGAGACTTAGGGTACACGAAGCTACCCTTACTCATTACTGGGCTACTGGCTGTGATATTAGGGTTGTTGAATATCGTAGTAAGATTATAGGGTTTCTGATTTACCAGATACCATTTGATGGCGTAATATTAGTCAAGGGGCTGTACATGTTGCCTGATTACCTGAAGTTTGGATTAGGACAGCGCATGATTGATGGTGTGAATAAACCAATTAAGAAGGTAATCTTTCAGACTCGAAAAGAGCACCCACCTAGTGGACTCTTCTATCATATTGCGGAACGTATAAAAAAGATTCATGAAAACCAAGAAATGATCACTTGGGAAATGGACTGGGAGAGCACACATGTCAAGTAAAAGTAGTGGTAGCAGAGGAACAGCAGTTAGTGGTGGACCAGGCCAGATCACTTTATCGAGTCAGGTAAAGGATGTTACTAGAGACTTTGGTCAACAAAGAGCTGAAGACCTTCAAAAGGGTGGTAAGGCTGCCAGTGAGAAGTTCGCTCAAGTTGGCCCAACAGACTTACAATCAATTATAGAACAGAGAAAGCAGCAACTAGCTGGCCTCACTCCAGAAGAGAGAAATGATCTCACACAGGCAGGCACTGAAAATGTACAGAGGGCTGAGTCTACAGCTTTAAGACAGCTCAGGGGAGCACAAGGTCAAGCTGGGGTTAGAGGGGCTCAGGCAGGCGCACAGCAAGCCGATGTATTAAAGGCAGGTCTTGGCGCTAGAGGAGATGTAGAGCGAGGAGTATTACTTCAGGATATAGCAGGGAGAAGAGAGGCACTGAATCAGTTAGAAAGTACCTTTGGTAGAGAGAGGGCTGGATTCTTGGCAAGGCAACTTGGTGAGGCTGCTCTTGGTTCTGCTGACAGAGGTGCTGCTATAGGTCTTATTACTGGAGCCAAGCAGGCCCAATCAGGTGGCGGGGGTAAGAAGTAATGGCTGATCTTTTCGAGGAGAAACAAAGAACTGCTCAGGATGTAGTTGAGGGGATTATTGAACCACGGCCTCCTAAGCAGCCAAGTATTCAAGAAGAGATTGCTAGGAAAGATGAGATCCAAAAGAGGTCTACAACCTTGCAGGATATTCTTCAAGATAGGGATGGTGGAATCGAGAGGTTCTCTTCATTACCTGAAGATAAGAAAGCAGAGCTCGAAGAAACATTTAGAGGTGTAGCCCAAGCAGACCCAGATATTCCAGAGCTACTAAAAGATATGAGTGGAGATGATATTGAAGAACAGTCTGGTATTTTACAGATGTCTCCAACAAAAGAATATCCACAGGGTGCTGGTATATCTGACTTAGGTATAGCTGCTAATAATTTATCTGCTCCAGGAACTTTTAGATTAGACAAAGACACTCCATCTTCAGAAGAACTAATGCAAGCTGGTGCTATGGCTGACATGTCTCCAGAAGAGATTGCTGCGCTTAGATCTCAGTTTGCTGGTAAAAAACCAGACGTTACTACAAGGGCTGTTAGTAGTCCTGATAGCAAAAAGGCTCCTGCCAAGAAACCTAGTGGTATACCACAGGACATTATAAATAATATATCTAACGACTTATCAGATGAGGAGAGCCAAAAGAACTTTGGTGGGCTTATCACTCAGGCGCTCACTATTTTGTCTGATGCAAATATTAAAGCAGAGGATCAGATTAACGAGATGCTGTCTCAAAAGTTTCAGGGACCAACTCTTATAGAGAGCGCTATCACAGGGTTAGCTGCTCCTATTGCGGCTACTCTTATAGGAGGAGTAGAGGCTGGCAGTATAGCTGCCGAGCATTCATCAAAGAATTTAAATAAGCTTATTGATCAGACAGTAAAAGATTTCAACACATTCAACAAGGCTAAGATAACTGGTGGCATTAAGCTTGCTGATCTTAAAGCTAAGATGGGATCCAATGCCGCACAGATTATAATTAGTGCTGCTGCTCTTGCAGACAAAGGTAAAGCAAGAGAGGCTGCACTAGCTCTCAAGAAAATGACTGCAGCCGCAGAGGCAGCCACGGCTGCTAGAGAAGTTAAAGGTCCACAGTTTCAGCTGTCTAGATTCGCAGACGGTATTAGGTATGGAAGAGTTTATGACAAGCTACTGACCCAGTCTGTGTATTTAGACGCAACACAAAAAAGAGAGTTGCAGGAAACATTAAACAGTTTTGCGAGCACTATTACCAATGGAACAGGCCCACTAATTAATCTGCTCAACAGTAAGGATGCTCTTAGCAGATTACGTCCTGGTTCTCCAGAGAGAGCAGTCGCAGAAAAACGCTTAGGTGACTTGGTTGCTGTTATTGGTAGTAAGCGTAACCTCGGTGTTCTTAACCCTGCCGATGTTCAGTTTATCCAAAAGTCCATCAAGAATGTGAACAGCATTATAGAGACAATTCTCGCAGGTGGTGCAGAGGGTCTTGCTGAAACATTTGAAAGAATTGAATACACAATTTTACAAGAGGACCAACTAAGAATGCCAAAAGGTATGGGTCTTGGTTGGAGTTCTTTAGGACGACAAGGTGAAATTGCAAGGTCTAGGTTCAACAGAAATAAATTCAGAGAAGAAGAGAGAGCGAGACTTAGGTAATGGCTGATGAAGAAATCATAGAAGTAGAGAAACAAAGAGATCCTTCAATAGCACACAGGCAGAGTGGTGTAACACCACCTCAAGAGACTGATAAATTTGTTGGTGGTGAACAGGGTAAGGTTGGAATAAGAGATATAGGAGTACACGATCTTGAAGGTCAGGTTTCTGATGACTTCGGAGATTTAACCCGAGCAAACTTCAATGCTAAGTATCCAAACATAAATGTTATTAATGGCAGCACCATAGGCCCACAAACAGGACCAGGTATAGGTCCGGGTCCACAAGATGCAGGTACACAGTTTAAGGCTGCTTCAGCACTGGCAACAAAGGCAGTGACTGGTGGAAGTCTTAAGTTAGTAGAGGGAGCCAACGCTTGGGGTGAAGCATTTTCAGAGTTAAGAGAAAAAGGAATTATGCCTCCTGGTGCTGGTGCTAGTTTTCTTCGTGAGTTAAGAGCCAATAATCCAAACCACCCATCAGTTCAAGCAATGGTTGAGAAACTCCAAGGTTCAGGTGTTGACTGGGAAACTTATAGACAGTTCGCAATTAATAGTTTTGAGCAAGCACACGGCAAGAGTATTGAAAACCTAGAGCTGGAGATGGAGAAGTTTAAGTTAGACAATCCAGTCAGTGGTGCTCTACTTGATTTTGTTCCGATGATGTTATCGTCCTCCCCTATATCTATAGGTACAAAGGGTGGTCAGAACATTGCCAAGAAGATTTTAGGTCAAGAGGTCGCTGAGACTTTCGGACAAAAAGTTATCATGGGTGGCTTAGAAGGTGTGGGGGTTGCAGGGGCAGACCTAGTCACAAGAGCTGCAGGAGAAACACTTGGTCTTGGTAGTGAGGTAGGTGACCTAGAGACAGAAGCTATATTCGGTGGAGCCTCTATTGGTGTTGACGTATTCTCTGAGAGTTTAGGTATCCCTGCACTAAGAAAGATTGGACAAGGGGTAGCATTCACTGGGAAGAAAGTTGGCCAAGTAAGCAGGGTTCTTCGTAGAGAAGGTAAGTTTGAGAACATGAAGACTCGCTTTAAGAGGTGGGCTGCTGAGAATGTTGGGGAACTTCCTCCGTCACTTATTGAAGAAGCCTTCGAGCCAAGAGATATATTTCAGGGTCTTAGAGATGAAGCATTCCTTGTTAAGACTATCCAGGGTGCGACAAGAAACGCAGTTAAAGCTATTGAAACAGTTGAATCCAATCTATCTAATGCAAGAGATAAAGTATTTGAGTTCATGGATAAGGGTGATCTTAACTTTCAGTCGTCTAAAGATTTATATGATCTAAGAGTTAAAGCTATCGAAGAGCAGCTCATTAGTAATAATGCAATGTCTCCAAAGATGAAGTCTGCTTTGCGTGAATCCAGACAAGAATTTCGTGGGTCCATGGCAAGACGACTTGTTGAGGCTAGAGCTGCAGTACCAAGCGCAACCCTTGTTGATAATATTTTAGGTGGTATTGAGAAGGTCAGTAACATTGGGACTAAGTTTAAAGGTGAAGCCCTTGATGTTATATCAGCTCTACCTGAAGGATCCAGACTACAGATCAGTAGAAGTGTAAGGATAGGTGAAGAGGATTTTACCTTTGGTAGCTACCTTAAATCAGTCAGAAAAAAGATCGGTTCTGAGAGACAGAAATCTCCTACAAGAAAAAAAGCTTTAGAGGTAGTTGATTTTTACGAGAAGCTTATCAAAGAAGAGGGCAACGAATTAGGTGTTATTGACATAAGCCCTGGCAGAGCACGAAGAATGCTCGATGATATAGACTCAACTATCACTGCTATTGGATTTGAAAAGGGTGGAAAGAATAGTGAAGCTGGTGTTGCTATGGCTAACATCAGAACTATTATTGACCAGAACTTAAAGCAGTTCAGTCCTGAGTATAAAGCTAAGATGAATCAATCTGCTAAATTCACAAGAGTTGCTGAACAAGCCAAGGCAAAGTTTGGTTCAACAGAAGAGCAAGCTATTAACTCAGTGGCTGCAGCAGCAAGAGGTGCAAGAAGTCCGAACAAAGTTATTAGTGATATGTCTGAGTTACTTGGACAAGATGGTAAAGAGATACTTGAGGAACTTCAAGGTTTAACTCAAATAAAAGGAACACTCGACAAGACAAGACAGATTGATCAGTTCGGCAGTGTAGTAGATAAAGAGAAAAGCTTAGGTAAAGAGTTAAGGCATGCCTCTGAAGAAGAGGCGGCAGCGTTAGCTACTGAAACATTAGAACAGAAAGCTAAAAGAAGAGATCAATACAAACCATTTATAACTGATCAGATGCAAATGCAGACGTTCAGAGCTGGTATTGATAAGCTTGAAAAATTAACTCAGCGTGATTCAATTGGTGTGGTTGATGCTTATATATCTGGTTGGGATAACCTAAAGAAGCGTGCTGGGACTAAACTTGGTAATATCTCAGATCAAATACCTAGTGAGGAAGATCTACTACATCTAGCAACACTACAACAAAAGTTTGATCGGTTTGATTTAAAAAAGAATCCAGTATCTAAAAGTAATATTGCTATTTGGATGGGTGTAAGTGCTGTCACTATTGGTGGTCTTACTACCATTGGATCCTTAGCTTCTGAATCGTCAGGCAGAGAATCAGCAGGAGCAGGTATTGGTGCTGGAGTTCTGTCTGCTATTGGTTTGGGTGCCACTGCTTATGTTAGAAAGTGGGGAGCAGGTCCATCAAGAGAGATGCTTTTAAAGATAGCTCAGAGTCCTAACCCACCTACCATTAGAGATATTGAGTCTTGGAGTTTACCTAAAGGAATGAAGCAAGAACTTCAACAAAGCTTAAGATCCTTTTGGGAGAAGTTTGCACCTAAAGTATCTGGGGTAATAGCTATCAACCCAGAGATGAGAGAGTCATTAACTTTAATGTTAGATAAGAGTGACCTTGCTCCAACTGAAAGAGCTAAGGCTCAGGGCATGATGAACAAGCGTAACGAAGTTACTTATGATATTGTCAGAAAACTTATACTCAATGGCCCAGCCAGACCAGAGAAGATACCACTCAATAAACAGAGATCAATTATAGACAGGGCTGATATTAGGGATAAACCAAAGAGCCTTACTATTAAAAGAGAAGCTGATTAATGAAACATTTAATTGAAAAGGTAACTGTTCACTGTTCAGTAACAAAAAATGGAGTCAGGTGTGAAACCGAAACAATTAGGAAGTGGCACAAAGACAGAGGCTTCGATGACATTGGATACCATGGAGTCATTCAGCCAGACGGTGAATTCTCTGTAGGGCGTGACCTCCACACAGTTGGGGCTCATGTTAAGGGGGCGAACACGGGCAATCTTGGTGTCTGTTTTGCGGGAACTGACAAGTTTACATGGAGGGCATTTAGAGCATTTGCTTATTGGTTTGAAGGGATAAGATGCCTATATGACCTTGGATACCATGATATCTATTGCCATTATGAGTTTGACAGTGCCAAGAAACAATCAAAAAGCTGCCCTAATATCAGGTCAGCAGATCTGGTTTTGTGGATGGCTCTACAAGATGATAATATAATTAAGAAATATATTAAAAAGGAGATAGTATGAAAACCCTATTATTTATTGCAGTTGTTTTTCCGGTAATGGTATTTGCTCAAGAGATAGCTCCAGAGGTTGTAAAGCCTGAATGGTTTGAGGCACTCCCTTCATCTATGCAGGCTATTGCTGAGAAGCTCGGTGCTTTTATGGATGGTGCAATTATAGGTGGGCTTGGTGTTGTTCTTGAGTTTGTATTAAGAATGATTCCATCTAAGAAACCACTATCTATTGCTCATGGTATTGCTTCAATGATTAGAATCGCTGGGTCAATACTAAGTAAGGTTGCTGATGGTTTGGACAGAGTCCTTCCACAGAAGATTAAGTAATGAAGGTCTTAGTTGAAATTCTTAAGGCTCTAGGTGAAGTGTTCGCCAGGGCTTTCTTCTTTGAGCAGACAAGGAAGAAGGAAAAGATACAGGCCGAGAAAGACATGGAGGTATTCGATGAAGCCTTGGCAAATAAAAACGCTACTGGTGTTAGGAAGTCTCTTGATAAGCTCGTGCGCCAGCCCAACAAGAGGGCTAACAAGGGGTGACATGATTTGTCAGTCTATTGATGGGGAGTTAATTTGTAACGACAATGTAGTTACAGAGTCAATTCCAACTGGGCTGCCTAGTGGTTATGTATGCATGAGTGAAGGTAGAATTTCGGAGATATTCAGATCATGCGTAAAGAACGAAATCTAATATTTATCAGTCCATTCAGGACTATTGTTGCTATTGCTACATTAATCACTAGCATTGCATGTGCAACTGCTTATGCTTTTACTACCTTTGAAACTAAAGATCACGCTCGGGAGATTCATGAGACTGTTCGGGAGATGGATACGAAGATGGACCTTCTTGCTGTGAAGGTTGGTCGGATGAATGGTTTGCTAGATAGAATGCATAGCCTTTTGTCAACTCCAACAGAAGCTCGAAGCTCAAAGCAGCATAGATAGGTGCTCTGTTCCTACTGAATACAAGCAACCCCTTGTCCCCTCTTTTCTCCATTTGTTTAAGCCATGCCCAAATAGAAACTGTTTCTTGGTTCTTTATTTCAATGTCATCAAAAGGCCAAACACCATTGGCGCTACTGCCAAAAGTAAGGTCAGGACCAGGTACGCCACTCGGAGTAACAGTAACGTCTTCTTTTTTGATGGGTAGCCTTGAAAGAATAAGGTCACTGCATTTCTGGGCAAGTCTTCTACCCTTGGCTTTAGCTGAGGATGTTCGCATAGTTTCTCCATCTATAAACTCTAGGTTCTAAAAACCGAAAACTCAAATGTATTTTGTGCCTCGTGTATACCAACAATTGTTAGACATTAGTATCCATTCTCCTTACTCCCTCACAATCTTAGCTATTTCACCCTCACCAAAGGTTTGGCCCTCTTCGTAAGTTTGAGATTCTGTAACACTAACCTGAATCACTCTGTCGCCATATCTAGCTGCATCTTGAGCTGAACGAGGATTATCAAACAACAGAAAGATGGAGTCTAGCCCTCTCCAACTGATATTTGATGCTGAACCCTGCTCATTAAAATAACTTCCGTCTTTATGCTTTACTGTGAAATATGTCTTCATCTCTATCTCCTATATTGGCCTATGTAGTATTAGTACCCTTAGATCCAGGCACAACCCCCCAAACCCCCCACATATTCAGAAGATCTAGTTCGGTGCCCAGTATTCAAGATTCTAAGTATTTCTCTTCTTAGTACCCTTGAGTCCAGGGTGGAAATATCTTGCACACCACCCCTCATCGCAACTTATCGGGTGATCCGAACCCTTTCCACTGGGTCCCTGCTTTAATACCTTGAAAGAATGGAATTGAATTGATAGATTCATCTCATTCTTAAAAGGCTCACTTTTTAGATACTCTCTTGGCTCTCCATGGTCAAGGGAGTTTTTTTTTCTTCGGTTTTCCAAAAATACCTATACAATTAACGCATGGTAGTTAAATGCAAGGAATGCCAGAAGGAGTTCAAACGTCAACACAAATCTCGCCTATATTGTTCTAAAAAATGCAAGGGCAAAGCTGCCTACCTGAAAACCTTATGGACTAATGAAACGCAAGGAAAGGCGGTGGTCCGTCCCATGAAAGAAGATCCTCTATCACAATCTATTGAAATAATCAAAACCAGTAAGAGAAAAGATGTGGTCCCACTGGTTAGGCCACTCAACGCTGAATTTGATATTGCCATTGTAATAACTGACGTACACATCCCATTTCATTCTGAGCACTGGCTAGAGAAAGTATTAAGACAGGCTTACAAACTAAGACTAGATAACCCTAATAAAAGAATAGCTCTAATCATTGGTGGTGATTTTTTAGACCTGTCGATGTTTTCCCAATTTGGTCACAACAACAAAGACTCTGATGCTAAGAAATCTATAGAGGATGGAGCTATAGTTCTTCGTGCGCTCTACAAACTATTTGACTACATCTACATGTGTGCAGGTAATCACGACGAAAGGTTCATGAAAGCCCTAAATGGACACCTCGGATTTGATGATCTTATGAAAATGCTCAGATCAGATATAAGAGGACATATACCTGATACCCATCTGTTGACCACTAGTAGGAATTTTATTCTCTGTCAGGATAAGACTTGGGCCATAGTTCACCCTAGGAACTACTCTAAAATAGCCACCACAGTGCCCCGAAAGCTCGCAGAGCTCCACTCTATGAATGTAATATCTGGGCACACCCATCACCCTCCAGGGTACGCTTCTACCTCTAACGGCCTTCATGTTGGACTTGAGAATGGATGCATCCAAGATAAAAGTTTAGTCGGGTATTTAAAAGATATGACACTCTTCCCCAAACACATGTTTGGATTTACAATATTACTGAAGTGCAATGACGGGAAAACCCGTTTTAAGCAGATTTCAGAACAGGATATGAATGCGTGAAGAAGCCAAGAATAATGGAAGTGGAGTGGCTTGATGCTGCTGCTTGTACTTCAGAGGCCACCCTCAAGGAGGTCAAGAAATCAGACTACAAACTAAGGGTTGTAAGATTCGATGTGGGCTATATCGTACATCAGGACAAAGACTATCTCTTTCTGTGCAGTTGTTTCACTCCACCAGGAAAAGAAGACGAAGAACCATTCGCACAATTAGCGTCAGTTCCAATCAAGATGATTACGAAGAAGAGATACCTAAATTAAGGTAGGTCTATAATCATACTTATTTGTATTTATCGTAAACCCGAAACCACACTAAATGGATCGGCGGAGGGGAGTCAATGTCGTTGTGTCTGAGTGTGAAGTATCTTGAAAAGGAAGCCTGTACGTTAATTGCCCATGACAAAAGCTTGGCATTCCAATGAGCAAGAAAAGTTGGATATCTAAGTCTTGAAATAACGGATCGGTAGTAGGATTTAATAATGCTTGAGTCAACTCCATTGATCTTATACTTATCTCCCCCCTCGATAACAAAGACATTCCTAAACTCCCGACTCCTTCCCATATGTAAATTCCATATATCAAATATAGTGTCCCAGATTTCTAAAAAATCTCCAAACAATCTATATAAATAATTCTTTTTAACTCCCATACAACGATACATAAAACTAGTATGCAATGGCAGTAAGGTGAGATTTCGTCTATTATTATTATATAAAGATTTGGCTATCTCTGGGCTATAGTGGTGAACAGCAAATAATATAGGGGTCATCTGATCTCTATTTATAACTACTGGTCTATCCATATCGTCTAATATCCTAGGATGCCTGATCAATGTTCCATCAGGCTGTAATCTTAATTGAAAACCATTATAGAAACTCTCAGCAATGAACTCATCTTCATCATCAAGCAGTATTAATCCACTCATCCAAAACCCAGTGTGATGAGGAGCATCTCCAAACCCATCCTTGAAATGTCTTTGATCATCGGAGTGGTGGTAATGAATCCACCCAGTATCATCAATCCAATCTTCTAGGATCTCAAACTCTGGGCTTTCATACATACTCTCATCGTCGTCTTCAAATTCCATAACCTATAGTATCAATTAGTCATAGGGGCGGCAATGGCAGATCTACGTGCGGATCCTTCGGCAAGCCATTCTCGCTCGGATTTGGTGGAGTGTATTCTATTTCTATACCAGATCCGAACACTTTTTCTAATTGTTGCATCAATGGAAGTAACTGTTTTTCCGCTGATATATCCGTGGATCGAGATTTCTCTAATCTTCTCACTAAGCTTGATAATCTGTCCTTCGTCGTAGCTTGCTCCATCTTCCATTTATATTTTTCCTTTTCTTCTTCAGTTAAAGGCCAGTGCCTAGTTAATTGACTGATGTGTCTTTCACAATACTCACCATATCTGCTCATTATATGAATTAATTCACCCTCAATATAAAACACTTCACCTACCCTGATGTCATGCTTTTGTGGGTATTGAACTATCACTCCAGGCTCTGCCCATTGTGTCCACTCCATCCCTAGCACTGGTCATCACCCTTTATAGGCAGGGCATCTTTATCGGGCCATTCTTCTGGCATCAACGCATGCATCAACGCATGGTTAGTTACTTCTAATCTATAAAAGTATTCATTACCGTTTATTGTTTCCTGATGCACTACTCTGGATGATTGTGCAATTGGGTTGTTCATTATATCGTCACGCAATAAGAATATTGCTTCTAATATTTTTGCTTTATCTACGCTCATTCTTCCCACCTTTCAAATAAGAATTTAACTGGTCTGGTACTCTTTATGATTACTAACTCATACCTCTCGGCCATTCTAAAACTCACACTGCTATTTCTAGACTTCCTTATACAGTCAGCTATCTTGTTTCTAAAGTATTCAATATCTCCAGTGTACTTATAGTTATTACAAACCGAACAGCTAGGCATCAGGTTCTCTAGATCATCTGTACCACCACGTTTAATTGGTTTGATATGATCTATGTGCATTGAATCCATATCCTCACCACAGTAACCACAGCGACCATCAAACATAGCTCTGACTTCATCCTTAACAGCCTTTGGTATTGCTTTTCTGGCTCTTCTCATTTCTCCCCCAATGTTTCTTTGATCTTTTGCCTTGCTTCAACTGACTGACAACTACAATCCCCAGAAATAAACCATTGGGTGTTCTTTGGACAGTCTGAATCATGGAATTTTGAGTAATACTCCAACGCCTCATCTGCAATCTTCAGTGCTGCTTTTAATTGTGTTATAGTGCTACTTGCAACACCAGTTGAGGGTAACTCCTTCGCTGTGGGGTCAGGAGACTGGCCCTTTTTTTCTTCCCCAAATAGGTCAGCCCATTTATCAGGCCCAAGATACATCTCTAGGTTCTTCAGTGCTGCTTCTAGCTTCTCATTACCACTAACGTTAAAAGGCATAGGGTCACCTACAATTTTATACCTCTCAAGCTTTGCTTCTAGTTCCTCTATCTTAAGAGCTTGTGAATCAATAACTCTAAACTCCCATTTTTCCTCTTGAGCACAGGTAAGAACTTTAAAATAATGTGAGGGTAATTCTCTTAAGTCTTTTTCACTTAATAGCGGT
>Ga0307380_10005761_pt1 | contig 16422 bp, 12 predicted proteins | sample UN3MG_FD_202239 | JGI IMG/M metagenome (GOLD analysis project Ga0307380, IMG submission 202239) | Soil microbial communities from Risofladan, Vaasa, Finland - UN-3 | ecosystem: Environmental > Terrestrial > Soil > Coastal area > Acid sulfate soil | place: Finland: Risofladan, Vaasa | collected...
GTTGCCGAACATGCTCGGCACACAAAAAATGGAACGAGACGTACGCCTACCCCAGGCTGGTTGTCGCCACAACCACCGAAATGTTCAAAGAATTCGAACGCCGGTATGGCAGCCAGGTGCCCAGAGTTCGCGGCGATTTCACGCCGTACTGGGAAGATGGAGCCGGCTCATCCGCGGCCGAGACAACAATCAACCGCCAGGCGGCCGAGCGGATGGTGCAGACCGAGACGCTGTGGGCCATGCTCAATCCGGCCGACTACCCCGCCGAGCAGTTCAACCAGGCGTGGCGTAATGTTATACTCTATGACGAACACACGTGGGGGGCGCATTGCAGTATCAGCCAGCCCGAAAGCGATTTCACAAAAGCCCAGTGGAAAATCAAACAGGCCTTCGCGCTTAATGCCGATCTGCAGTCCCGCAATCTGCTTCATAACGCGCTGGCCGGACATCGTGCTGCGGAAAAAAAAGTAACGGCAATGGATGTTTTTAATACCAGTTCCTGGACGCGAACCGACCTGGTGATACTGCCGAAGGATATGGAAGTGCCGGGTGACGTCGTCAGGGACTCCGAAGGAAAGGCGGTAAAATCGCAGCGGCTCTCGACGGGCGAGCTGGCTTTTCTTGCAGCGGAGATCGAGCCTTTCTCCGCCGGGCGATTCACGTTCGAAGCCGGCCGGGCCGCCGAAACCGGCAGTGCCACAGCGAAGGATGCCGAACTGAGCAACGGCACGATTTTGCTGACTATAAATAAGGCGACCGGTGCCGCCGAGAGCCTGAAACTCAGACAGCAGAATATCGAACTGGTTGACGGTGAGACGGGACTTGGATTAAACGATTATTTCTACGTTTCCGGCAGAGACCCGACTGAGCCGCAGCGTAACGGACCGGCGAAAATCATTGTCAAAGAATCCGGACCGCTGGTCGCTTCGCTGCTGGTCGAATCCGATGCTCCGGGCTGCAATAAACTGGTTCGTGAATTCCGTATCATTGACGGCATCGATCGTGTGGACATTATCAGTGTTATCGATAAGAAAAATATCTACGAGCAGGAGGCAGTGCATCTGGCTTTTCCCTTCAAGGTGCCTGATGGGGTTATGCGTATGGATATCCCCTGGGCCGTTATCAGACCGGAGACCGACCAACTGGCGGGTGCCTGTAAAAATTATTTCACGGTACAGCGATGGGTGGACGTTTCCAACGCAGATTATGGCGTCACATTGGCAGTGCCTGACGCGCCGCTTATCGAAGTCGGCGCTATTACAAACGACCCAAGGGGCGGGACCGTTGGATGGATTAAGAATATAACTCCGTCAACGATACTGTACTCCTATGTAATGAATAATTACTGGGAGACGAATTACAAGGCCGGGCAGGAAGGCCCGACGGTGTTTCGTTATTCAATCGAGCCTCACAGGAGCTTCGATTCGGGCAGGGCGGCAAGATTCGGCACAGAGCAAAGTCAACCGCTTATCGCCGTGGCCGTTGATAATAAAACGCCGGCACCGGATTCTGTAATGAAAGTCGAGCCTGCGAGCATTATCGTCACCGCCTTCAGGCCGAGCGAGGACGGCAGGGACTGGATTGTACGTCTATTCAACACATCCGACCAAGCCGGGAAAGCCACTGTCACCTGGTCGAAAACGAAGCCGGATGCAGTATGGCTAAGCAACCTTGCCGAGGAAAAGATCGACAAGGCGGCCGGACCGATAGAGGTCGCGGCGTATGACTTTGTCACTCTGCGAGCCTCACTGTCTGGAAAGTAGGAAAATGACAATTACATCAAGAGAACGTGTATTAGCAGCGTTGGAGCACCGGGAAACTGACCGAGTTCCCGTTGATTTTTCCGGTCACCGGTCTTCGGGCATCGCGGCGATTGCATATCCGAAGCTGCGCAGGTTCCTGGGCCTGCCGCCTCGACCGATTCGTGTTTACGACATCATTCAGCAGCTGGCCATTGTTGATAACGATGTTCTGGATCGATTTGGCGTCGATACCATCGAGATGGGCCGGGGCTTCGCACTGGACGAGCAATCATGGAAACCCTGGACTTTGCCGGACGGCACGGCGTGTTTTGTTCCCGCATGGACGAGAATCGAACGAGACGATAAACGCTGGATTATCCGCTCGGAAAACGGCAGAATTCTCGCTCACATGCCCGACGGATTACTTTATTTCGAACAGACATATTTTCCTTTTCTCGAAGGAGATAATCTGGATGCAATCTCCGAGGTCTTCGGGGAGTCCATGTGGACAGCTATCGCAAGCCCGCCCGGGCCGATCGAGGGCGGGAAACTGTCGGAAGGTGCGAAGCGTTTACGGGCAGGGACAGACCGGGCGATCATCGGTCTGTTCGGCGGCAACCTCTTCGAGGTGGGTATGTTTCTATATCGTAACGATCAGTTTATGATGCTCCTGGCTTCCGAGCCGCAACACGCTCACCGTTTCCTCGACAAACTCGTCGAAATCCACATGGCAAATCTGGAACGATTTTTAGCCGCTGTCGGCGAGCATATCGACATTATTCTATTCGGCGACGATCTCGGCATGCAGACCGGGCCGATGATGTCGCCGAAAATGTATTGCGAATTTTTCAAGCCCCGGCACATATTACTCTGGAACCGCGCGAAAGAGCTGGCCGATGTCAAGGTCATGCTGCACTGCTGCGGTGGTGTCCGTGAATTATTACCGCACCTGATCGAGGCCGGGCTCGACGCCATCAATCCTGTCCAGATCAGTTGTTCGGGAATGGACGCCGGCCAGCTCAAGGCCGAGTTTGGGAGCGATATTACCTTTTGGGGAGGCGGTTGTGATACCAGGGATGTCCTGCCGAACGGAACCTCTCAGCAGGTTGCCGAACACGTCAGACAGCAGGTCGGGACACTCCGCGCCGGCGGGGGTTTTGTTTTCCAGCAGGTCCACAACATCCTGGCTAATGTGACGCCGGAGAATATCGTGGCGATGTTTGACGCCGTGAATGCCGAATTATAGGTCGGGGAGAATCGATATATGAGCCTGATCGATTATGTGATAATCCTGCTCTATTTTGCAATTGTGATAGGGTTGGGTTTCTGGTATCAGAAGCGCGCATCAGAGAATCTCAGGGCCTATTTTCTCGGGGGCAAGGGCATTCACTGGCTGGCTCTGGCCATGTCCGGGTCAGTATCCAACTTCGATATTACCGGGACAATGTGGATAATCTCCATCCTGTACGTCCTCGGGATGAAGTCGATGTGGCACCACTGGATGTGGGGATTTCTGATGGGGGCATTTTTCCTGGGCTATATGGGAAAATGGGTTCGCCGCTCGAACGTGATGACGGCGGCCGAGTGGATGAAGACCCGCTTCGGCAGTGACGCAGGAGGCAGGCTGGCCCGGACCGCTTATGCTTTGATGGCCGTGCTGACACTCGCCAGTTTTGTCGGATACGCATATCAGGGAATCGGCAAATTTGCCTCCGTTTATGTTCCGCTTGAATCTCTCGCCCAACATACTGCCAGCCCCTTGCTTCGGCACATATTCGCCGAGCACGAACCGGGTTGCCTGGCTGTTTTGATCATAGGCGTAACTACCCTCTACGTCGTTCTCGGCGGACTTTACAGCGTGGTCGTCACTGATGTCATCCAAACAATCATTCTGACTCTGGGCAGCATAGTCATTGCCTGCATCGCATGGTCCAACCTGACTCCGGAGTTGATGTCAGGCCTGCCGGACAATTGGAGTTCACTTAGCGTACCGTGGCGGATCGAAGAATTTGCCGGAACCGAGAACGCACAGTTCGAGCTTTTCGGCGCCCTTGTCATCGTCTGGGTCATCAAGGGCCTTCTGCTAAATGCCGGCGGGCCCGCTCAGATGTATGACTTTCAGCGATTCCTTGCTGCCCGTGATGCACGCGATGCTGCGAAGGTCGGTGCGGCATGGAGCGTTTTTCTGATTGTCCGCTGGGCAATGGTCGCCGGGATTGCACTGCTGGCCCTTACGGGATTTGCCGGTGTGACGGATTCAGAGAAAGTAATGCCGCTGGTTCTGTTGAAATTTCTGCCGGCCGGACTCAGGGGCATTGTTATTGCCGGATTACTGGCGGCGTTTATGTCCACCTTCAGCTCTACCGTCAACAGCGGGGCGTCTTTCATCGTTCGTGACCTGTGGCAGCCTTATTTCCGCCCCAACGCCGGCGATAAGCAATCAGTACGCTTCAGTTACATCGCAACAATCCTGCTGGTTCTCATCGGTCTCGGCATCGGTACTCAGGCCGCCTCGATAGCGCAAATATGGGACTGGATGATGATGGCCCTGGGTGCCGGTGTAGTCGTGCCGAATGTGCTCAGATGGTACTGGTGGCGGATGAACGGCTGGGGCTATGCGTGCGGAACACTGGGCGGTATTCTTCTTTCGCTTGTAGCATTGTTTTTCCCGAATACTCCGATATATTACATGTTCCCTTTAATATGCGGCGCTTCGCTGATCGCCAGTATCGCAGTGTCCCGGGCAACCCGGGCGACGGATGATAAAATCCTTGTCTGTTTTTACAAATCCGTTCGGCCTTTCGGATTGTGGAAACCGGTTGCAGCAAAAGCGGATCTCTCAGAGGAAGATTTGTCTGCCGGGTCGGAAAGCACGTCACGGATAATTGTAAATGTTTTGCTTGCCATGCTTGCGATTACAGGATTATACCTGTTCCCGATGTATCTCGTTGGCCATTGGTATCTACATTCTGCTATATGGCTTACGCTGGCAATAGCGGCGGTATTTGCTTTGAAATACACCTGGTACAAATTTCTCCCTGCGCCGGGCAATAACGCCGACCTGCATTGATCCTAAGCAGGATGATAAACAGATAAAACTGTAATCTAAGTCAACAAAAGCCTGTGCCTATTTCTTAGCCAGTTGTTGTCTAATGACTTCTAATATTTGCATCTGATACTTCTACGGCACCTTTTCCGTAACGCTCACGACCACGCTTAAGGTGGACCTGCTCCCATCCCTAATGCCGCTTGCTGTGGCACGCGGACATCGTGTCTGCGTTTTACTGCCACAGAGACTGATTTTGCTAAAATCGAGTCTAAATAAATATCATCTTTGAGGCCAATGAGGCAATTTTCAGAGAGATTTTATCACTATCGTTTTCAATTAACTATTGGTACTTGAGCATATTATTCAATCACGTGGATATTCTTGGCTTTGCATATATCCTTTAGTTTCTTCGGCCAGACTGTGGCGCTTACTTCCCCGATGTGAGCCTTTTTCAAAATGAGCATAAATGTTCTCGACTGGCCGATACCGCCGCCGATGCTCAGCGGAATCTTGTTGTTTATGATTGCCTGATGGTAGGGCAGTTTCAGGAAATCAAGCTGGCCCGACAGCTCTAATTGTTTCTTGAGCGTTTCGGCGGTGACGCGTATGCCCATAGATGTCAGCTCGTGGCGGCGCTTGGTCACGGTGTTCCAGACGAGAATGTCGCCGTTCAGCCCGTGCATAGGCCTGCCGTCCTCGCTGGTGGTCTCGGTGACCCAGTCGTCGTAGTCGGCGGCTCGCATCTCGTGCGGATAACCATCTTCCAGGACCCAGCCGATCCCGATAATGAAGACGGCGGGGTATTCCTGCAAAATCATTACCTCTCGCTGCTTACGCGGCAAGTCGGGAAATTTCTCAAGTATTTCTTCGGCGTGGAGGAATGTCAGTTCCTCGGGCAGGTCGGGGTATTTGTCGCTCTTTAACTGGGGGAAAAGCTCCTGCACGTGCGTCTCCGCGCCCTTGATGACTTTCCAGATTTTCCGGACCACCTCGCGCAGCAAGTCCAGGTTGCGCTGCTCGGCGGTGATGGCCAGCTCCCAGTCCCACTGGTCAACGTAGGCACTGTGGTCGTGGTCGAGAAAGTAGTCCTTGCGTATGGCTCGCATATCGGTAAGCAGGCCCTCGCCGACTCCCATTTCGAACTGCTTCAGGGCCATACGCTTCCACTTGGTGGCGGCCTGGACGACCTGAACGTCGATCGGATTTTTGTCCCTGTCGTTCGAGATATGGAACTGGATTGGAGTTCGTGAGCCGTCCCGGTCGAGCATATCGTTGACGCCGCTCTCGATGTCCACGATAAGAGGAACGGTCACGCGAATCAGATTCAGTTCCTTGCAGAGGTTTTCCTCAATGTAGTCTTTGACGGCATAGGTGGCAAGCTGGGTCTCCTTCGGGTTCAGCAGAGAGCTGTAGTTCTGCGGCAGGATTTTCTCAAGTTCAGCATAATCGCCAATGCCGGGGCCGGCCAAATCCGCTTTCTTTTCGTCTGTCACTTTGTTGTCTCCTAAATATCTGTTTTGGACACTTTTCAAAATCATTGCTTTTCGTCACTCAGGTGCTGCAAATAATAGTGAAGGTGCCGGTTATTTTCAAGGTTCTTTTGGGAAATAAATGGCAGTAATATTAAATTAGCTGTTTTTTCTCAGCCAGGCTGTGAATTCTTTCAGGCCGAGCGGGATGGAGGTTTTGGGTTTGTAAGCAAGGTCTTTAGCGGCTTTGGATATGTCGGCGCAGGTCCGCTCGACGTCCCCGGGTTGAGGGGGCAGATACTCTCTGACCGCCTTTTTGCCGAGGGCTTTTTCTATTTCGGTGATTAGATCGTTGACTGTAATCGGTTGAGATTCGCCGAGATTGTAGATATTAAAGCCTTTACATTTATCCATAGCCGCGGTTGTGCCGTCGATTATGTCGTCGATGTATGTGAAGTCGCGCATCATAGTGCCGTCGCCATAGACTGGTATGGTTTCGTCCTGCAGGATGAGTTTTGCGAATTTGTGGATTGCCAGGTCCGGCCTCTGCCGGGGACCGTAAACTGTGAAAAAACGCAGGCAGGTTATGGACATGCCGCAAAGGTGGTGATAGGTATGGCAGATAAGTTCGCCGGCCTTTTTCGTAGCCGCGTATGGCGAGATGGGAAAATCGACGTTATCGTCCTCGGAGAAGGGCACTTTTTCATTATTGCCGTAGACGCTCGAACTTGAGCCGAAAATGAACTTGTCAATGTTATGCTTTTTAGCCGCTTCGAGTAAGACCATTGTTCCGTTGATATTTACATCGGCATATAGAAGCGGCTTCGCGATTGACGGGCGAACGCCGGCCATCGCGGCCAGGTGCACGATTATTTCAATGCCCTCACCGGCCGCTCTGTACATAGCGTCATCGTCGCGGATGTCAGCTTCGAGGAGCTGAAAATTTTTGTTTTCACAGCACTCGCTGATGTTCCGGCGTTTTATCTGCGGGTCGTAAAAGTCATCGAAATTATCTACACCTATCACCGTCCAGCCATCTCCAAGAAGACGCTGGCATAAATGCGAGCCGATGAAGCCGGCAGCTCCTGTGACTAATACTCTCATGGAGTCTTCGTCTCCTATTTCACCATGTGTGTCCGTCATCACATCACGATTATGCCGAATAGATAATAATCGCTCCGACGGCTAAAACAATCAGGGCAATAACTCGGAAAATCAGAGTCGATTGGTTTTGATACCAATCAAGTATCCGCCTAATCTTTTCAGGCCCCAGCATAAATATCAAAAGCCCTCCCATCAGAAAAAGAATACCAAAGGCAGCTATCACCCATTTCTGGTCGCACTCGCCGGCACCGAGCAGAAAGACGACCGCCAGGGCAAATCTTATCAATCCTGCGAGATATATACGTTTGCCCTTTTTGAAAAATTCCATCAGCCGTTTTATAATATCAGGCCTGAGCAAATACAGGATCCCGATAAGGGCGAACAGTATTCCCAAACTCTTAATAACAATTACAATGCGCATGAGTTTGTCCTTATATTTAGACTCAAGACATTTTTTAGACAGAAGCCCTTCCGATGCTGTGATATTCAATTCCTGCCGCTTTGACTACACTGGGATCGAAGAGGTTTCTGCCGTCGAAAATAACAGGTTTTTTCAGTTTTGCTGCGATAATCTTGAAGTCCGGATTGCGGAATTCCTGCCAATCTGTGAAGATGACAAGGGCGTCGGTGCCGTCAAGTGTGTCGTATCCGTTTTGGCAGGTCTCGATTTTGCCGTCCAAAGCCCTCATCGCCGCGGAGTTTGCTTCCGGATCATAGGCTCTTATCTTCATCTTACAATCAAGGAATTTTTTTATGCAGTAAACTGCCGGCGACTCTCTGACGTCATCGGTTTTTGCCTTGAAAGCCAGCCCCCACACAGCCAGTGTTATCTGGTCTTGTCGGCCTTCAAAATAATCGGTGACGCGTTTTGCAAATCGCTTCTGTTGATTTAGATTTACCTGCCGGACGGATTTGGCTATCGTCATTTCTACGCCATGCTCAGAGCCGCTATGAATCAGGGCCCGAACATCTTTCGGAAAGCAGCTGCCACCGAAACCGACACCGGGAAACAGAAAGGCCGAGCCGATACGTGAGTCGCTGCCAAGACCCTGTCTCACAAGTTCGATATCTGCGCCAAGCTTCTCGCACAGCTCGGAAATCTCGTTCATAAATGAGATTCTCGTCGCCAGCATTGTATTGGCCGCGTATTTTGTCATTTCCGCCGAGGCCGGATCCATAAACATTATCCGGCTTCTCTTTCGCATAAAAGGGCTGTATAACTGTTTCATTATTTCCCGGACGGCCGGCTGAGTGGTCCCGATGATTATCCTGTCCGGCCGCATAAAATCTTCTATGGCGGCACCTTCCTTCAGGAATTCCGGATTGCTGACATAATCGAACGGCGTTTCGGTCCTCGATTTTATAATGTCCGTTACTTGTTTGTGTGTACCTACAGGTACGGTGCTCTTTGTTGCGATGATACGGTAGTCGTTGAGGTTCTCGGCAATGTCACCAGCCACTGAGAGGATTGCCGAAATGTCGGATGAACCATCAGGCGCAGAGGGTGTCCCGACCGCAAGAAAGATAATCAGAGAATTATCCAGGCCGTATTTCAAATCCGTGGTGAAGTGCAGTCGGCCAAGCTTCTCGTTGCGTTCGACCATTTCGGTCAGGCCCGGTTCGTAAATAGGAATTACCCCGTTTTTCAAACCGTCAATTTTTTCACTGTCATTATCCACGCAAACAACGTTGTTTCCCGCCTCAGCCAGACACACCGATGTTACAAGTCCGACATAACCAATGCCAACAACACAAATCTGCATTCTATAAACTCCCGCTTTCCAATTTGTAATTGAGCTTGTGTGAAACTCTTGTGAAAAGATTTAGTTTTGCCAAAAAAAATAATGAAAAAAGCCCAAAGTTTCTTAATCAACGACTTCTACCATATCAATATCTATTTCAACGCTTGCGGCCTGGCCGAGCATATCCACCTGAAGAACCAGGCGCATAGACCCGCTGGTCTTGACGACAATACCCTGCAGGCCAAGCAATGGTCCCGCGGTGACTCTGCACTGCTGGCCGGTTTTAATATACTTGTGCGGTGTCAGAGGCACACCGGCTCGAAGAGCTTGCTCAATTTGAACTAATTCGGCCAGTAACCTCTGCTGGTCTTTAACCTCGATTAGATTCGCCACACGGTCGGTTCGCAACAGCTCAAGCCGCTGGTTATCCTCGCCGCAAAAGAACAGGTACCCACCAAACAGAGGTAGAAGCGAGCGTATTGTTCTTCGGCTTTGACGCCGAACCTTCCAGCTCATCGGAAGAAAGTAGCTGATTTCTCTGTTAACAAGATCATGGGCCAGGGCCTTTTCGTTCCTGCTCCTTGTATGGACCACCCACCATTGGCCGGAAAAATCACAAATCGATTCCACTTCTGGCCAGATGACAGGCGGATTTTCACTTACTTTGAGCAATTTTTTAGTCCTATTCTATTCCATAAAACTTGAGTACTGTCTTAGCGACATATTCGATATTCTCAGGTAAAAGTTCAGGGTAAACCGGCAGTGATAAAACCTCGTTGCAAAGCCTCTCAGCAACCGGCATATCGCCTTGCTGGTAGCCAAGCTCACTGAAGCAGTCCTGCAAATGAAGCGGCTTTGGGTAAAACACCGCCGAGCCGACTTTGTTTTCAGCCAGGAATTTCTGCAGCGGGTCCCTTTCAGGAACTGTTAGCGTATATTGGTGATAAATGCACACGTTGTTTGCATCAATCCTGGGTGTTTTGACCGGTGTATCGGCAAAGTAATTATCGTAAAGGGCGGCATTTTGCCTCCGCTTCTCATTCCAGCTATCGAGGTACCTGAGCTTGACATTAAGAACGGCGCCCTGGATGCCATCGAGGCGGAAGTTGCCGCCAATAACTTTATAGAAGTATCGTGGGTCCTGTCCATGGTCACGAAGTATCCTGATTTTCTCTGCTATGCTGTCCGTATTAGTCGTTACTAATCCGCCATCGCCAAAGCCCCCGAGGTTCTTGGTCGGGTAAAACGAAAAGCATCCGCAATCACCGAAGTTGCCGGCCTTTATTCCGTCCTGACTCGCACCTATCGCCTGGGCGGCGTCTTCGATAACAACAAGATTGTGCCGACGGGCAATTTCGTTAATGGCTTTCATTTGAGACACCTGCCCAAACAAATGCACCGGAATAATTGCTCGCGTTTTTTCGGTTATTTTTTCTTCGATGCCGGACGGGTCAATGTTGTAAGAATCCGGATCGACATCAACAAAAACCGGCTTTGCGCCGACCCTTACGATACAGCCGGCGGTGGCGAAGAAGCTAAAAGGGCTAGTTATAACTTCGTCACCCGGTTGTATTTCCAGGGCCATGAGGCAGACGAGCAGGGCATCCGTTCCACTTGAGACGCCTATGGCGTATTTGCTGTCACAATATGCCGCGACGTTTTCTTCGAACTTCTTTACGGCCGGGCCGAGCGCAAAAGACTGACTCTCACAAACTTCGCTTATCGCCCGGGTCACTTCATCTTTGATAACCGAGTACTGTTCCTTCAAATCCAAAATTGGAACCTGCATTGAAACTCCTGTAAATCTTATGCTTTTACAACTTTTTTTCCGGCTCCGCGAACCGCTGCAGTGGCGTTGCGAGCATCAACCACAAGTTTTGCATTCTTAACAATCCAGTCGTAATCGTAATCGCTGTGGTCGGTCGAGATTAAAACCACGTCATAGCCGGCCAACATTTTCGCCGACAATCTTTTGCTGGTCATTCTCAGGTCGTGCCGGCGCTGCTTATGTGTTTTCGGAATATACGGATCATTGTAATCGACCTTCGCCCCTTTTTCCCGCAGCAGCTCAATCAATTCTATCGAAGGAGATTCCCGTAAATCGTCAATGTCCTTTTTATACGCCAGGCCCAATACAAGCACCTTTGAGCCTTTGAGACTTTTCCTTCGCTCATTGAGCGCTTCGATAGTTCTCGTGACAACATATTGCGGCATACTTGTATTGATTTCGCCGGCCAGCTCGATAAACCGTGTCGGCATTCCGTACTGCCGGGCCTTCCACGTCAGATAAAAAGGGTCGATTGGTATGCAATGGCCCCCGAGTCCCGGGCCGGGGTAAAAGGCCTTGAAGCCGAACGGCTTTGTGCTCGCGGCATTGATGACCTCCCAGACATCGATACCCATTTTGTCAAAAACTATCTTGAGCTCGTTGACCATGGCTATATTTACACAGCGATAGACATTTTCAAGGATTTTTGCGGCTTCGGCCGCCTCGAGGCTCGATACGGGAATGGTTCGGACTATGGCTGCGCCATAGAGCTCGCAGGCCATTTCGCAGCATTTCTTTGTCAGGCCCCCAACTACCTTCGGAATAGTTTTGGTTGTAAAGTCTTTATTTCCCGGGTCCTCTCGCTCGGGCGAATACGCCAGATAGAAATCCTTGCCGGCTTTCAGCCCGCTTTTTTCCAGTATCGGCGCTACAAGCTCTTTTGTGGTGCCGGGGTACGTTGTACTTTCGAGAACAATTAGCTGGCCGGGTCGCAGATATTTTGCAATCGTCTCGACGCTGCCGACAATAAACTGCATGTCCGGCTCACGGTTTTCTGTAAGCGGTGTAGGCACGCAGACTAATATGGCATCAACGGTCTTCAGACGGGCCATTTCACTCGTGGCACGAAAGAGACCGGACTTTGCCATCTGTTTAACCTGCGAATGAGCTACATGTTTAATAATGCTCCGGCCGGAATTCAGAGTCCTGACCTTCTTCTCATCTATGTCGAAACCAATTACCTTCAATCCTGCTGTTGCAAACTCTCTGGCCAAAGGAAGACCTACATAGCCAAGCCCCAAAACACCTACGACTACTTTTTTCTCTTCGACTTTCTTTTTCCACTGGTCCATAAATCATACCCTTAAGTAAAACCGGAGAAATCATTTTAGGGCTATATATCCAAAATGTCAAAAGAATTGGAAATTGAGAATTAAATATTGACTATTTGCCCCTTTCCATTGAGAATTGGTTATCAATACTGGAAGTTGAAATTCAAAAATTGAAGGAACGAAATTGGCAACTGCAAATCATTTTAGCGTTTTATTCACCTGCATCGGCAGGCGCGTCTCACTGCTCGAAAGCTTTCGCCGGGCGGCCGGAGAGCTGAAGATAAACGCTTCGTTCTTCGGCACAGATACCACCAAGCTAAGCCCGGCCTTTCAATTGTGTGACAAAAACTTCATGGTCAAGCCGACCGCACATCCCGGCTATACCAAACAAATCCTGTCGATTGTCAAGGCCAACAAGGTTAAACTGCTTGTTCCCACAGTTGATCTGGACCTGAAACACCTGGCTCAGAACAAGGCGAAATTCGCCGCGGCCGGCTGCCGGGTACTTGTCTCGGAGCCGGAAGTAATCGATATTTGTCAGGACAAGCGAAAAACATATCGGTTCCTGGTGAAAAACGGCTTTGATACAGCTCTGACAATGAGCGTTCGCTCGGCACTTTCAAAAAGGAAATTCAAATGGCCCTGTTTTCTCAAACCCTGGGACGGCTACGCCAGCAGAGGAAACGCCGTCGTCAATAATCGCAGGGAACTGCTGTTCTACGCGAAGAGAATCCCGAACGCCATATGCCAGGAATTTGTCGAAGGTACCGAGCACACGTGCGATGTATATGTTGACTTTGATATGAAGGTTCGCAGTGTTGTTCCGAGAAGGCGCATCGAGGTAAGGGCCGGAGAGGTGAGCAAGGGACAGGTGGTTAAAAACGCTCACATTATGAGTAAAGCCGCCAGGCTGGTCGAGAAACTCGGTGCCGGGCCCGGAGTCATCACGCTACAACTGTTTCTGACGGACGATGACAAGCTCAAATTCATCGAGATAAATCCGCGATTCGGGGGCGGGGCACCGCTGTCAATAAAGGCCGGCGCCGACTTTCCAAAATGGATATTAAAAGAGCTGACGGGCAGAAAAGCAAATATCCGTTTTGATGGTTTCAAAGATAATTTAACTATGCTCCGCTACGACAGCGAAGTCTGGCTGGGCGCATCGCGATAGTCGATAACCATTAATCACTAAGTGGTCACTGTCAGGTATTGAGTGTCGGCGGCGAAGCGGATGACCCCTTCGTAAACGACGGGGACAAGCAGGCAATCGCCGGCCTTGAATTCGACTGTGCCGCCTTCGGCTCCCAGCATTGTTCCCAGGCCGGACATAATAATCAGCGTTTTAATTTTACCGGGCGAAAGAAGAACCTCGCAGTTTTTACCCTGATGTCCCTTATCTATCTTGAAATATTCGCAATCCACCAGCCGGCCCACTGTCGTCACAGGCAGCTCGTCGCTGGAGACGTCGAAGTGAATGCTCTGAAGCGCCTGCTCGATGTGCAGCTCTCTGGCCTTGCCTGTATCATCGAGACGGTTCCAGTCAAAGACCCGGTAAGTGGTATCCGACGGCGTCTGAATCTCCGCAATCAAAAGTCCGGGGCCAATCGCATGCGCCGTTCCCGCCGGGAGAAAGTGACATTCGCCGGCCCTGACGGGCACCTCTGCGAGCGTATCGGCGACGGTACCGTTTTCTATAGCCGCGGCGAATTGTTCCTTCGTGACACCTTTCTTTAGCCCCTTGTAAATTACCGCATCTGGGGCCGCGGCGATTATATACCAGCACTCGGTCTTCGGCTCGCCCCGGCCCGTTCGCCGGCACGTCTGCGGGTCGGGATGGACCTGCACGCTGAGAATATCCTGAGCATCCAGAATCTTGATAAGCAGCGGAAATGGAGGTGAGAAATCTTCATCCCCTGTTATTTCTTTCGGATACTGCTCAATTACCGAGCGGAGCGTCCGGCCGGCCAATTCGCCGTTCGAAATCACGGATTTATCCTCCGGCAGGTCGGCCAGCTCCCAGCTTTCTCCGATCTTCTGGCCCGGCGGCAAATCCTTACCGAAAACCTCACGCAGCCTCTGCCCGCCCCAGATCCGCTGCTTATATATAGGCTCAAACTTTAACGGATACGCTTTCATACCGACCATTCTAACCATAAAACCGTCGTCCAGTCCAATTGAATTCCACACAGCTTGCTGAGAACCTCGAGGCTGGGGAAGATATTAGAGTCGGCTCGAAATTGGCTTTGTTTGGCTTTGTTTTTTTCGCTGCATCTGTCCGCCTGAATCCCCATAAAGCATTGTTATTACTTATATTGCGCCAATTTACCCCTCCGGCAAATTGGCTTTGTTTTTTCAAATTAATCTCAATTTTACTCTCTATTTACCCGCCATTTCGGCAATTCCGGCATAAAAAAAGACTGTTTTAATGGTGTTTTTGAGATGATATACATTGTATTTTCTGATGTCTGAAATCTGAAATCTGATTTGTGATGGATGAATATCGATTATCTACTGACTGCTGTGATCTGTATCATGTATCCTGTATTCTATTTATTTTACACATTATATCACAATACGACCAAAAAGTCGAATAAAATCTTGCATAAACCGCTTATAAATCGCCCCAAACTTTAACGGATACGCATTCATACTGCAAATTTCAATCCCCATTGAGACCTGCGTCAAACTCAATCCGACCAATTCGAAGCAATTACATCGGCCTTTGACGCCTTTGCCGGATTACATGATGTACTCACAGTCGATTTTAACGATTGTTTTGTTTTGTACGTCAAACACGAACCGAACAACGCCGTTCGCAGAGCCGTGTATCATAATGAACGCGTTGTCAGGTCTGTCTTCCGGTAAATCATGAATAATCATCTGACAGATGATGTACCGCGCCCCATCTCTTGTAATTCCCGAATACTCCCGATTGTAAAGGTGGAGGTTTCTGAGCACGAGTTTGGGATCAAAGTGCTCCTTTGCCCCAACAACGATATTCTTCGAGAGATGGGACCTTAGAACAGGGTCGATGACTTCGATATCTGATTGTTCGGGAATCCACATATCATCAAAGTCAATCCCATTGGATCGCAAATACTCCTGAATCGATTTCGTATCGCTTACAATAATCGAATAAGGCTTACAAACGGCAATAATCTGCTCGATAAGTTCCTTTTGGCTCAGAACTGCCGAGTCAGCCAAGGAAAGTTTTTTGCCCAGACATCCCGCCTTGACATCTGCGCCTTTGGTCAGGAGCAATTCAACAATATCACGGTGACCGGATTTTGCCGCTAAATACAGAGGCGTGCTATAATCCCAACCTTGGGCATTTATATCAGCACCATTAGCCAATAATATTTCCACTACTTCCCTGTTGCCTTTGTACGCCGCCAAATGTAACGGTGTAGAGTTAGAATCGTCCCTTGCATTTATATCGGCGCCATTGGAGATAAGAAGGTTTACCGCATCAGCGCTGTCGCCCAGGGCTGCAAGATAAAGTGCCGGGCAGGTCGTCTGTTCCGGGTCATTCGAATCCTTAACATTTATCTCAGCACCATGGGCAATCAACTCTTCCATAACCTGAATATGTCCTCTCTGGGCTGCAATTCCCAACAGGGTGCGATCCTGCCAGACTCGCAGGTTTATATCAACCTCGCCGGTTAAGAGCTCTCTTGTCTTCTCGATATCTCCGACATATACGGCCAGATTGATTGTAGCCGCTGCCCCGCGAGTAAGGAGCAGATCCACGGTTTCTCTATCATCATCGAACATGGCAATTGTTGCCATGCTTTGACCGAACCGGTCTTTTTCATCCGGATCGGCACCATTGTCGATCAGAAGCTGTATCAATTCGATATTGCCGTTTTGGATTGCATAACGCAGCGGTGTCCAGTCAGATTTTTCCCATATCAGCTCATACTTGGCATTGACATCAGCACCATGTTCAATAAGCAACGCGGCCAGATCTTTGTTGCCCTGAGAAGCTGCGATATGCAACGGCGTCAATCTTAATTGTCCGAATTTTGCATTAACATTGGCACCATTGTCCAGGAGCAGATCGGCCACCTCTTTCTGGCCCGCTTCGACCGCTATGTTCAGCGGTGTCGCTCCGCTAACCCGCATTTCTCACGATGCCATTGAAAAAAGCTCCATGTTCTGATATAACTTTTGTATCCAAAAGAAGTTAAACCAGAGACAAGGAGCTGTCTTATGAA
>Ga0307380_10005764_pt1 | contig 16419 bp, 13 predicted proteins | sample UN3MG_FD_202239 | JGI IMG/M metagenome (GOLD analysis project Ga0307380, IMG submission 202239) | Soil microbial communities from Risofladan, Vaasa, Finland - UN-3 | ecosystem: Environmental > Terrestrial > Soil > Coastal area > Acid sulfate soil | place: Finland: Risofladan, Vaasa | collected...
CCCCCCATGGATAAACAGCGGATGGAAATCCTTTCCCGGGGTGGCCACGGCCGACCGGGCAGCCGCGAACGCCATCTGGTTGCACGGGCCGACCACAAAATTGTCGAGCGTGAACCGCGGAGGGGTGAGGGCCGGTTCCGGCGCGACCCGGGCCGGCGTCGTCGGCGAGCCTTCCAGTTGCTCCATGGCCTCGGCTTCGTCGGCGAGGTTCTGAGCGCGGCGCTTCTGAAAAAGGTCCGGCTGAATGCGCCACGTGATCGGCACATCCGGACCGAGCCGCGCGCGGACCGCGGACATGACGTGTCCCGCGAAGTGACTCTTCAGATAGTCGCTGAGGAAGAGGTTCGCCACGCCGATCATCACGTGGTCCGATTCGATGCGGATGTCGGTGGACCCTTCGAACCAGACGCGCCAGCGTTCGGGCCCGACGGCGGCCTGCAAGTCCGAAACGATTTGGTCCGCGGCTGTAAGCTGATGCGGCGCCACAGAAAGCCCCCGTGTCGGGCGCAGCGGTGCGAGTAACCTAAAGCCCCCACGCGAAGAGTTGCCGGCGGCGAGACGGCTCGACGGATGCGACCGGCGACCACACGACGACGCACACATCCTAGGGGTGTTCGGTCACGGTGCAAAATGAAATTTTTCGAGGCCGCCTCGGCAGGAAAGACGGCGCGTTCGGAAGGCGATATGCGGTGCGGAGTTAGACGCGCCGTGTCGCAAAAAAAGATTTTTCGGTGGTGTCGGAAATGTCGGTGGAAAGACGGTGGAAAAAAGGGGCGCGCGAAACACGCCCGCTGATCGGCCGCCAGCCGCACCCCGGGCAGGCCGAAAGGCGAATTGGACGCTAAACGGGCACGGAGATTCCTGCGCAGCGACGCGCCGGCGTTTTGCGTTGACACCTTGCGCGTTGGCTGTTATCTGTAGTCCTGTTCCCGAAGCAGTCGGATGCTGCCGGGTGGACGAGGGCCAAGTGATGGGCGAAGTCATTCGAGTGGCGATTGCGGGCGTGGGGAACTGCGCGTCGAGCCTCCTTCAGGGCATCACGTATTATCGGCGCCGGCTGGAGGACGACGGGGTCCGCGAGACGCTTGGCCTCATGCACTACGACCTGGGCGGATACTTGCCGGGCGACATCCGGTGCGTCTCGGCCTTCGACATCGACGTGCGCAAGGTCGGCCAGCCCCTGGAAAAGGCCGTTTTCACACCTCCGAACTGCACCAAGACCATCTGTGCCGAGATGGAGGAGAGCGGCGTCACGGTCGAGATGGGGCCCGTTCTGGACGGCTATTCGGACCACATGGCGGAATTTCCCGACAATCAACGGTTTATCCCCGCGCGGAAGAAGCCCGTCGACGTCGCCGCCGCACTCAAAAGGTCCGGGGCGGAGATCCTGCTGAACTACCTTCCCGTGGGTTCTCAGGAGGCCACCGAGCACTATGTAGAGGCGTGCCTGAAAGCCGGCGTCAGCCTCGTGAACTGCATGCCGGTCTTCATCGCGAGCACGCGACAGTGGGCCGACCGGTTCCGCAAGGCGGGCATTCCCGTCGTCGGCGACGACATCAAGGCCCAACTCGGGGCCACGATCGTCCATCGCGTGCTGACGCGTCTGTTCCGCGACCGCGGCGTCGGGCTCGACGCGACGTACCAGTTGAACACGGGCGGCAACACGGATTTCCTCAACATGCTGAAGCGCGAACGCCTGACGAGCAAGAAGACGTCGAAAACCGAGGCGGTGCAATCGCAACTCGAGACACCGCTGCCCGACGACCAGGTCCACATCGGCCCGGCGGACTACGTTGCGTGGCAGCACGACAACAAGGTCTGTTTCCTCCGGATGGAAGGGCGGGGGTTTGCCGGCGTGCCGCTCAACCTGGAACTGCGCCTGAGCGTCGAGGATTCGCCGAACAGCGCCGGCGTGGCCATCGACGCGGTCCGATGCTGCCGCCTGGCCCGCGACCGCGGAACGGGCGGGCCGCTCACCAGCGTGTCGGCCTACCTGATGAAGCATCCGCCGGAACAAATGAGCGACACCGAGGCGCAGGGCCAGGTCGAGGAATTCATCTCGGGGAAACGCGAACGATAACGTCTGGTCGCCCAGGCGACTCGACGTGGCGAGCGGGCAGGGGATGGCGTGTCCCGCGCCGTCGGCCTTTTCATTTCCGCACGTGTCCGGGCAAAGGGGAAACGCCAGCCGTTCGGCCGTACGAACCCATGATCTCCCATCTGATAGCATGTCTGGTTCAACCGATTCGCGAGGGGGTAGCCCGTGCGCTGCTGCGCCTGGGCCTTCGCCCGAACCACGTCACCGTCCTGGGGATGCTGCTGACGGTCGGGGCGGGGGTCGCCGTGGCGGCCGGAAAAGCCTGGTGGCCTTGGGCCGTCGGCCTCGTCGTTGCGGCGGGGGCCTGCGACATGCTGGACGGGGCGATGGCCAACGTGGGCGGCGCCAAGAGCCGATTTGGCGGCGTCCTGGACTCCATCTGCGACCGCGCGAGCGACGGCGCGCTGTATCTCGGCCCGGCCCTGTACTTTGCGGCCTGCCCGGACGCGCCCGGCCCGGCCGAGGCCAACCTGACGCTCGTCCTGCTCGCGGGCTTGGGCCTCGTGTGGGCGTATCTCGTCAGTTACGCCCGTGCTCGGGCCGAACGGGTCGTCCCGTGGTGCGGCGGGGGGTTCTGGCAGCGGGGCGAGCGGGTCGTGACGATCTTGCTGGGCCTGGCCTTCGGCCATCTGGTCATCGCCGTCTGGATCCTGGGCCTCTGGCCGCTGACGACGGTGGCCCATCGGCTCTGGCGGGCGCGGCGGGCTTGTGCGGCCCTGGACGGCCGGATGGACGAATCGGCCGCCCGCCTCGGCGGTCTCGCCGGGCGAGGCCGACGGGCCCGCGCCATCGAGCCCCGCGGCCTTGCCGGACTTCTGCTCTGGCGGTGGGAGCGGGGGACCGTGCCTTTCGACCTCCACGCCGGGGCGGTCATTGCGATGCTCGTCTTCGTGAACCTGCCGGAGGCCGATCCGCTGCGGGACCTGCTGGCGCGGCTGGTTGGCGCTTGACTTGGAACGAGCGGTGGATAGACTGGATATCCTCCAAGGGGTTTCATGCGAAAGGGGTTTACGATGCGCGTGCGAACGATTCTTGTGCTGGTGGCTGGTCTGCTTCTGGTCGTGGGGTGCCAGGCCAAAAAGAGCGACGAGGTCCCGCCACTCTCGGCCGAGGAACTTCAACCCCCGCTGCCCGTCGAGCCGGCCCCGGTGGCCGTGACGGAAGTGGAAACGACGACGGGGTTGGAAGGCATGGCGCCTCCTGCGACCGGCTCTCAGACCTACACGATGAAGGCCGGCGACACGCTCTATGGTGTGGCGCGCCGGTTCTATGGTGACGGCAAACTCTGGACGAAAATCTTCGAGGCGAACAAGGACAAGATCCGCGACGTGAGCGACATTCCGATCGGCACGGTGCTGGTCATTCCGCCGAAGTGAGCCGCCCGGCTTCGCCAGGGCGGAGCCCCGCTACGCCGGGGCAAAGCCCGGCGGCGTTCGCTGAAACCCCAAGGTGCCCCGCGCGCAGCGCGCGGGGTGCCTTTTCCTTTGCTTCGCATTGATTTGCCCGCCGCCCGTCTGCTAGACTATTGGAGTTCCAGCGAAAGGGACCGCCATGCCGCACGTGCGAAAAAGTTCCTGTCCCGAGGACCCTGACCGGTTGCCCGAGGGGCACCTGACGCTCCGGGAAATCTGCGAGGATTTTTCCCGGCACGAGGCGTCCATCCGTCGGCGCGCGGCCGCGCGCGGCATGTCGCGGCGCGAGTTTCTGGAAATGCTCTCCGCCGGGGCCGTGGCCGCGACGGGCCTGGCGTCGTTCGCGGTGCGAGGCGCCCGGGCGGCGGACGCGGCGCGCAGCCGCGTCGTCGTCGTCACCCACCCGGAAGTCATCCTCCGGGAGTACCGCGTCAATCCGCCCGTGGTGCGGCAGATGCTGGACCGGGCGCTCGTGGAACTTTCGGGCGCGCAGGATGAAAAGGCCGCCTGGCAAAGCGTCGGGAAAGAGGACGACTTCGTCGCCGTCAAACACAACTCCACCGGGGCCCCGACGCTCCACAGCCACACGGAAATCCACAGCGCCGTGGCCGCCCAACTGGCGGCCCAGGTCGGCGTCAAGCCCGAGCGGATCGTCGTCGTGGACCGCATTGTGCCCGAGCCTTACAGCGAACTGTCGGAGCCGTTCACCTTGCCGTCGAACGGCCTCCAGACGCGCCTCCGCCGCCTCTACACCGACCATGCGACGGCCATCGTGAACGTTTCGGTCCTGAAATCGCATTCCAACGAGGGCGTTTCGGCGGCTTTGAAGAACCACATGGGCAGCGTGAACAATCCCGCCGCCTTCCACTGGTGGCAACCGGAGCGGCTGCCCCGGAACCTGCCGGAACTGAACGCCCTGGATCCGCTGCGCACCAAAACGCGCCTCTGCATCTTGGACGCCATCCGTCCCCTGTTCGCGGGCGGCCCGGCCGACAACGAACAGTGCCGCTGGGACTTCCGAGGCCTGATTGTGGGGACCGACCCCGTGGCCGTGACCGCCGTGGGCATCCGCATCCTGGAAGCGAAGCGCAAGGAGAGCGTGGGCAAGGATTGGCCCATGACCGCCGCACGCCGGATGGTCGCCTATGCCCAGGAGATCGGCCTCGGCAACGCCGACGCCGACCGCATTGATCGGCTCGACGTGGACATGGCCTGAGGGGCGGGCGCCTAGAATGCCCGGCTAAGTTTGGGTTCGTCGGCCCCGTTGGCGATCAGGAAGATCGGAACCGCCGACGCAACAATGTCCGGGTCGAACAGCGAACCGCTCCCTTTCACCAGAATGTCAATGGCGAGGCTCGTATCGCGCGCCTCGCGGTACGGGCGGCGGCTGGTGAGCGCGTCGAACGTGTCGCACACGGCCAGGATCCGCCCACCCATCGGAATCCCACGACCCTGGAGACCGTGCGGATAGCCGGAGCCGTCGAACGCTTCTCCGTGCGATGCTGCCACCCGCGCCACTTCCTCCAGGCCGCGGACCGGCCGCAGAAACGCCTCCGTCAGAACCGCGTGCCGCCGCACTTCGGCGATCTCTTCCTCGTTCAGGAGTCCGGGCTTGTCGAGAATCGCCTTGGGCACGCCCACCAGTCCGACGTCGTGCACGAGAGCCGCCCACTTTACAAGGGTCGTCTCCCGCTCCGACAGGCCGATCGCCATCGCCACGAGAACCGCGAGGGCGGCGACGCGCCGGCTGTGGCCGATCTTGTCCGACGGGTGCGCGTCCGTCAGGTGGCCGAACAGTTCCAGCAGGCCCGTCACCTCCGCATCGGTCGCCGCGAAGTCCTCCGCCCCCAGCCGCCGGATCGCCGACTGAACGAGCAGGTCCACGTTCTCGGGCACCAGGAGTTGCGGATAGAAATCGGGTTCGCCGAGGACTTCCGTCCCGGCGTGGGCGATGGAAGTGGCCACCTGGGTTCTTGTTCGGCCCTCGATGGCGTGGACGAAGGCGACGAGGTCTGGTGCCGCCTGTTCCCGGAGGACCATGTCGCACGTGTCCGCGAAGCGGAGGACCTGGGCGGCCGATCCGATCTCCTCGCCCCTCTTGCCCCGGGGATAGCCGTGGCCGTTGACCCACTCGTGGTGGTCCAGGATGATCGGCGCGACCCCGAGGAGCCCCGGGACCTCTGCCGCGACCTGCGCTCCCACGAGGGGATGCGACCGGAGGATCGGCTGGTTGGCCTGTTCCTCGAGGTTCCACTGGTACGGCGGGTCGATGCCGTCGCGCGAGGCGCCGATGTCGTGAATCAAGGCCGCGTAGAAAACCGCCAGCGGGTCGGCCTCGCCGAGGTGCGACGCTAACTGCGATGCCACCACGGCCACGCGGGCGTGGTGCGAAACGCTCGCCCCCCGGTTCGAATCCAGAATCCGGGCGAGAGCGGCCAGACCTTCGCCCCGGCACAGGTAAACCGTTTCCGTCGCCGTCCGTCGGGGGTTCCTCGGCCCGGGTACCATGTTTTTTTCCAGACGTTCCCGATCCTTGCGGATTTTCAGAAGGGCGCGAAAACCAACCATTCCCATTATCGGCCGTCGGCGCGGAGCAAATGAGCAGTTCCGTCCCCGCCGCTTCCTTTTGCGTTTGACGCTTGCCGCACGTCCCGCTACGATGCGTCCCCTGGGTCGGAAACAAAAAGGAGAGGGCCTTGAACTCCTACGATGTGGCGGTGCTGGGCGGCGGGCCCGGCGGATATGAGGCGGCCGTGCGGGCCGCTCGACGCGGCGCGAAGGTCTGCTGCATCGAGATGGGCCACCTGGGCGGCACCTGTCTGAACGTCGGCTGCATTCCCACGAAGGCCATGCTGCGCGCCAGCGAAATCGCCTGGACGCTTCGGCACGCGGCCGAGTTCGGCCTGTCGGTCGGCGAGCCCAAAGTGGACGGCCCGGCCTACATGAAGCGCGTCGCCGAGGTGGTTGGCGGACTTCGCAAGGGCGTCGAGGGACTTTTGAAGGCTGCCGGCGTAGAGGTCATCCGAGGGCGCGGCCGGCTGACGGCTCCTGGCCGGCTCACGGTTGAAACGAAAGGCAAGCGAGAAGACGTCGCCGCCAAGGCCGTCATCCTCGCGACGGGCGCCCGGGCCGCGCGGCCGGAATTCCTGCCCTGGGACTCCGGACTCGTCTGGACGACCGACGAGGCCACCACCGCCGAGGACCTGCCCGAGAGCGTCCTCATCATCGGCGGCGGAATCATCGGCTGCGAGTTCGCCACCCTCTACGCCGAACTCGGCATCCCGACGACGCTCGTCGAGATGCTCGACCGCCTTGCCTCGACGATCGACGAGGACGCGGCCAAGGCGATTTCGGCGCTTATCAAGAAACGGAAAGCACAGGTGCGGACCGGCGCGAAAGTCGTCCGCGTCGAGGCGGGCCCGCCGGCCTCGCCGGCCGTCGAGGCGGGCAAGCACCGCGTGACGGCTCACCTGGAAGGCGGCGAAAAGGTCGAGGCCGCGCGTGCCCTCGTCGCCGTCGGACGCATCCCCAACACCGAGGACATTGGCCTCGAGAATCTGGGCGTCCAATTCGACGGACGCCTCATCAAGGTCGACGAGCGGTGCCGGACCAACGTCGCGGGCGTTTATGCCGTCGGCGACTGTGCCGAGCGGCGCCAGTATGCCCACCTCGCGGGACGCATGGGCGTCGTTGCTGCCGACAACGCCACCGGTCACCAGGCCGCCGACGACCGCAAGGTCGTCCCCGCCGGCGTGTACACGCACCCGGAGGTGGCAGCCGTCGGGATCTCGGAGGCCGACGCGAAAAAACAATCGGGCCGGGTCCGCGTCGCGCGCTTTTCTTATCGCGCGAGCGGCATGGCCCGCGCCTACGGCGAAGCGGACGGCCACGTGAAGATCGTCGCCGATGAAGAACTGGGCGAAATCCTCGGCGCCGTCGTCATCGGTCCCCACGCGACCGACGTCGTCCAGGAAATCGCGCTCGCCATGCGACACGAGTTGACCGTTGAGGAACTCGCCGAAACCATCCACGGGCACCCGACCTTCAGCGAAGGGGTGCTCGAGGCCGCCGAGGCCTGGCTCGGCCTGCCCATGCACGCCGTCGGCTGAGAACCATGGCCGAACTCACCTACCTCGACATCGGCCGCGAGGCCTACGAACCGACGCTCAGGCTCCAGGAGCGCCTGGTGCTGCGGGTCAAGACCGCACCCGAAGAACGGGCTTACCTCGTTCTCGTCGAGCACTTCCCGCCCGTGATTACCCTCGGCCGCAGCACGCGGGGCGCGCCTCTTGTCGCCTCGCGCGCTCTGCTTCGGGCCGAGGGCATCGAGGTCCGCGAATCCAGCCGTGGCGGCGACGTCACCTATCACGGGCCCGGCCAGATTGTGGGCTACCCGATTCTGCGGCTCGACCTTCACGGCCGCGACGTCCATCGCTACCTGCGGGACCTGGAGGAGGTGCTGATCCGCCTCCTGGCGCGGTTCGGCGTCGAGGGCCGGCGCTCCGCGGGGCTCACGGGCGTGTGGGTGGGCGGCGAGAAGGTGGCGGCCATCGGCATCGCCGTCACCCGCTGGGTGACCTACCACGGCTTCGCGCTGAACGTCTCGACGAACCTCGGGCACTTCGACCTCATTGTGCCGTGCGGCATTCGCGGGTGCGGCGTGACGAGTCTGGAGCGGCTCCTCGGGCGCAAGGTCACGGTTGCGGAGGTCCAAGCGCCCCTTGTAGAATGCATGGTGGGCGTTTTCGGATTCGACGGCGCGCGGGCCGGCTGCGTCTCGGAAGAATCGCCCGAAAAGGAAACCGGCGCGCGGCGCGCCGCGGGAGCGGAACATGGGGCCTGAAGCATCGGCCGCGAAACGCGCGAGGCGGTTCCCGCCGTGGATTAGGAAGCGCATCGGCGCGGGCGACGAGGCCGCACGCGCGGGCACGGCCCGCCTGCTGGCCGACCTCGGCCTCGCGACCGTCTGCTCGGCCGCCCACTGTCCGAACCTCGCCGAATGTTACGCGCGCGGGACGGCGACATTTCTGATTCTCGGCGAATCGTGCACCCGCTCGTGCCGGTTCTGCGCGATACCGACGGCGGACCCCGGCCTGCTGCGCGAGGACGAACCGGAAGCGGTCGCCGAAGCCGCCGCGAGGCTGGGTCTCCGCCACGTCGTCGTCACGAGCGTGACGCGCGACGACCTGGCGGACGGCGGGGCAGGGCACTTCGCCCGCACCATCCGCGCGGTCCGCGCCCGATTGCCCAAGGCCGTCATCGAAGTTCTGACGCCCGACTTTCAAGGCTCGCGCGCGGCGCTGGATGTGGTTCTGGACGCGCGGCCGGACATCTTCAACCACAACGTGGAAACGGTTCCTCGCCTGTATCCGGCCGTTCGGCCGGAGGCCGATTATCGCCGGAGCCTCAAAGTGCTCGCGTACGCCAAGGAGCAGGCGGAGGCTCGGGGCTTGAAAACGTGGACGAAAAGCGGCTTGATGGTGGGGCTGGGCGAGACGCCGGATGAGGTGCGCGGGGTGCTGGGCGACCTGCGAGAGGCGGGGTGCGACATCGTGACGATCGGCCAATACCTTTCGCCCTCGGCGGCGCACGCGCCCGTGGCCCGCTTCGTCGAGCCGGGCGAGTTCGAGGCGTGGGAGGCGGAGGCCCGCGCGATGGGTTTCCGCGCCGCGGCCTCCGGGCCGTTTGTGCGGTCGAGTTACGAGGCCGAACGCGTCTTTCGCGAGCGCGCGGGTTCGAGCGACCTGCTGCCTCAGGAAGACTGAGCGGGCTTTCGCGGACGACAACACCGTTTTATGGAGGAGCAGGCGCATGGCGGTTGAAGAAGTGAAGTTGCCTCCGCTGGGCGACGACGCCGGCGAAGAGGCCCGCGTCTCGTTCTGGTACGTCGAGGTCGGCGAGCACGTCGAGAAGGACGACGACCTCGTGCAGATGATCACCGACAAGGCCACGTTCGACGTGCCGAGTCCCGTCGAGGGCAAAATCGTGAAACTCGTCGCCGACGAGGACGAGGAGATCAAGGTCGGCCAGGTCCTGTGCCGGATTGAAACCGAAAAGGGTTAGCGTGTCCGAAGCGTTTCCAGGCCGGTTCATCGTGCTCGACGGGCCCGAAGGGTGCGGCAAGACGACCCAGGTCCAGCATCTGGTCGCGCGCCTGCGCGAAGAGGGCCGCCAGGCCACAGCGGTCCGCGACCCCGGCTCGACGCCCGTCTCGGAGCGCATCCGCGAGGTCCTGCTGGACAAGCGGCTGCCCGAGATGCACGTCCGTACGGAACTCTTTCTCTACATGGCGAGCCGCTCCGAAATGGTCGCGCGGATTGTCCGGCCGCTGCTCGAGGGCGGATTGGTGGTCGTCTCCGACCGGTTCGTCTCGTCGAGCGTAGCGTATCAGGGATACGCAGGCGGCATCGAGCCGGCCCTCATCTGGGAGATGGGCCGCGTGGCGGCCGACGGCATCGAGCCGGACCTGACAATCCTCCTCGACCTGGAGGTCGAGGCCGGTTTCGCGCGGATCGCACGGGCGCGCGACCGGATGGAATCCAAGGACCGGGCGTACCACGAGAAGGTCCGCCAGGGGTTCCTGCGGATGGCGCGCGAGCGGCCGGACCGGTTTGTCGTCGTGGACGCTTCGCGCGCGCCGGACGCGGTCGCCCGCGACATCGAATCGGCGGTGCACCGTGTCCTTCGATAAGGTCAAGCATCAGAAAGGCGCGGTCCGGGCGCTGCGTGCGGCCGTGGGGTCCGACCGCCTGCCTCATGCGTTTCTTTTTGCCGGACCGCGCGGCGTCGGGAAGGGCCTGGCAGCGCGGGAACTGGCGAAGGTACTCCTCTGCGAAACGCCGCGCGACGTGGGCACGCCTCGTCCGCCTACGGCGAGATCTCGCTGTGCGGACGGCGACGCGGGCGCCGACGGCCGCGATTCGTGTGATGCGTGTTCCTCCTGCGAGCGCGTGGATCGCGGCACGCACCCCGACGTTTACTGGTTCCGCAAGGAGCCGGACCGCAACGATTTCCGCCTGTTGCTCGTGGCCCGGCGCGAAAAAAGCCCTGACCGCGTGGTGACCGAATCGGTGGTTCTCTCGCCGATGGAAGGGCCGCGAACCGTGACGGTGCTGGACGATGCGGAGTTGATGAACGCAGAGGCGGCGAACGCGCTCTTGAAGAGCCTCGAGGAACCGGCGCGCCACGCCGTCCTCATCCTCTTGTGCGCGGATGTTTCCCGGCTGCCGGCGACGATCCTGTCGCGGTGCCAGTGGGTGCGTTTTCGGCCGTTGCCGGACGCCTTCGTCGCCGAGCGGGTGCGGGCGCTGCTGCCGCCCGAGGACGGGGCGGTTTCCGATGCGGAGATCGCCTACGTCTCGCGTTTCGCGGGGGGGAGCATCGAGCGAGCCCGCGCGCTGGTGGGCAGCGGCCTCTGGGACCTGAAGCGCGCCGTGGTGCCGCTCCTGGCGGAGATGGAGGAGTCGGCAGCGCTTGACATTGCGGAGCGCATCGCCGCCTGGTCGCGCGAGCGTGCCAAGGACGAGCGTGTCACAAGCGAGTCCCGCGAGGAGACCGCGCTGCGGCGCGAGGCGGCGCGGACGGCCCTGGCGGCCGTCGCGTCGGCCCTGCGCGACGCCCTTGTCCTGGCGACGGTGGGCGAGGAGACGCCGGCGCTCGTCAATGCTGACCAGCCGGAGGCCATCCGGGCGCTGGCCGCGTGGCCCGGCGAGGCGCTGCTCCGGGCGGTCGGTCTCCTGGCGGACGCCCAGCGCCACATCAGCCGCTACGTCCATACGGAACTGGCGACCGAGAACGCCCTCCTCCAGGTGAGCCGACTCCGGGCCGTCCGCGCCGGCGCGTAGGGCGGTCCGTTTTCGGGTTGCATTTCCGGGCGTCCGCGTCTAAAACTACGCTGTGTTTTTCAACGCAGCCCGAAGGGCCCCTTTCTAACATGGGGAGAACGCAGAGAGCGCAGAGAACGGCACAAATTGGGTAAAGACGAAAAGGGAAGGCGTCCGTTTTTGGCTGCTGTTTGTCGTTACCCAGGCCTCGGCTTTCTCTGCGGCCTCTGCCCGTCGGCCTCGCCCGGCGGCGAGTCCGCCGAGGCGGGCGATCTCTGCGTTGAGATAGCGTTGTAGAACTGGCCTGTTGGCCTTCCGGGAGGCCGGGCGGCGGGTTCGGACCCATAGAAAGGGCGGGGCGGATGCAACTTGCGTTTTTCAGGCGGCACCGGAAGTTCTTCATGGTGCTCATGATACTGGCGGTGGCGAGCATGGTGCTGTGGAGCATCGGCTCGAAGGTGATGCCCCAACTGCTGGACTGGATAAGTGGCGAGGGGAACCCCGAGGTCGGCACGATCGCCGGCGCGCCGGTCCACCAGCACGAACTGGCGACCTTCGCCAGGCAGATCCGGGTCGCCGGCCGGGCCGCGCGAACGTTGCTTTACAAACTCGCCCCCTCCGTCAAGACGCCGGAAGCCCAAGCCGACCTGTCGTTTCAGACGGCCGGCCGGAGCATCTGGCCTATGGTCGGCGACGAGTTTCTGGACGAGAGGGCCGACTGGTCCGAGGTCCTCACCTGGTTGGCCCTGTACCGGGAGGCCCGGCAGTGGGGATTCGACGCGTCGGGTCTGGAGGTCGAGGCCCGTCTGGAGGCGCTTCATAAACTGGGCCTGACGGCCAAGGACCTGAAGCAGACAATCGCTCAGGGGGGGGGCGACCGCGATTTCTTCTACGAGGCGCTCCGCGTGGACATGACTTTGCGGGCGTACGTCGGTTGGCTGATGGAGACGACGGCCGTTGCCGTTCAGCCCGAACTCAGGCGCCGCTTCGCGCGGCTCGACGAGAAGATGCAAGTCCGTCTGGCGGTCCTGAAGGCCGAGGATTTCCGCGACAAGGCGCCCGAACCGTCGGAGGAGGACCTCCAAAAACAATTCGACGCCTGCAAGCAGTACCTTCCCGGTCAGGGACCGAAAGGCTTCGGCTACCGCATCCCCGACCGCGTCCGCATCGAGTACCTCGTGGCCGACCCGAAGGCGTTCCAGAAGGATGCCGAGGCGCGCGCGGCCGACGAGGATGTGAAAGCCTACTACGAAGCCCATAAGGAAAGCGACTATCTTGTGAAAGAGGAGCCGAAGAAGGAAGGCGCGGACGAGGCGGCGCCGGTTGCCGACGCACCGAAGGAGAAAAAGTTCCGGCCGCTCGAGGAAGTGCGGGACGAGATTCGCAAGATACTCCTCGACACCGAGGCCGGGCGCCTGGCTCGCGAGAAGTTGCAGGCCGACGTCTCCGAGGTCCGCTCGACGCGGGAGGCGCCCGACCTGCGAATCTGGGCGGACGGCGCGATGGTCCAATACCGGGCGGTGCCGGAGATGCTCACCGGCGAGCAACTGGCCGCGCTCGAGGGCGTCGGCGGGGCCGCCAGGGAAAACCGCGGCTTGGCCGAGCATGCCCTGGCGCTGGCGGAACTGGTGGGGCCGGAGCGGGCCCAACTGGCGGTCGGGGAAATGAGTGAGGTGTTCACGGATGCCGACGGCCGGGCCTACGCGTTTCGCGTTACGGCCTGCGAAAAGAATCACCAACCGGCGTCGCTGGACGAGGTGCGCGACAAAGTCATCGCGGATGTGCGTTTGGAGTCGGCGTTTGAGTCGGCGGTGGCAGCGGGGCGGGCGCTTCTGGAGGCCGCGGCCGAACCGGGCCTCCAAATCGCCGCCAAGAAGGCCGGCGTCGCCGTGGAGGAAAGCGACTGGTTTCCGCGCGAGCGGATGGTGCCCGTCGCCCGGATGGGCCGGTGGTTTGCGTTTCCGCCGTCGCTTCCCGTCGTGGGTCCCAACCGGCTGGTGGTGGCGGAATGTTTCCGCCTGGATCCGAAAGGCCGGCAGCGGACGCTCATCACGCTGGCGCGCGAGCGTGAGGCCGTGGTGATCGAAGTGGTGGATCGGAAGGCCCCGCGCGAGGCGGCGTACGAGTTGATGCGGCCGCTCTTGGCGGGCGAGGTGAGTCGTGAACTCGCGGAATCCGTGCATGAGGACATCTTCGATCGCGAGGCGATTCGCCGGCGGCTCCGGGCCATGTTGACCCCGGCCCAGGAGACTCGCGAAGGGGGAGCGCCGGGCAATGGCGAAGACCGAAATCCGAATGACGAATCAAACAGCAAGCCCGAATGACGAAGGAACGGCGAAATCCGAACCGCGCGCTTCCGTTTCGTCATTCGGATTTGATTCGTCATTCGGGCTTCGTCATTCGGAATTCGGAACTGTCCCCTTCCTTCGTCCCCTTTTTGGCCTTGCGCGGCACGGTTGACAAGCCGGTCGCCCGGTGGTATAGTTGCTCCTGCCGCGTACAGGGGCAGGTAGCTCAGGCGGTAGAGCACGCGGCTGAAAACCGCGGTGTCGCCGGTTCAACTCCGGCCCTGCCCACCAATTTTCGGACCCCGCCAGAGCCGTTTTCCGCGTTTCCAAGGCTGTTCAGCCACGCTTTCTGAGTGTAAAACCGCCCGCACGAACCCGTTCCTGCCCGAAGAACCCTCAAGTCGCCGAAACTCTATGACGATGTATATGCCGGTTCACAAGCCGTTCCTTTGGGGAGAGGGTGTCAATCCCCGGAGGTATGGGCGCACCCTCAGCACGGCGGCGAGTACCCCTGCGGTAGGATGGCCGTGAAGCAGCCGCGTGCTGTAGGACAACCTGTTGCCGAACCGCATACGGACGCGGGCGTCGCCACCGACCTCCCGGAAGGGGAGGCTTTGGGTTCGCCGGTTGCGGACGGTTCGGCCAACGACCGCTCGTATCCTCGGCTCGAGTTGGAGCCGCTGGCGGTCGGCAAACTGCTCGTCGACCCCAACATTGTCCGCATCCTTCCCGAAGGGCTTGTGCGCCAATATCGCGCCGTCCCGGTCCGGGTCGAGGACGGCGAACTGGTGCTGGCGACTTGCGGGCCGCTGGACTTGGCGGTCCTGGACCAGATGGAGATGGTGTCCGGGCACCGCATTCAGCCGATCCTGGCGCCGGAGCGCGAGATCCGCCGGGTCATCGAACGGTACTTTACGGTGGATCGCAGTTTCGACGAATCCTTCGGCGACGTGGAGGCGTCCGGCGGTCGGCGTTCGACGGGGGGAGCCATCTCTCTGGACGAGCGCCTGGGCGGAGAACGTGACGCGCCGGCGGTGCGCCTCGTGGACTCGATCCTGCGCGGGGCGGCGCGGCAAGGCGCCAGCGACATCCACGTCGAACCCGTCGGGGGCGACCTGACCGTCCGCTACCGCCTCGACGGCATGCTGCGGGAGGTCATGTCCGTCTCCGGCCAACTTCAGGAGGAAGTCGTCTCGCGCATCAAGTTGCTCTCGGGTCTGGACATCACCGAGCACCGCGTGCCGCAGGACGGCCGCATCAGCATCCGAATCGAGGGCGCCGAATACGACCTGCGCGTCTCGACGCTGCTGACCGTGCGCGGCGAGAAGGTCGCCATCCGCTTGCTGAATAAATCCTCCGGGGCGCTGACCCTCGGCCAGTTGGGAATGACCGAGGCCCAGCAGAAAGTGTTCGCCGGCCTGATTGCGCACCCGTACGGCATGATTCTCCTGACGGGTCCGACGGGCAGCGGCAAGACGACGACGCTCTACGCCGCCCTTCAGGACGTGGACCGCCTGGGCCTGAATGTGACCACCATCGAGGACCCGGTCGAATACTGGCTGGACCACGTGAACCAGATTCAGGTGAACGAGGCGGCGGATCTTTCGTTCGCGAGCGCCTTGAGGACGGTGCTGAGGCAGGATCCCGACATCGTCATGGTGGGCGAGATCCGCGACACGGAGACGGCCCGGTTGGCCGTCCAGGCCGCTATGACGGGGCACCTGGTGTTCTCGACGCTGCACGCGAACGATGCGGCCAGCACGCTGGCGCGCCTGCGGGACCTCGACGTGCCGCCGTTCCTCATTGCCTCGACGGTCTTGGCGTCGATTTCGCAGCGGCTGGTCCGCCGCATCTGTGCCGATTGCCGCGAAACCTATACGCCGCCCGCGGACCAGGTGGCCGGCACGCCGCTGGAGGGCATGCCACTCGTCCGCGGCGCCGGGTGCGACCTGTGCATGAATACGGGCTACCGGGGTCGGCTGGGCATCTTGGAGATCTTTCCCGTCACGGAGGCGCTGCGCGAGGCGTTCCTGGAGGGACGTTCGAGCGATGCGCTTCGCGCGATGGCATACGAGGGCGGCGTCTGTTCGATGCGCGACGCGGCCATTGAGGCGGTCCGCGAGGGCCGCACCACCGTCGAAGAGGTTCGGCGCATCCTGCCCCCCGAGGAGTGGACACGGTGACCACAGAGGTGCTTTCTCGACCGACGACGCGCACCGGCCGGCGCCCCGGCGCCCCGGGCCGGCTCAGCGGCCGCGCCGCCTCCAAAGGTCCGGCGCCGAAGGCCCCCGAGCCGGCGGCCGGTCCCGCGCGGTTCGGCTGGTCGCGCCGGGCCAAGGACACCGACCTGGTGGCCCTGTGCCAGCACCTGTCGGCGCTGTACGGGAGCGGGATCGCTCTGGCCGAAGGGCTCCGGACCTTCGCCACGGAGACGGGCAGCAAGGCTCTTCAGAGGGTCATCTTCCAGGTGGTTGCCGACCTGGAGACGGGGCGCAGCCTGAGCGAAGCGTTCGAAAAATATCCGGAACAGTTTTCCGCCTACTTCCGGGCCTCGATCCGGGCGGGCGAAACGAGCGGGACGATGGGAGCGACGCTGGACCGCCTCGCCCGCCAACTGGAGAAGCGCCAGGAAATGGCCCAGCGCGTCCGGAATGCCTTCGCGTATCCCGTCGTGCTGACGGTGGTTATCGTCTGCGTGGTGACGTTCCTCGTGACGTATGTCGTGCCGGTCTTCGCGCAGGTGTACGACCGGATCGGGGTCACGCTGCCGTTGGCGACGCGGATGCTGCTGGCGCTCA
>Ga0307380_10005765_pt1 | contig 16419 bp, 14 predicted proteins | sample UN3MG_FD_202239 | JGI IMG/M metagenome (GOLD analysis project Ga0307380, IMG submission 202239) | Soil microbial communities from Risofladan, Vaasa, Finland - UN-3 | ecosystem: Environmental > Terrestrial > Soil > Coastal area > Acid sulfate soil | place: Finland: Risofladan, Vaasa | collected...
TTGCAAGCCTATAACCAGTGATCCGTGTATGGCAGAAATAGTACTGCTCGATATTTGTAGGAACTGTTTTGGCATCACGTTTCGGCTTGTCAGGCTTGTTGTTGAAATACACATCATCAGGGCGCATGCCATCCAGGGTCATGTGTGGTCGCCATCTGTTGTACCAGAGTTCAAATTCGTTGCACAGTTCCGTCAGATGATCAATGCCTTTGATGATGGCAACCCGTTTTAGCCATTCGTATTTTAGCGTCTTATTGACTCTTTCAGTGACAGCGATGGAACCGTGTTTACCGATGGCTCCCAGACGAGGCTTGATATTATATTTGCCCAACAACTCGGCAAAAACATCTCCAATAAAAACACTCCCCTGGTCTGAGATGATATGTTTGGGTCGGCCGTACTTTTCAATAGCACTTTCCAGGGCATTACTGATCCAGCCGGCATTGGGGCCTTCCAGTGGAGCTGTAGCCATCGCTTTACGTGAGAAATGATCAATTACGACACAGATGTGTATCGGCAACAATCCCCAGCAAAACACCATTGTGGTATCGATGGACCAAACGTGATTCGGATACCAGGCCGGAATGGAGCGAGCTTTCTCTTCTTCCATTTTCGTTGCTTTAGCCGATGATTTAGGACCGGCTGGAAGTTTGGGTTGATTGAGAATATTCCGCACGGTAGAGCCGGAGATGAAGATGTTTAAGAGTGCCAGTTGGTTTGAAACCCGAACCCGTCCCCAGCTGACATTGGCCTTCGTGATGTCCCAGATTAGTGACGCTATTTCCATCGGTGTTTTATTGGGTGGAGTACTCGGTTGCTGTTGTTCTTCGATCTTATGCAGCCATCGGTAGAGGGTTGATTTGGCGATACCCAGGCATTCGGTCACTCTGCGTCTTGGGACCTGAAAGGTTTCCATGTAGCAAAGGATGAACAGCTTTTCCCGAAGCGTATATCGTTTGTTGGTGTGTTTCTTCTCGACCCCTTTTTGAAGGATGGTTATCTGTATTTGCTGCTGATAGACCTTATCGCGAAGAAAGATGATCTCCTTGTCTTTGTCGTCAATATCCATGGATGCAAGACGTTTCAGGCTTCGTTTGCGGGCTCTGCCAGAGAATCGGGCCGCAAGGATGGCTGCTTTGACAATCAGTGTAACCGCAGCGTTGACAATTTCGATATTTGTTGCCATAATCTGTACTTGAATCTTCGCTAAATTGAGGAATACTGGAAACCGACCGCGGAATTATAGCATTTTGAGGCAGAAAATGCCAGTTGCGATGCCGAAATCGTAAGTGTTTGTTTTTCAAGGAGATAAATGTGCGTCCCAGGGGTGTCCTACGGACGCTTGACAAGTACAGTTATGTCAATCTCCTGTAGCCGTTCAGGCCCTTATGTTGGCCTGAGGCAGAAGTGATGGAGTAGGAGTTTGGAAATAGTAGGCGGACAGAGCGTTTTGAATGAATTGCCAACTGGACCGGCCTTGCTTTCGGCAGGTAGCCAACACCGTCCAGATGCGGGCGTTCCACTGCCTGCCAATCAAGGATCGGCTGCCCTGGGTAATTCGCCGATCAATAATAGCCTGACGAAGAGTTTGCTCAGCAGCATTGTTGGTCGGTGCAACAGCAGGGTCAAACAGAAACCTGAACATAGCATCACCATGCTTGCAGAAACGCTTAGCGAGTGTAGCCGACTTGGGTGGCAAGTCTTGCTGCTTGGCCAAGGCCAGTATTCGATCATTGATTTTGAACATAATCCGGTTGAGTCTATCCTTTGGGATTTTGTCTCGAAGATGCCAGATATGAAAGAGCCTCTTGAATTGAATGAGCAGGCTATCTCCAAAGCATTTGTCGGCCTCATTGGGCAAGGTCGTAAGAAATTTGATGTCCCGAATCAAGTGAGCCAGGCAGAACTGCTGAATCTTGTTGGCATATTTGACATAAGCACTGAAGAAATCGCTGACTATCGTGCCGTTGTAAGTTTCACCGAGAATATCTCTGAGCACCTGAGAAGAACGCGATTTGGCTATGTAGAAAAAACTGATTGCCGATGTACAGAAAACCCATATCCAGTACTTTATACCCTTGTCTTTCCAGCCGGACTCGTCAATATTCAAAACCGGCTCGGTAGGAATGTGCTGCTGGAGTTGTGCATAAGGTTCGGCCAAGGCTCCATTGACACGCTTAATCACATTGCACAGATGGCTGCGAGCAACGTTGATATTCAAGACTTCACGACAAAAGGCTTCCAAACCAGTGTAGGAGGCATGGAGCGAACCTTTCATGTAGCCCATCAATGCTTGCAGACGCGGCTGGAACAATTGACCTTCCACTACGCCGGAGGGCAGTTTTGCCCAGACCACTTTGCCGCACTTTGGACAGATAAAACCGTACAAACGGTATTCAGTAATAGTCACGGGGCTGTCACTGAGCTCAACGGTCTGCTGAATTTTCGGCTTTTCGATTGGCTCACCACTACCTACATAGCCGCAGTCACAACTATCAGTGTAAAGAGGGATTGTCTTGTCAATTTGATCCTGCCGGAATGGCTCTCGATTGCTGCCTTTATGACCAGGCTGACCACCCTGTTGACGGGGACCGCTGGATTGTTTGGGTTTAGGTGACTTGACAATATCCGAGGATGGCGGCTTGGAGGAGTTGGAAGAGTTCTTCGAGAGTTTTGCAACCCTATCGACAAGCTCAGCATTGACTTTAAGAAGTTCGGCAACTTGTTTTTCAAGAGCGGCAGTTCGTTCATCGCGTCTTCTCAGTTTAGCTTCAAGTTCCGAGATGCGTTGGATATAGAATTGTTCTTTTTTAGAGGTCAATTTTCGTCCTCAAGCCATTTACTATGGCTATTATCGGGCGAACGAGGCCCTCCGCTTGAAAAAAACAGATATTGTCAGCTTGAATTACAACCTTGAAAGTGTTATTATAAAGTGAAATGAAAAGTTAAGAATGGGTAGTTGGCATTGAGCGTGTTACTCAATACCGTCGAAATACCCGTGAACGGTTACAATCTCCTTTGCATTTTAAGGTCTGCCTTGGCGTAAACATTTGCTAAAAATACTCGTATATAACTATTAATGACTCTACGTATGGTATAATAATAGCTGATATCAAGAAAGTCAGAAATAGGAACGTACAGGATGCGGCTTATAAAAATAATAATTACAGTGTTTTTCATGGCATCTTTAGCAAATGTCAATGTTTGCCGTAACGCTGCATTTCAAAAAGAAAAATCTGGTTCTGAGAATAAGCAACTTATTACCTCTGGTTTTGAAAACGTAATATCTGCGGTAATTCTTTCCCGTGAAAACCAGACTGGCAAAAGGGTGGCAAACCCAACAAGTTCACCAAAACCAGCCCTTATAGCTTCAGACTATTATTCTGCTAAAAACAGATTTCCCCATACCGGCAACTTTGAATCGCCATATCTTGACGCAAATGGAATAAATGAACACACTTTGGTTTCACTTCACTGCTTGCTGACAGTTTAATCCGCAAACTCAGCAGAACGTTAATCCGTTATTGGCCCGACTCGTATGGAAGTTTTTCACGTGCTCTGGGCTGCAAGTAGTGCGCCATGAGTACGTCGAAATCCGGCGGGACACCAAACATTAATCAACTAAAAATATTTATTGGGAGTTATGAATATGCTGAACGTTAAAACAAAATCACCAATAGCCATTGACCATATCCGGGAACTATTAAATCAGAACCGTCCGCATGATGCCCTGAAGTTCATTGAAAATCTTGGCCAGAAAACACCTGTTATGGAAAATGCACGGGGTGTCTGTTTAATGCGACTGGGTAAATTTGAGGAAGCCATATCAGTGCTTCGGGAAGTTGCATTTCAGGGATATATTTGCATGCCCTCCGATACACCTGTGCTTTATCAGATGAACTTCGCTATAGCAATGCTGGTTTCCAACCATAAGGAAGGCGCATTTCCCATTTTGAACAAATTGGATGAAAAGGTTCTTCCGCAAATTGCAAAGCTCGAAGATGCGATTCGTCGGTGGGTTAAAAGTTTAAATTTTATTGAAAAATGCTGCTACCATATCGGGTTGTACCCCAACAAGCCGGTAACGATAGATTTTCCACCGGGTGAGGTTTGATTCGCTAAATAAACCTTTTTAAGGTTAAACCTGATATTGGCGGAAGAAGCTTCCAATCGCAACGATTAGGAGTACAATACCGATACTTTTAGCGACATCAAAAATTTTGCAGTGATACGGTGATCTGACTATCTTAGTTGGTATTAACAGGAAAACCATATAATGACTTGTTCGCAGGACAAACATGAGCGAAAGAGCATCATCAGCTAACCGGGTCACATGGGTCGGATTTGTTGTGAACTTGCTGCTGACCGTCTTCAAATTGGCCGCAGGGGTTATCGGCCACAGCGGGGCGATGATCGCTGATGCGGTGCACTCACTCTCCGACTTCGCCACCGACATTGTTGTTCTTGCCAGTTTCAGGGTTGTAGGGAAGCCTGCTGACAAGAGTTATGACTACGGCCACGGCAAGTATGAGACACTCGCGACTGCCATCATCGGAGGGGCTCTTCTGATAGTGGGTGCCGCGATCTTCTGGGGTGGTGCGGTCAAGATTTGGAACAGCATCAAGGGTGAGCATATGGAAGCCCCTGGGGGCATTGCGCTCGTCGCCGCGATCATTTCCATAGCCGTGAAAGAATGGCTGTATCGCTACACAGTAAACGTCGGCAATCGCATTAATAGCCAGGCGGTGATTGCCAATGCATGGCACCACCGTTCAGATGCTTTCTCCTCCATTGGCACGATGCTCGGAATCGGAGGCGCAATCGCGCTGGGCGAGAAGTGGCATATTCTCGATCCCCTGGCTGCTGTCATCGTGAGCCTTTTCATCATCAAAGTGGCGATCGATATCTCCTCTGGAAGCATCAAAGAACTGACAGAGGAATCGTTGGACGATGTCATCGAAGGCGATATTACCCAGATTGTCTACAACATCCACGGGGTCACCCACCTGCATAACCTACGAACGAGGCGTATCGGAAGTGAAATTGCCGTTGACCTCCACATTCGCGTGGCGCCCGACATGCAGGTGGTGGATGCCCACGCCATCACGTCGAAGATAGAAGCAGACATACGAAACCGATTTGGGCAGTCCACATTCGTATCCATTCATGTCGAACCACAGTCCGCGACCGGGGACCGGACGGACCAAGCGAAAGAATAATAGGTGCTAACAAGACGAGTAGAGGCGACGTCCAATGGACCACACTTCACTCGCAACGTAATCAGGTTCACCTCCAACTGTTCGCTCTGGCGTACAATATTGGCGACACACTACCTTGGTCATTTTTGTCAGAGATTTTCAGGTTAATCAGTATGGGTTAAAAAACGTTAAATGCTGGTTAGTATCTGGACATCATTATTCCCTGGGCAATATTGGTCAGATGATCCCCTATTTTTTCGAATTTTGTCAGCAAATCTAAAAAGTATACACTTGCTGTTGGCGAATAAACCCCGGCTTTCAACCTTTCGATATTTTGTTCGCGGAATATCGTATAGTGTTGGTCTATTTGAGTTTCATGCTTGAGGGATTCTTCGGCTAAAAGCTGGTCATTGGTATCTAAGGCCGCCATTATTTTTTTGATCATTTCCTTGACTTCGGCTAATAAGGTTCCTAACTCACCGGCAGCATCTCTATCAAAAACTATTTTTTCATCTAAACAGTGTGTAGCGATTCTCGCCATATCCTGGCCATAGTCCCCGATCTTTTCAATATCATTTATACTGTGAATCAGAACGGGGATTTTCTGGGCAACGTCAGGAGGCAGACTTTTCTGAATGAGCTCAGCTAAATATTCAGTTAGTTCCTTTTGGAAGACATCGATAGTATTTTCTATATTCGTTACTTCCTGAAGTACTCCGGGATTTTTTTCAAACAAACCTGATATCGCTTTTTGTACCCCTTCTTCTCCAAGCCTGAGCATATTAACCATCCCCTGGCACACATTGTCAATCGCAACCAATGGTATTTCCAGGACTTTCCGGTCTAATTTAACAGTCTTGTATGGCAATTCACTGCGAGGCCACTGGCGAGTACCTTTGCTTAAAAATTTAACAATCCGATGCCCCAGATTATCCGTCAGGGTTGTTGCAAAAATAGAGGTTTTCTCCAGGAATCCGGCAAGCGGCAAAAACAGGGCAGCACTAAATGTATTATAAATAGTATGAGCAAGGGCTATATGAACCATTATATTGGCCTGTGTTACAGGGCCTGGAAACAAATTTTCTATAAAACTTGGCCATATACCAGTGGCTATCAAAGGAATCAGATATATTGGCCCAAAAAAATTAAACATGGTATGCGAACGGGCAGTTTGGCGAGCAGTCTGGTTGCCCATGAGAGCAGCTATTTCTCCGGTTATTGGAGTCCCCATATCCGCCCCCAACGCCAAACCCAAAGCAACCGGCAAAGAAAGCATTCCCTGAAAAGCAAAGATCTGAACAATCGCAATAGTTGCCGAGCTTGATTGTATGATCCAGCAAGTTACTAACCCCACAAGAATGGCTGAAAGAGGAGTAATGCCGGAAAACCATTGCTGAAAAGCAGCTATCTCCTTTAAGGGTTCAGAAGCATCCTTAATAAAAGAAAGCCCAAGAAGTAAAATGCCGAGCCCAAATAAAGTCTGGCCGCTTCCCCGGGTTTTAACCCCCTTGCAAAAGTGCATAACAGCCAAGCCTATAGCAATAATGGGCAATGTATAATGAGTAATGCTTAAAAGTGCAAAAACACCAATCAAAGACACTATCCATGCAGTAAGGGTCGTTCCTATATTGGCGCCAAGCACCACTCCAATCGCCTGCCGCAAACGTATAAGTCCGGCATTTACAAGCCCTATCAGAAGAGCCATCATAGCGCTGCTGCTCTGGATAAGACAGGTTACCGTAGTTCCAACGAGCAGTCCTCTAAACAGGCTTGAAGTTGACTTTTCCAGGATTTTTCGCAGGTGGGCAGATGCAGCACTTTTCAGACCTTCAGACAGATTGACCATGCCGAAAAGAAAAAGAGCGAGCCCGCCGGATATAAGAAATAATATTTTTACCATATCACCAGAGTCCTGTTTTTTGTTCAATTTTCTGGCTAATATTAAGCAGGATTAAATTCTAATCATAAGGTTCAAAAAATACAAGTTCTGATGGATAGCCTGTGTTTTGATACTGGATACCATGCAACATCACTGATTTGAGAGCTCGCAAAAACTGGTCCGCCATGATTGTGCTTAAAATCAATGCACGGAATTTTTTAGGATAAATATTTTACTGTGATTATAATTAGATTATCTGAAACGTAACAAATGCAAAGGCGACATTTATGTTCGGATTTAAAACATGGAAAAGAAGGCGGTTGAGTCGACATGCTTTCCCCGGCCACTGGCTCGAAATAATTGAAAAGAATGTGCCTTTTTATAAGAAACTGCCAGACGAAGACAAAAAGGAATTGCAGCAGCATATACTTATCTTCGAGAGTGAAAAACGTTTCGAAGGTTGTGGCGGTCTGGAGATTACTGATGAGATAAAAGTTACCATAGCAGCACAGGCCTGTATCCTGTTGCTTCATCGCGAGACTAACTACTATCCAGGTTTGTCTTCTATTCTTGTATATCCTCAGCCGTATGTTGCTCATATGGTCGAACATTTACCAGGAGGGGCCGTATCTGAAGGTTTTGATGTTCGTTTGGGAGAGTCCTGGCATAGAGGATCAATCGTATTATCCTGGGATGATGCGAGGCACGGGGCAGCGGATATCCATGATGGGCACAATGTCGTTTTTCATGAATTTGCACACCAGCTTGAAGATTCCGGGGCCAAAGGTGATAGTACCCCAGTTCTTCGAAACCGCTCAAGTTATATCGCCTGGGCTCGTGTCTTACAGAGAGATTATGCGAAGCTTCGGCGTGATGTAAGCCGCCATCATAAGACTTTCCTGAACGAGTATGGTGCCACAAATCCTGCGGAATTCTTTGCAGTAGCAACTGAGTATTTCTTCGAAAAATCCAAGGAGATAGAAAAACTTCATCCGGATCTATATCGAGAACTAAAGCTTTTTTATCAACAGGATCCTGCTATATTGACAGAGCCTCCAGTGACGCTATCTTAAATCAATGGTATGACCCCCGAAAACTGTACCAGAAGTGCACCAATAAACCTCCAGAAAATTCCATCTGGGTGGAGTACTCGGTTGCTGTTGTTCTTCGATCTTATGCAGCCATCACCTCCATCAGGTTGTGTAGAGGACTTTCACCTCCAAGTCGCCGAAAATGCTCGGCACACTAAAAAAGAGATAACTCCTTGCTAATAAAGAAGTTATCTCCAGGTCTTAATAGCGGGGGATGGTTTCATACCTACGACCTTATTAGTATGCGCCCTCCAAAATTAAAAAGTCGGAGGTTCGTAACGGGTGAAAAACAGGGCGCAAAAAAAAGAGATAACTCCTTGTTATATATGAAGTTATCTCTTGTTTTCTATAGCGGAGGATGCCTTCATACCTACGACCTGTTAAAATGGGCAAGGTCGGAGGTTCGTAACGGGTGAAAAACAAGGTTGCAAAAAAAGAGATAACTCCTTGGTAAACAAAATGTTACCAAAAAGTTATCTTTAAAGGGCACTAGCGGGAGCATCATATGCATATCTGGAGATACATTTATGTAACATTTTATGTTACATTTTGAAGAAGCTGTTTTCTTGTAAGTGTTTAGTTTATAAAGACTTATAGTGCTTTAGCGGCAAGTTACGTAACATCCAGTAAAACTCATTTTATGACTGCCCTATCCAACCCCTGGTACCATGGGGAAACAACGCAGGAACGTTGACTAATTGATGCAAAGTATCTGACGATTTCTAAGAAAAAGAGCGCCTGTATCAAGGTTTAAGATTTACAGAATGACACATAAATTGGCTACTACTCATGCACGCTTGGTCCATCCGTCCACATTGACTTCCAGTCAGTCGCTCCCCGGCGTATGCAAGCTCCATGAGTTCGTGCGGAAAAAGCCTAAGATCGAAGGCTGCATCGAAGGCTTTTGCGACAAGGATACAAACAGCTGCTGAACTCGAAACACCCTTTTTCAATGGGAGGTCCATCTGGTCAATATGAATCTCTACACTACTGGGAATGTTGAAGCGAGTTTGGATTTCATAAGCTACACCAGCGCAGTATCTGAAGAACTCTGTTTGGTCTTTGGCAGTGCTTATAAGAGTTCCGGGTTCCCAAACACAACTCATTCGACGAGTTCGACCACTAAATCGACCAGAATCATTAAGTAGCGGCGTCTCAACAATGAACTGTTCGTGTTGTCTGATGGTGGCCACCATGCCTTGGTCTGTACCGACCACGATGCAGAAACCTGCGTGCAATCCATACTCCGCTGCCCAGTCAGAATGCTCACCGAGGAGGCAGAGACGCCCCAGGCTCGAGACTTTCACGGGATTCCGATCTTTCATAATCCGGTCACCTCCTTCTCAGCTGTCTGTAACTCATGAACCGCTAACATCGCATGGAAGTACCCGGTTGGCACTCCGGTGTCGTAAGCTCTCCCACTTATTTCCATGAGGTAGTAGGTATCCGGGAATTTCTCAAGCAGACGTGCCTGGGCACCGGCTAACTCAACCTCCCCACCGTGATTTGCCACATACCTCTCTTCGTCAAGCAGACAATCAAAGATGCGCGGCGTAAAAGCGTATATGCCGCAGTGCCCCAGAAAGACATCGGGGGGAAGTCCCGGTGTTGACAGTCTCTTTCTTGCGACCTTAAGGTCGGGCTTCTCGATGAAATCCACACAGTGAAATACACCGTCAGACAAAGGTTTGCCTTTTACCACTCCAACCTTGTCCAGTTCTGAAGCCGGGACTCTATGAACACCGACCATAGTCTTCCCACCGAACGCCGCGAACGCATTTAGGACTTGTGCGAGACAAGTATCCGTCCCGACGTTGGCCACATGAACATGGTCCCCTAGCAAAAGAACAAAAGGCTCCTTGCCGACGAAATTCCGCGCCTTCAAAACCGCATCTCCGAAACCCAAAGGTTCTGGCTGTTCCACATAAGTAATATGGCTAGGTATCTGCAGCCTATCATAATCTGACAAACAAGACAAATACCGCTTGAACAAGTCTTTTTGGCCAGGTAACACAACGAGCGCAACGTCATCTATACAGGACCACATGATGTGCTCGAGGATCACGTGTATGACTGATTTAATGTGGCCGCCTGGTTGTATGAGCGGGAACAGTCCTTTGGGCAGGACGCTAGTCATCGGCATCAAGCGGGTGCCCTTGCCTGCAATTGGAATAACTACCTTTCGAATCATTCGAGGTTCCACGTCACGGCTTAGATTGGCTTGGCTTGCGGATCTTTACAATCTTGCATTTGATCTGAAAGAAATAGAACATTTTGAAGACCGCAAACATTAATCCCTCTTTACCGTCCAAGAATCCTGCCTTGACAAAGTACGACACAAGAAAATACAGCGGACCAAAGAGCCAAGAGTCTAACGAGCGATACTTCACTCTTTGCCAAAAGGTCAATTTGTTCCACCTTGACTTAGAGGAGTTACGAACTGCATAATACCGCCTTGCCTCCCAATCGGAGTACTCGTTGTGCCGTCGGATGTATGCGTTCAGTCCCTTGAAGTCTTCATGTAGTATAGGGGCTCTGAGCCTGCCAACGGGTCCTTCTATGACCGGATGCTCATGAACCTCCATGTCGAGGTCACTCCAACGGTCCTCTGCGATACGCTCATACTCGCCCGCGTCAATTCTGAACAGCGACAATTTTCGGAACTTTTCGCCATGCTTCAAGAGCTTGCCCATGAAGTAGTTCTGATAGGTCACCCAGAAACCTAAATTCTCGGTGACCGGCAGAACCTCCAGAAGCTCCCGCTTGAATTCGCCAGTCACATATTCATCACCATCAACGAAGAGGACCCACTTATTCCGCAAAGGGTGATTCCGAAGTGTCCAGTTCCTTTTCTTAGGGAATTTTCCATCCCACTGAAACTGAACCACCTCTGCACCGGCGGATTCGGCTATCTTGATCGTCTTATCCGTGCTATTAGAATCGACAACGACAATCTGGGAAAAACCGCGAAGACGCTCAAGACATTTCTCCAGGTTCCTCTCCTCATTCTTGACGGGGATTACTACTGAAACAGGAATACTTCTCATGAATGAATCAGCAATCGGTAGCACTATTTCGAAGAACTCCGAAGGGTATTAAATGTGATTATGTTCGCTTCAGCTTTCTCTTCTTTATGAACTTAGCCGGATTACCTCCTACGACTGTCCACGGTTCAACATCATTGAAAGCGCTCGACCTTGCCCCAATAACAGCTCCCTGGCCCACCTTCACGCCGGGTGCGACAAATACGTCTGTGCAAATCCAAACCTGATCTTCAATCTCAACGCAGGCAAACGTCTGTGGCATGTTCGAGCGCTCGTAGTCGTGGCTCGATGAGCACAGGTGCGAGTACTGCGATACAGTTGAGTGGGCACCTATTCGGACTCCGCCGATGTTATCGCAGATCACGTAATCACCAAGACAACTATGATCTCCCATTTCCAGCCTCCAGGGCATCGCGATCTTGCACGATGGATAAAGATGAACGCGCTTTCCAATCTTCGCCCCAAACAGTCTCAAAAGCAACCGCCGCCAGGTATGAAACAGACGCGAGCTTGGCCTAAACAGCAGAAGCCATGTCACAGCCCATAGAACCCTAGCAAGCTTATTCCAGAAAGAAAAAGGACTTGGACAACATGACACGTCGACCCTTAGCTGCTCACTATTTTTTGTAGCATCTTGAATTTTGCGTTCTTTGATAATTGGGTTTTCCATGACCATATCGATTCACCTTAACACAATCCGGTTTCTCACCTTCGCCGAGAACCCACTTATAGACCCCAATCATTTGTGAGGCAACCTTTTGGGGGGCGTATTCTGATGTAACAAATCTTCTTGCATTCACTGACATAGTCCTTCTCAGATAATGATCCCGCAATAATTTGATATACGCAGTTGCGATGCTTTCAGGAGTATCATCAACAACAATCGCGGCACCTGCTTTTTCGGCACCATCTGCAACACCTACATTTCTTGTTAGAACTGCAGGCAACCCCGATGCCATCCCTTCAGCAACAGCCATTCCAAAGTTCTCACGCTGTGATACCAAAGTGACAATGTCAGACCAGCCAAATATCTCGGACAGATCATGGAGTGACTTCATTCCTACAAACTCCACTGAGTCACTTATGCCCAGATTTTCACAAAGTGACTCCAACTGACGCTGTATATTCTCTGTATCCGGCCCAACGATTATCAGCAGTGTGGTTGGAATAGACCTCTTCACGAGCGAGAATGAACGAAGTAGAAGATCCAAACGTTTAACTTTGCTCAGACGCCCGACAAAAACAATAGTTGGCTTACGACATGTTGCTCTTGGGGGTGCAGCGTAGCTCGCAGTTGCCTGTTTCGGGGTAACAACCGGATTGGGAATAACGGTTATGGGGGGTAGATGCCAACCGCATTGCTGAGCAGCACGTTGCTCGGCAAGGGTAGTAAAGTGTATCGCTCTAGCGCCAGCCACGTTCCGCTTCTCCCAGAGAAAGCACCAAAGACGCTTCTTCCAGTCGCTCATGTTCTCTGGACAGAGCATTCCTCTTAGGCTGAGCACATATGGTATTGCGTTAGTCCTCAGATAATACATTGCCCACGATGAGAACGGATTCCATAGTGCGTGAACGTGGTATATGACTTCCTTTGTAGGAACATGTACCAAACCAGTAACCCACTCAATGGGGCGGATACGAATCATAGGTAGACCGATCGTGAGAGCAGAACAATCAGCCAAAGCAAGCTGAACATCTACACTCAACTCCGTTAAAGCCAAACAGAGTGTAGGTACGCTACGCCCCGGCCCACCGGATAAAGGCGAAATACCTGGAATAACATGCACAACACGCATGGTCTCAAACATTCCTTCCTAAAGGGAATAAGGTCACATGAGTCACAGATGATTTTGAATTCAGAACCTATGATCGAACCTCCGCTTACTAAAGTATCCAGTATATGATCCTTCAGTAGAACATACGAAGGGTAATAGTACTCATTTTCGCAAACAGGATAACTTGCCCATACTAATTGTGGAAGACAAATTCTGAATAGTCCTGCCAAATTTTGGAGTAATCATCGAAATGGCCAAGAGAGTACCTGTGCCAAAGAGCAAAACGCACATGAGGTAATAGTTCGCACAGATCAAGTCTCCTCTGTGTTGTATGACTATCGCACCTGCAAGTGTCCCCATATAAAGTGGGGACAAACATCCAAGCCTGGAAATGGTGAACCTACTTTCAAGGTAGCGAGCGATTACTGCTAGAACGAACGGCCCCAGCAAGACACCCAGCCAGCCAAAGTTCGCCCACATCTCCCCGATAAATGTCACGCTGAAGCTACTTCTGCCTATGTTCTTCCACTCCTCGGTTGTGTAATCAATTTGCCCATAATACCCGTTCTGTCTAAAGGCAATAATGCTTGACATGGAAGGAGGCTTGTTTGACCATAATGGCCTCGGAATAGGATTAATTAAAAGCGCCAGTATAGTTTGCCCTTTCTCAAATGGAAAATACGCTGGATATATCTCAATTGCATAGAGTAAGTTTGGTATTGTGTTAAGGTCTCTGATCCTGTGTAGATTATCTGCGAAATCCCCTTTAAAACCATCCTCTCTTACCGACGCACGAGTTTGTGCTCGTCTAGCTATAGCTCCGAAAAAAACTACAACCGCAAATAATAAAATCCATGCGAGTGTTTGTCGAGGTAACCGACCATAATGTTTCCTCAGCAAGACAAAAAACCAAACAAAAAGATATATAAAGGCAATCGTTGCAAGTGCTCTCCTAGATGTGTCTAACAATACAGATAAAGTGGCCATACAGAGAAGTACCAAAGTAATAGTGCTTTTTTGACTAATAAAAGCAACAAGCAGAAAACCAACAGCCGGTACGGCAAAAACCAAGAGATAATTGAGAAAAACAGGGGTTTCCTTAAAACCTATGAACGAGTTTGAATATATCCGAAGCGGGATGGACATCAAAAGCGAAATAACCCCTGCCAGGAATATTTTCTTTGAATTGATATCGGGACACTTGTGAAACTCGGCCATATTGATCTGAATACACAGACCAGCACACAAAGAACCAAAGCCAATCAATATCAATATCACAGCTTTCACAAGTATATCTTCCGATTGTATCCCCCCAGAAATAGACATCTTGAATAGTAAGAATGGTACGTGCATCCACAAGGCAAAAGATAGTATCATATATGGATCTATGTGGTATAGGAGTAACGGCTGGCGCAAAATCAGAAAGACAATCCAAGGAGAAATCACCAGAAATTGTATCGCCATTGTTAGTGCCCATTGCCTCGTTAAGTAGACATAAACAACAAGAACTAAAACAACTAAGAGTTGGCAGGCATAGAAAACGCTAAGCTCCCTCTCAAGGCCCGACCGAAAATTGGCATTTTGATAATAATGTTTCATCGAAATAAGCCGCCTACAGCGCAACAGCTAAGTTGTATGGATCGTGCGAATTAACGGCCAGCCTGTCATTGCAGCCGCTTTACACCTGAGACCAATTTCAGTTTCTCTTTTTCCCAACTATATTTCTCGATAAAGTCTTGCAAACGTGATCTGTACCCTTCCAGGTTATCGGCTACCTGTAGAATAGCGCCCGCATATCTCATGGCGGTTTCTCCTGGCCTATCCGAAGCCTCTACGACCAAACCGATCCTATTTCCTTCCACCAGCTCTCTGAGCGAGGTCTGCGCACTACCAACCATAGGAATCCCAGCATGTGCATATTCGAACACCTTGTTTGGGGCACAATAGACATCGTTCAGACTCGCAAATGAATATGTTACAATGCCAATATCACAATGCTGTAAGATGTCTTGCAATTCATTAATCCGCACTTTCCCTGTGAACCAAACACGACTACTAAGGTTCAGTTGCAAAACCAAGTCTTTAATAGCTCCAAGTCCAGGGCCATCGCCCACCAATACGAGTTCAAAGCAACTATCAAGAAAGCACAATGCCTCCACGAAGTTGCCTATGCCTCTTGTCAGGCTGATTACACCCTGATAGACCAACCGCACTCGGTTTGTTCGATCTACAAAATGACTATGCTTACTGGAGGCGATTACCCCAGTATGATTCTGATTTGAAGCAATATTCTGAATAACCAGAGGCATTCTCAGAAGACGGTAGTGCTTCTGCATAATCTCCGCTCTGTGCCTATTAGCAGCCACAACCAAGTCCGCTCTGTGAACAACGAGTCTTTCAAAGACTCGGAACACGAGTTGAGAACGGGATACGCTTTCACCCTTCGAACCGACGATCAGTTCGTGCGCATCATATACAATTCTGCAATCAAGGATCTTTCGGATCAGCCAACCTGGGAGCGCAAGGAAAAAGTCGTGAACATATACAATATTGGGCTTAGTCGATACTGCCTTCACAAGAAGTCTGAACCAGAAACGCGCCAACGACAAGCGTCCCAAGGGATTCTGAGTTGGGACGAGCAAGCCCTCGGTCTTGACTCCAGGAATCTTGGTAGCAGCGGCGATGGACACACCGATAAGTTCAACCTCATAATCTTCAGCAAGGGCAGTAGCCGCTCGATAAACTCTCCCGTCACAGGCCAGATCATTGAAGACGGCCATCAAGACTTTTCTTCTTTCGTTTTTCATTAAACCTCTCAACGAAGATCAAAAGTGACTTGCCTTTCGATTTCATGGACTGTATAGCTAACATTTCATGAAAATCGTGCCACCATTATGCGATTTATCGCCTTCATTTTACTACTGCAGTTCTGAGCACATTTTGTACCAGTCCAAGCGTGAAATCACGACCGATTCCCAACAAAAATCTTCAGGCCTCAACCTTCTGCAAAAAGCCTATCCTACGAACGCAAATTCTTGCTGCTAAGACCGCAGCGAATAGCAGCACACATCCACAGAACATAGCTGAGCCAACCAGAGAGTTTCCGCCCCACACACGTCTGGCCATAATCAAACCTCCTACGATAGGCAACCCTCCGAGAATATCCCAAACCTCTCGCCGACAATTTCTAAGCCTGCTTCCGGTCAATCGGAAGATCAGAGAAGCAAGTAGAATGTACGCAACAACTCCGACGGCCGCAAATAGAATAATGCTGACGACAGGTTGCCTGATGCTAGCACCTACTGCTATTGCCAAGGCTCTTGAAAATAGGAAGAGGGTATTCCAAAGAAGCAGTGTCTTCTGTTTTTCAAATACATAGAATATCTGAGCCAAGGGTGACGATATGAACTGAAAGAAGAAGCACGGCGCCAG
>Ga0307380_10005766_pt1 | contig 16417 bp, 11 predicted proteins | sample UN3MG_FD_202239 | JGI IMG/M metagenome (GOLD analysis project Ga0307380, IMG submission 202239) | Soil microbial communities from Risofladan, Vaasa, Finland - UN-3 | ecosystem: Environmental > Terrestrial > Soil > Coastal area > Acid sulfate soil | place: Finland: Risofladan, Vaasa | collected...
CTCGATAAGTTCTTTCCCGCCCTGTACAACGCGCTGGGCATCTTCCTGCCGCTGATTACGGTCAACTGCGCCATCCTCGGCGGCTCGCTGTTGATGGTCGAGCGGGATTATACCTTCGTCGAAAGCGTCGGGTTCGGACTCTTCTCGGGCATCGGCTGGGCGCTGGCGATCGTGGCGTTGGCGGGTATCCGCGAGCGAATGAAATACAGCGACGTGCCCGACGGGCTGCGCGGACTGGGGATCACCTTCATCACCGTCGGGCTGATCGCAATGGCCTTCATGTGTTTCTCGGGGATTTAGCTTACTAGAGGGACGCCGTGGGAGATCAAGCTTTACAGATCGGTATGGGTGTTATCGCGTTCACCGCGATCGTGTTGGCGCTGGTGATCGTGATTCTCTTGGCTCGGCTGATTCTCGTGCCCCGGGGGAACGTGAGAATCCTCATCAACGGCGACCCGGACAAGGCCGCCTCGGTCGCCACCGGCGGCAAGCTGCTGGGCACGTTGGCCGGCGAGAAGATCTTCGTCCCCTCGGCGTGTGGTGGACAGGGCACCTGCGGCCAGTGCAAGCTCACCGTGATCAAGGGCGGCGGCGACATCCTGCCCACCGAACGCGATTTCATGACCCGGCGCGAGGTCCGCGACGGCACCCGGCTGAGCTGCCAGGTGCCGGTCAAGCAGGACATGGAGATCGAGGTTCCCGCCGAGATCTTCGAGGTCAAGAAGTGGGAGTGTACGGTCCGCTCCAACCGCAACGTGGCCACGTTCATCAAGGAGCTGGTGCTGGAGCTTCCGCCGGGCGAGGACGTCAACTTCCGCGCCGGCGGCTACATCCAGATCGAGTGCCCCCCGCACACGATCGACTACCGGGACTTCGACATCGAGGAGAAGTACCACGGCGACTGGGACAAGTACGACGTGTGGCGATACAGGTCGAAGGTCGGCGAGCCGACGGTTCGGGCGTATTCGATGGCGAACTACCCGGCGGAGAAGGGCCTCATCATGCTCAACGTCCGCATCGCCACGCCGCCGCCCAACGCCCCCAACGTCCCGCCCGGGATCATGTCCACCTACATCTTCAACCTCAAGCCGGGCGACAAGGTCACCATCTCCGGCCCCTACGGCGAGTTCTTCGTCAACGAGACCGAAGCCGAGATGATCTACGTCGGCGGCGGGGCGGGCATGGCGCCGCTGCGTTCGCACGTCTTCGACCTCTTACGGACATTGAAGACCGGCCGAAAGATCTCCTATTGGTACGGCGCCCGGAGTCTCCGCGAGGTCTTCTACGAGGACGAATTCGAGCAATTGGAAAAGGACTGGCCGAACTTTTCCTGGCACCTGGCCCTCTCGGAGCCGCTGCCGGAGGACAAGTGGACCGGCTCGGTCGGCTTCATCCACCAGGTGCTCTACGACGAGTATCTCAAGAAGCATCCGGCCCCGGAGGACTGCGAGTACTACATGTGCGGCCCGCCGCTGATGACCAGCGCCGTCTCCAAGCTCCTGGACGATCTGGGCGTCGAGCCGGAAAACATCTACTTCGACGATTTCGGCGGGTAGCGATCCGGCGACATGCGGAAAGAGTGGAGAGTTTTCACAGGGTTCGGAGGTCTTGCCCGCCGCTGTCCTTGTGGTATCCTTGGTCATGCCAATCGGCACTGGGGTGCCGTGGCGGCGTAGCTCAGTTGGTTAGAGCAGCGGAATCATAATTGCAAATGGGTAATCTGGGCAAGATGGCGAAAATCGCGGCAAGTCCTTACTGTCTTGCCACTTATCGCCTGTCTGCCCATCGTCGGACCGGCTCTGAAAAGCCTCAAACTACACCACTGGCAGGCGTAGCTACGCTGGTGTAGCCTACACCCGCTTCCGCTGCTCAAAAGGTCTCCGTTGCTCAAGCTTCTGGCAGGCGTACTACGCTGGTGTAGTCCCGGATGCCAAGGCTTGGCAGGCGTAGCCACACGGGTGTACTCACGCCTCGGGAAAGTAGCGGGTAACGCCTTCGGGCACCCGACGCCGCCTGACCGGCTTGGCATCCGGCCTGCTGGTTCGCCGCTCAAGGAAGCCGTCCAGGTCCGCCCGCTTGATCCGGTAGCGGGGCCGCCCGGTCTGGCTGTTGGCGGTGTTCGCCGCTGGCAGTAGGCCAGAGCGAATCCAACCCAGCACCTTGTCGCGGTTGACCCGCAATAAACGGGCGGCCTCGGTGACGGTCAACGTGGCGGCCTCGGGCACCGTCTGTCGCGCCCAGTCCAGCAGTTTGCCGACGATCCCAAGGGCCTCTCGCGGCTGCACGGTCCCCACCTCTTCGCCGACCAGATGCCCGCCACCGAACCGACACGCCAGCCGCCGGGCTTCTTCGACGATTTGGGCGGCCTCCATTTCGACGAAGAAAGAGTCATCTGTTTCGGTGGGAAGCCCATCGGCCGGCAAGGCTTCCGGCAGGTCGGGATGGTGGTGGGGCGGCCCATGCTGGTAGATCGTCTCCAGCAAGTCGTATTGCCTTTCCAGCCACCGCAGGAAGTCGCGCAGGGTCTTGCAGCCTGTTTCCATAGTCCAAGTCTAGCTTACGGAACCGCAAGGAGCCCAAAGCCAAGAACGGCAATCACTTGCGGCCGTGGGCCAACGAAGGCGAGGCCGGCCTGATAACCTCAAGGGTCAAGAGCCGACTCTCGACCGCACTGGCTAATGAGTACGGGAATCTGTCGCGTGCCAGGGCGTCCTAGCTCTGGGCAAAGGACAATAGACTCTCCTTTGTGTTGCCCGCAATACCTCATTGCCCAGGCAGCGCAGTCATCTGCCGGAGTTCTCGCGGGTCAATCGCATCCTCCGGCTCACCAAGCGCCTTTCAGCCCGCTACCCATCGAGGGGGGGGCAGAAAGTCGCGTGGCGCGGCATGAGCGCGAGCGACGGCGGCCTGTACGACAATATGGGGCTCCAGCCAGTTGAGCGGCACGCCATCGTTCTGGTGCCTGACGGCGGGCAGCCGTTCGTCGCTGCCGTGCCCAGAGGAATGTTCGGCCGGGCAAAGGTATATCTTGCCATCAGCGGCAAGCAGGCCGGGGCACTTCGTAAACGCCTACTGATCCGGCAGTTCCAAAACAAGGTGAAGCAGGGCACCTATTGGGGTATCGGGAGTGCCGTTTGCAGGTATCGTCCTGATGCCCACCCCGGCTACGCGAAGGCGTTTGCGACCGGCACCATCGCCCCCATCCGCACCGACATGGACGCCTTTTCGGACGCCGAGATCGCCGTCCTGGTGAACCACGGCTACCTCTTAGCGGACATCGCCCTTGCAGTTCATGTGCCCCAACTCATTGCCCAGACTGCGGAGAAACGGGTTCCGTACCCGGAATGGTTGGACGAAGACCGGGCACGGGATGCTTTGAAGTGCAGCCAAGATACTTGGTGGTTGGGTCGGTCCTGACAACTGCATGTTTGAACAACGCGGACAGCAAGAAGAGGCCCTGTCAGCATCGGCGAGCGATTCGATCTTCACGGGTACGGGTAGCCACCAGCCGTCGATCGCCCTATGACCTGAGCAGACGATTCTAACCGACTGGGGCGACCTGTCGAATCGCCCTGTCGCCCCTTTGACGCGATTCGCAGAACGCCCCTTCAGCCCCCCCCTCGGGGGCGGAATGAGGGATGCTGGGCCGGAAAGAAACATAGCGCTCGGGTTTATTCGCTTTGAATTCCGGCAGTCCACCTTGGGGCGACCGACGACGAACCCGAGAAGCTGGGTTGTTGGTTGGTTGGCCTTCTGGGGCTGCTTGTGGCTTCCTCACTGATCTTGTGGTGACTGATCTTGTGGTGCAGTTGCACCAGGGGGGCTCACGACGTAGGATTGAGGTGACAACCTGAATTGACGCGCGTGCGTCAAGTTACTGCTTCCAGCAAAACCGCGAACCTGAGTCTTCAGACTCTTGAACCACAGAAGCAGTGCTTGGACCGCGCCCCTGATATGGGGGCGTCGGCTGAGCGCTGTTCTGTGGTGCCCCTTCGCGGGGGTTGCTGGAGCAGCCTCGGTTCGGCGCTCCTTTTTTTGTTTGGTCGCGGGTACTGAGCCTTGCAGCAAGCGATTGCTCGCTCGATTCGTTCCACCTACAACCCGTTTCGTACTTCGTGATTCTGAAGGAGTAAAACATGGATTCGGACTTGTCTTCTTTCGTCAGCATCTATATTGTCGTAGCGGGTATCACGGCCATCGTGTGGTGGCTATGGCCGTCTGATTTCTCGACGGCAAACGTATCGGTGAAAGACCCGTTGCAGCGTTTTCGAGAAGCCGAAATGATCTGCCCGCATTGCCAGGCTTGCGGGCGAGTCACTACCGAGAAAGTGGAAGTGAAAACCGGGATCGACGGGACAAAGGCGGCGATTGGCGTTCTTACCGGAGGGCTGTCGATACTCGCAACAGGTTTGTCTCTCCGCGAGACAAAGACGGAGGCCACTTGCTTTAATTGCGGCTCAACGTGGCGGTTCTGACTGTCGCAGGCCCCAAGACGCAGTGGGAAAGGCTAGACCAATCAACGACGCAGGCGTCTTGGGGGTCGAAGGAAAAACCTCTCGTCGCGCGCACGGAGCGCCTAGCGGAAGGACACTGCGAGTTGTGCAATCCAGTCAGACCGACAAGTCTGTACGCAACGGTTGTCCGGCAGCTCGCCAGCAGTGTCGGGCATCTGCTCCTCCTGGCTGCTGAGCCTTCGGGTCAACGGGACGCAGCCACAGCTTGGAGCCACTCGAAGGCGATTCCCTGTGGCCCGCTCCACCACCGCCCGAACTCCGCAGTAATGCTCCGGCGGCGACAGATGACTTGAGCGGTGGCAAGTTGATCGGTGGGAACCAGGAGCCACAATTGCCCTGGGCCGCGTGCGTATTGCGCCCACTGTGCGGCCTCGGTATCAGCGACGGATTCAGCGGTCTCGACCTCCACGAGATGCACCACCGTCATGGTGCCGCGCTGGTATAGCACTAGGTCGGGGTAGACCGTCTGCCCGTCGATGGTCACGGACACGTTGTGCTCCTGACCGGGGTTGCAGTGGGCGTCGTATTCGGTCCGGGCAGCGGCAACCGCCCGGATCACCCGGTCATGGATCGAGTGTGAGGATGCCATCCGATCCTTCATGCCGTCTTTACTTCTTTTGGCCGGATCAGGCCAGCTCGAACCAACGGGGCACCACACCCCGAACGAAACCACCGTGTTCTCCACATCGTATAATTCGCTATGCGAGAAGTCAATGGGCGCCCTGGTTGTATTTTCTGGAAACAGTGGTATGCTGAGGGCACGTCACGGCTTCCCATTTCCGCCGCCTCTGACGCGATGCTACCCAACCTGGGGCCGGTCGTGTAAGTTGTGGTGATGAAATGGTTTGCGAGCCAGGAAGTGTGGGAAACATAGGCAAAGAGCGCCGCCCCCTCGGCGCTAGGGATCAAAGTTCTTTCGTGCTGTCTGTCTGGTACGCGCGTTCAAGCAGAGGGTGATTCGATGCCGTCCGTGGGCGAACGAATAAGAAAACGGCGCAACGAACTCGGTTGGACCCAGGAGGTACTCGCCCAGAAGGCCGGGGTCAGCAAGAGTTTTCTTTCCGACCTGGAGAACGGGAAACGGAATGTCGGGGCGGATACGCTCTACGACATCGCCCGCGCCCTGAGCCTCAGCCTTGACTACTTGATGACCGGCGAGGAGGGCGAGACCGAGCCTCCCAGCGAAGTTCAGATTCCCGCCGCCCTCGCGTCGTTCGCCGCACGTGCCGGCATCTCGTTTCGGCAGGCGCTAACCCTGCTCGACATGCAGCAGCAGATCATTGCCCACCGCAGCAGTACGAAGAAGGAGAAGCTGGACAAGGTGGACTGGCAGAAGTTCTACGAGGCCGTCAAGGATTTCCTGCAATGAGCCGACTGGATCAGGAACATGATGTGGTTGCCCTGGCCAGGGAGCTTGGGCTGCGCGGACATCCGGCTGAAGCCATTGTTCGCTTCTGCGAAGAGAAGATCGGCTGCTGGGCCGCCGATGTCGGCGGCGTGGAAAACGTGGCGGTATTAGAGCAACTGGTGGCTGACCGTTTGCAGTTGGTCTTCGAGGAGGGGTGCTCGGACGACGATCTGGAACGAATCATCGCCAAGTACGTGGCCCAGGGCGAGTACGTCTTCGCCACGTTGCGTAACGAGCTTGGCCCAGCGACTTTCGGCCTCACGATCAAGCGTAAGCATTGTGCGCCGGAGTCGGGCGACAAGTATGTCGCCGTGATTGACAGCCGAGGGGAAAAGGCAAGCCGGCGGTTCTTCACTCGCTGGCACGAAATCGCTCACCTGCTGGTCCTCGAAAAGGAATTGGATGCACCTGTGCGCCGATCGGCGCACGACCCGATCGAACGGCTCATGGACGAGATCGCCGGCCGCATCGGCTTCTACGAGCCGCTCTTCGGCCCCGTCTTCGTCCGCGAGCACAGCAAGGCCCTCCTGGAGTTCAGGACCGTCGAGGCCGTCCGCAACGCCTACTGCGACAAGGCCAGCTTCCAGTCCACGCTGTTCGCGTGCCACCGCCGCATGAAGACGCCTGTGGTGTACGTCGAGGCGGAAGTGAAGTACAAGGCGGAAGAGGAACGGCGGCTTCGTTCCAAACAGCGAAGGTTGTTCCAGGACGATCCGCCCGTGGCTAAGCTTCGGGTCGGCCTGGCTGTCCCCAATCAAGCGGCCATCGACCAGGGTTTTCGCGTCATGCCGAACATGCGCGTGCCGGAAGGGTCCGTTATCCACAAGCTGCACTCTGATGCAGATGCCGAACAGGCATCGGGCAGGGAGAACCTCGAATCGTGGGAGTTCTCCGATGGAAGCGGCTTGCCCGACTGCGCAGTCTGGGTCGATGCCCGGAAAGCAGGAGATCGGGTCATTGCTATCGTGCAACCGGTAGACTGAAAACCACGACTTGTACGGCAGAGAACTGATCCAGAGCGTTGCTTATGAAATCGACTGGGACATCTTTGGCAGGCTCCGTCCGGGGCAAGCGCGCGAAACCGGAATCGCGTCGGCGGACCCGTGCGCCCAAGGCCACACCGAGTCCCCCCGCCGCTCGGTACACGAGTCGCATCATCAAGGCCGGTGCCCTGCTTGCCGACACGAAGACCCTGTTGTCCCAGTGGGATACCGCGGCCTCGGTGAAAGCCAACCTGGCTCGCGTCCGCCAAGAGAATCTGTTCGGCAAGGCTTCCAGGTCCAGGGTCGAGGACATCCTGGCGATTTTCCGTCAGCGGTATCTGTCGGACGAAGAAGTAGCCAAGGCCCTGGTCGTCTTCGTCAAGAACCGCCTTCCCACTGCCAGCCTGGATCGAATCCTCTTCTTCCACTCGGCTCGGAATGACCGGCTGTTGTCCGATGCCGTCACCGAGTTGCTGCTGCCACTCAAGGCCCGGGGCATTACCGATGTCGATGCCTTGGAGGTGCGGAAGGTCATTGCCAAGTGGGTGGCCGAGGGCAAGACGACGGCCAAGTGGAACGACGCTACCATTCTCCGCGTGACGCAGGGCCTCCTCTCAGCGCTTCGGGATTTTGGCGTCCTTCAGGGTGCAGTCAACAAGCGGATCGCACCCGCGTATCTGCCGATCGAGGCGTTTGCTTACATCGCATTCTACCTGCGGCGGCACCAGCCTTCCGCTGCCAAACTACTGGAACTGCCCGATTGGAACCTGTTCTTCCTGCCCCCGGCCGGAGTTGAGCGGTTCCTGATCGAGGCCCACCAGCACAACTTGTTGGAATACCACGCCGCTGGCACGGTGACTCGACTGACTTTTCCCGCCAGCACCCTAGAGGAGTATGCGAATGTCATCGCTTAAAGAACGCATTGAACTCCTCGAAAGTGACTTGAAGGCGGTGCCGCCCCGCATCAGTGTCTACCACGATCTGCCGTTCGCCATCCTGCGCTACGATCCGGTCGAGGAATGGGAACTGCGGAAAGAGGCCAAGTTGTTGGCGACTCGGCTCGAAGCTGTGGGAAAGGAAGTTCATATCGTTCCGATGGCGGAATTCCTTTGGAAGGCCATCGACGAAACGGAGGGGATGGATGCCGTCGTGACGCTGGAGCACCAGCGCGGGTACTTGGCCGCGCAGGAGCAGATCACGACGTACCTGTCGGATCGGGATTGGCGTCCGCTGGCAACGCTTCTCGCAGAGCGGTTGGCAGACTACGACCCGAGCGAGAGCATCGTTTTTCTCACGCGAGTGGCGGCAATGTCTCCGGGCATTTATCACGTATCCAAGCTGCTCGACGAAATGCACGGCAAGACCCGCGTGACGACGATTTTGTTCTATCCCGGTTCCATCGAGGGCACGACCGGGCTTCGTTTCATGGACCTCAAGGACCGGGACGCCCTGGGAAACTACCGGGTCAAAATCTACGGATGAAAGCGTGGTGAGAGCATGAACACGATTGGCGAAATCCTGATACGAGACCTGAAACGCAAGATCGAAGAGATCATCAAGGTCGATCAGGCGGATGAACAGTCCGTGCATGACGAGATCACCGAGTACGTCGCCACCGACAGTATTCGGGACCAGTATGCCCAGCTTTTCAAGGCCATTGCCGAAGCCCCCGCTGACCTGCAAGGGGAGTTCTGCGTTTGGGTCTCTGGGTTCTTCGGCTCCGGGAAAAGCTCGTTCGCCAAGAACCTCGGCCTTGCTCTGCAAAACCCCGAAACCGTGGGCGAACGGTTCGCCACGCTGTTCAAGAAGCAGATCGAGGACGAGCGAGTCAGCAACCTGCTCGACTCGATCAATGCCAGGATTCCCAGCGAGGTTATTCTCTTCGAGGTTGCCAAAGAACGCGACACCCGAAAGGTGACGGAGCGCATCGCAGAGCTAATGTACACGGTGCTGCTCCGCGAATTGGACTACGCCGAGGACTTCGACATCGCGGAGTTGGAAATCGAATTGGAAGCCGAGGGCAGGTTGGACGAATTCATCGCCACCTGCAAGACATTGCACAACCAGGACTGGAAGATGGTGCGCAAGGGCGCGCAAAAGGTCTCCCGTGCCAGCGCAGTCCTCCATGCCCTGAACCCGGCCACGTATCCGTCACCCGATTCGTGGGCGCACTCCCAACGGAACCGCGACGCCGCCATTACCGTGAAGAAAGTCGTGGAGCGAACCTTTGAGCTTGCCGGCCGCCGCCGTCCCGGCAAGGCGCTGGTTTTCGTTATCGACGAAGTGGGGCAGCACGTAGCGCGCAGCGGCGACAAGATTGAAGACCTGCGGGCGACCGTGGAGGAGTTCAGCAAGGTCGGCAAGAGTCTGGCCAAAGCGCACAAGATCATCGCGCCCATTTGGATCGTGGTCACGTCCCAAGAGAAGCTGGAAGAAGTGGTCGCAGCCATCGACTCCAAGAAAATCCGCTTGGCCACGATGCAGGACCGCTTCCCGCATCGCGTCGATCTCGCGCCGTCCGACATCCGAGAGGTGGCCACCAAGCGCGTGCTGGCAAAGAAGCCGGAGGCCGTGCCTCTGCTCAAGAAGCTCTACTCGGAGAACCAGGGCCAATTGAACAACGCACTGCGGTTGGAGCGGACGACGCGGCGAACCGAGATCAGCGAGGACGATTTCGTCCAGTTCTATCCCTACCCGCCGCACTACATCGACCTGTGCATCGGGATCATGTCGGGCATCCGGCTCCAGCCCGGCGCACCCCGGCATTACGGCGGCAGCAACCGCACGATCATCAAGCAAGCCTACGAGATGCTGGTGTCGGATCGCACCGCGATGGCCCAGAAGCCCGTCCGCTGCCTGGTCACGCTCGACAAGGTATTCGAGTTGGTCGAGGGCAACCTGTCCAATGAAAAACGCACCGACATTTTCGAGATCGGCCAGCGTTTCAAGGGCGACAAAGAAGACTGCGGCTGGGCACTCCGGGTCGCCAAGGCAATTTGCCTGCTGGAATTCGTCCGCGATTTGCCTCGCACGGAGGCCAACATCGCGGCCTTCCTCGTGGATGAAGTCGGAAAACCGGCCCCGCTCGCCGAGGTTCAAGCGGCGTTGGTCAGGCTGTGCGACGCCCAGTTTGTCCGCAGTACCGAGGAAGGCTGGAAGCTGCAAACGGCGCAGGAGAAAACCTGGGACATCGAACGGCGAGGGCACCTCGAACCCAAGCCGCGCGAACGCAACGAGATCACCCGCGAGGTGCTCGGCAGCGTCTTCGGCGAAGCGGCGATGAAGACTTACCGCTACAAGGACTTTCGCACGTTCCGCATCGGCATCACTGCCGAGGGCGTTCGGATCGGCGACGAAGGCGACTTGCCGCTGTCGCTCTGCGTTGCAGATGATGCTGACGACTTCCCGCAGAAACTCACCGACGTGCGCGAGGAAAGCCGCCAGGAATCGCACAAGAACGACGTGTACTGGGTATTCTCCCTGACGCCGGAGATCGACGAGACGGTTGCCCAGTTGCACGCATCTCGGAAGATGGTCGAGAAATACGACCAGCTTCGGGCGCAGAACAAGATCACGACCGACGAAGCAAGCTGCCTTCAGGACGAGAAGAAGACCTCGGGCGATTACAAGACCCGCCTCAGCGACAAGATTAGCGAAGCGATGGAAAAGGGCACGGGCATGTTCCGGGGCGTCGCCCGAGATGCTTCGGCCCTGGGAAAGAACCTGAGCGAGATCATCAAAAAGCTCCTCGGGTACGTCGTTCCCGATCTGTACCCGAAACTCGAAATGGGCTCCCGGCCGCTGACGGGCGACGAACCCGAAACCATCCTGAAAGCGGCCGATCTCAAGGCCCTGCCGCAGGTTTTCTACGCGGGCGAGAAGGGCCTCGGGCTCGTCGTCAAGGACGGCACGCGGTTCGTGCCAAACCCCGGCGCGGATGTTGCCAAGGAGGTGCTCGACTACCTCGTGAGCGAGCACGGCTATGGGAACAAGGAAACTCGCACCGGCAAGGCCCTCGAACGAAAGTTCGGCGGCATCGGCTATGGGTGGGAGCGCGACATGCTCCGGCTCATTCTGGCCGTCCTCTTCCGGGCCGGGAGCATCGAGGTTACCTGCGCGGGCGAGAAGTTCGCCTCGTATCAAGAACCCCGGTGCCGGCCTCCCTTCGTCAACAACACGACCTTCAAGTTGGCGCTGTTTACGCCGGTCAAGCCCATCGACCTGAAGACACTGACCCAGGCTGTCGAAAGCTACGAGACCCTGACCGGGAAGACCGTGGACGTGGATAAGAACGCCATCGCCGAGGCACTGAAGCGGTTCGCGGCCGAGGAAGCGAAACTCGCCATTCCCATCGAGGCCCAGGCGAACGCCCATCGCCTTCCCGTGCTCGACATCGTGCAGGATTATCGGGAATCGCTGGTCGCCGTCGAAGCGGGATCGCCCGACGACTGCGTGAGCATCCTCGCGGGGGGCGGCGCTTCGCTGAAAGAGTCGCACGATCGGGTTCACAAGATCGGCGAATGCCTCGACGACGACGGGCTGGCCGCGATCCGCCAGGCCCGCCTCGCGGCCGAGCAGGTCTGGCCACAGCTTGAGAGCCACGGCCGGGCCGACTTGGCTCCAAAGGCTGAAGAGCTTCGAGGGTTGCTCAGCGCAGAGAGCTTCTTCGAGTCATTGCCGGCAATGCGGGCCATCGCCACGGAAATGGTAACGGCATACTACGGTTTGTACGAAAAGGCCCATGATGACCGCACCCAGCAGTTCGAGCAGGCCGTTGACAAGATCAAAGGTCGGCCCGAATGGAGCGCGGTGGCCGATTCCATGCGAGGCCCTGTCTTAGGACCGCTCGCCAGCCGTTGCTGCGCCGAGATGGACCTCCCCGATAGCGGGCTGACGTGCAAGGCTTGCCGGGCGACGGTCAGCCAGATGGAGTCGGACTTGGCAGCGCTGGGCGGCCTGTTTGCCCAGGTCGTCGCCCAGGTCCAGAAGCTCACCACGCCCCCCGATGTCAAAATGGAGAGAGTACGGATCGCCGACTTTTTCTCCGGGGCCGTCGAAAACGAAGAGCAGGTCAAACAGGCGGTGGCACGATTGCAGGACCACTTGCTCAAGTTGTTGGACGAGGGCATCAAGATCGTGGTGGAGTGACCAATGGACCAGGCAATTCGCAACAAACTCCGTAACGTCGTGACCCAGTGCCGCAAGCTGCTGGAAAATGCGGTGGCGCAGGTGCTCCAGGGGCAGTTCGGCATCTACGCAAGCGGCAAGAAGGACGACGTTCACGTCGAAGACGAGTCCCGCATGACGCACCTGGTCGAGGAAGACCGCGCGTGCCGCCGCGACCTGCTCGACCACTTCGACCACATCCAGGCCCTCGGCTACAAGCCCAAGGACGCTCTGGCCCAGCTTGTCCGGGAGATTGCCTTCACGCACCTGAACCGGCTATGCGCCTACAAGATGATGGAAGCCCGAGGGGTGGTCGTCAACGGTCGGCCTTTCCGGGAGGCCGTCAGTCGCGGGCTCAAGTCGCAGGGATTCCTGTTCTACCTTGCCGAGCATCCCGAGGATGAGAAACGGTACGGTTCGGGTCACCAGGACGTTGCCTACCGGCATTTCCTCGACTGGTTGGGCGGCACTCTCTCCGAGGAAATCGGCGTGCTCTTCTCGCCCAACGACCCGGCCAACCGCCTCTATCCGCCCCAGCGGGTCTTGGACGCTGTGCTCGACCTCATCAATACCGGCGACATCAAGCCGGAAGAAGCGGAGTTGCAGCAGGCATGGCCGGCCATCTGGAGCGCCGACGAGACCATCGGCTGGGTCTACCAGTATTTCACGCCGAAGGAACTGCGTGACCAGGCCCGCAAGGAAAGTGCCGCGCCGCGCAATTCCTACGAGTTGGCGTTCCGCAACCAGTTCTTCACCCCGCGCTATGTGGTTGAGTTCCTGACCGACAACACGCTGGGGCGCATCTGGTACGAGATGCGCAAAGGCCAGACCAGGCTCAAGGACCAGTGCCGCTACATGGTCCGCCGGCCCAACGAGGTCTTCCTGGCGGAAGGGTCCGTTGGCCCTGGTCCTTCGTCCCTGGAAGAAAACGAAGGACAAATGACCAAGGACCAAGGACAAATGTCGCAGGAAGACCTCCTCAAGCAGCCGGTCCACATTCCGCACCGGTCGAAGAAAGACCCCCGGGAAATCAGGATTCTGGACCCGGCCTGCGGCAGCGGACACTTTCTCCTGTACTGCTTCGACCTGCTCGAAACGATCTACGACGAAGCCTACGACGATCCCGATCTCCCTCTCCCTTTGGGAGAGGGTCGGGGTGAGGGCTTTCGGTCGCTCCGGGACGATTATTCCACCCTGGATGCCCTGCGGCGGGATGTCCCACGCCTGATCCTCGCGCACAACCTCCACGGCATCGACATCGACCTGCGGGCAACCCAGATCGCCGCGTTGGCCCTCTGGCTCAAGTGCCAGAAGGCATACCAGGACTACGAGACCACCTACGGGCTAAGGACCAGGGACCAGGGACAAAGGACCATTCGCAGGTCCAACATCGTGTGCGCGGAGCCCATGCCGGGCGAAGAGCAACTGCTCGAAGACTTCCTCAAGACGTTGCGGCAGGACCGCCTGGAGACGCTCATCCAGCGCGTCATGCCGGTGCCGGAAGGAAGTCGGGTCCGCGCCACGCAGTCGATGGTGGACAGCCTGTGCGAGTTGGTGCGCGTCGTATGGGAAAAAATGCGTCTGGCAGGCGAAGCGGGCAGCTTGCTCAAGATCGAAGAGGAATTGCAGGAGGCCATCCGGGTCGGCCAGGAGGAATGGGAGGAGAAACAGCCGCTCTTCCGCATCACGGAGTTCGGCCTTACGGAGCAGCCGAAAGAGTCGCATCTCCGCTTCGTCCCCGGCGAAGGCGTGAGTTTCTGGCAACAGGCCGAAAGCCTGGTTATGGCTGCGCTGCACGACTTCGCCACATTCGCGGGCAATGGTCAGCGACTCCAACGGCGCCTTTTTGTGGATAATGCGGTACACGGCTTTGCCTTTGTCGATCTTTCCAGAAGGCGATTTGATGTCGTTGTAATGAATCCGCCTTTTGGCAACCCGACGGCTGTTTCGCGGGACTACCTTGGCAAGACCTATCCTCGGCTGTGGGCGGACCTATACGCAGCCTTTATCACGCGCACCGCTGACTGGCTGCTTCCAAGCGGACGACTCGGTGCCATCACTTCCAGAACGTTCCTCGCTTTATCGTCGTTCGAGCCGCTGCGCGACTTACTGCTTTGTAGACTACACCTCATGTATGCTGCGGAATGCGGTCTAGGCGTTCTGGATGCAGCCACGGTTCGGGCGGCATTTTTCGTCGCAGAACTGACAGAGCGCGAGCGCGGCTCGTTACTTTTCATTGATCTCCGAAATTCACCCGACCGAGCCCAAGACCTTCTCAGTATATTGCAGCACGAAGTTGGAACCCGCATGTTTCTTGTTCGTGCTCGTGATTTCCGCGGCATTCCTGGGAAGCCATTTTGCTACTGGTTGCCCCGACCGTTTCTTGACATGCTGGCCGGTGGTCCGCACCTCGACCGGTCACGACTGTTAGGTGACGACGAAGTAGCTTCAAATGCCAAGGTTGCCGTTGGCGCGTCTACCACAGACGATGAACGCTTTGTCCGCTGTCATTGGGAGATAGACGCTTCGCTGATTGGTCGATCCGGTTGGGTACGTTTCGCGCACGCAACTGGGTTCTGCCGTTTCTATGCGCCAACGTATGCCGTCCTGAAATGGTATGGGGATGGACATGAACTGCTCTCCATTGTTGACTCTCGGGGAAACACGAAGCCACGCCTCCGCTGTGCTCAGCACTTCTTCAAGCCGGGGCTCGTATCGCCTTACATATCGGAACTAGGACTTGGCTGTAGTTTCTTGTCATCTGAGCATGTCCTGAGCAACTCATGCCGTGGCTATTACGACATAGCCGTCGATCCCAGTGCTCTTGTTGCCTACTTGAACTCGTCCGCTGTGGATATGTTGACCTGGGCGCTTACGCCGGATCGGAAACATGAAGCGGGAATAATAGCTGCGCTGCCGCTACCGGAGTCGGTGCTTCACGATTCAGAGTTGGCAAGACTGGGGAAAGAGGCTTGGAAGCTTGCACGTCGGATTCGTGCCCATGACGAGGCGGACCCATATTACGTTGGGCCAACCGACTTGCACGAGAATCAACTCGTCGGTGTGTTTCAGCAAATAGGAGTTGTCCACGAGCGGATCGACGCCCTCGTCGCCAAGCACTTTGGAATGAGTGCGCAGGACATCAATCGTTTGCTTGCGATTGCGGGCGCGCCACATCACCTTGGAGAATGGATCGACGCCCTGGACGTGTGCGATGATTCGGCCGATGAGGACACTCAAGATGCCGACCAGGCAAGGGAAGACGACCCTTCTTCATTTCGGCAATTCCTTGGAATGAGACAAATAAAGGACGCAGTATCGCACGCGATTGGCTGTGCCTACGGTCGCTGGGATATTCGCGCTACCACAGGAGTTGTAGCGGCTTTGCTGCCATCCGACCCGCAGTTTCAGATACCCGTGTGCGCACCGGCTGCGTTACTGGGTGACAATGCCCTTGCCGTCAGAGAGAAGCCTACGGCATATCCTCTCCGCATCGACTGGGATGGCATTATGGTGGATGATGCCGAACACCGAAACGACATTGTGCATCGTGTCCGCGAAGTGCTGGAAGTGATCTGGACGGAACGCGCCGAATCTGTTGAGCGGAAAGCCTGTGACATTCTTGGGGTGAGGGAGTTGCGGGATTACTTCCGCAAGCCGGGCGTAGGAGGTTTTTGGGACGACCATGTTAAGCGGTACTCAAAGAGCCGCCGCAGGGCTCCGCTCTACTGGCTGCTTCAGTCATCGAGGAAGAATTACGCGCTATGGCTTTACTACCATCGGCTCGACAAGGACATCCTCTTCAAGGCCCTGGTGAACTACGTCGAGCCCAAGATTCGGCTGGAGGAAAATCGCCTGGAGAGCTTGCGGGGGCAGAAAGCAGCGGCCCTCACCCCCGGCCCCTCTCCCAAGACGGGAGAGGGGAGGAATCGGAAGAAGCTCGACAAGGAGATCGAGAAGCAGGAGAGCTTTCTGTCCGAGCTTCGTGACTTCGAGGACAAGCTGCGCCGAGTGGCCAATCTCCACCTTGAGCCTGACTTGAACGACGGCGTGGTGCTCAACATCGCCCCCTTGTGGGAACTCGTTCCCTGGCGGAAAGCCAAGGACTATTGGGACGAGTTGCTCGAAGGCAAGTACGAGTGGTCGTCCATCGGCAGGCAACTGCGGGAGCGGTCCATCGTCCGTGGTCCCTAGTCCCTTGTTGTTCGGCCAGGCGTAAAATGGACATAGGGCAACGGACCGAGGGACGAATGACAAAGGACCAAGGACAACTGACCAAGGAGAAGCCCATGACAACCGTTTCGATTGAAGAAGCCCAGGCCAAGCTGTCGGAATTGATCCACCGG
>Ga0307380_10005767_pt1 | contig 16417 bp, 14 predicted proteins | sample UN3MG_FD_202239 | JGI IMG/M metagenome (GOLD analysis project Ga0307380, IMG submission 202239) | Soil microbial communities from Risofladan, Vaasa, Finland - UN-3 | ecosystem: Environmental > Terrestrial > Soil > Coastal area > Acid sulfate soil | place: Finland: Risofladan, Vaasa | collected...
TTTTTCGCCGGGGAAGTTCTCGACGTCGATGGCCCCTGCGGCGGCTACAACCTCCAGGCCTGCTGGTCCACCGCCGCACTCGCCGGCTCATCCGCCGCCAAGCGCGGGTGAAGTTAACCCCAAGAGCCTTCACATGCAAATCACCGTTTATGCTTTTAATATTCTCACTGCTTTTGGTAATATTTCATGGCGTCGGGGAGCAGGTTTTTCAGGTTTTGGATTCTGGTTGCGTCGGCGGGGTGGGTGCTGAGGAATTCCAGCGGCTGGGCTCCTGTATTTTGTGCTGCCATTCTCTGCCAGAAGCTAATAGACTCCTGGGGATTGTATCCTGCCATCGCCATGAAAACCAGACCCAGATGATCCGCCTCGTTTTCATGAGTCCTGCTGTATTTTAGCACACCAAGCTTGGTGCCGATACCATAAGATTGCATGAATAGGTTCTTCGTCAGTTCGGGGCGGTCTTTCATAGCGGTCGATAGAGCCACGCCACCCAGCTCGACGAGCAGGCCCTGGCTCATTCTCTCAGCGCCATGCTTGGCGAATGCGTGTGCGATTTCATGGCCCATGACTACAGCCAGGCCGGTCTCGCCCTGCGCGACCGGTAAGATGCCGGTATAGACGACCACCTTTCCGCCGGGCATGCACCAGGCGTTGACGTTCGGGTCATCGACCAGGTTGAAATCCCATTCATAGCCTTCTAAGCGGTCATCAATGCTGTTTGTTTTGCAATACTGCTCGACGGCATTTTGAATTCTGCCGCCGATGCGCTTGACCATTTGTGTCTGTTCGGCATTCGTGCTGAGCTTGCTACTGGAAAGGAATTCTCCGTAGGATTGAAAGCTCATCGAATTCATCGTCGAATCGGGAACAATATTAAATTGTTTTCTGCCGGTGATTTCGACCTCCGAGCAGCCGGATAGCAATAATAAAAGACCGGACAGAACCACCAGTTTTGATTTTAGAGCATGTTTCATAGTGCTTTCCCCTTTCTTGATAAGGTATAGCGATAATTTTTCCACGTATATATTTAAGCAGGCAGTATCATGCTTTTGCAAGGTTTTTTTCGCAGGCGTTCTATTATTTTTCGTTGATTTCGTTCTTAATTTCGTTCAGCAGATTGATTGCTGCGATGGGAGTCAGGTTGTTCACGTCGGTGGAGGCGAGTTTTTCCAATACAGACTTGTTTTTCTCCACGAAGAGAATGTCTTTGTCGGATTCTTTGGTTTTATGACGAGACAGGTGTTCGCCGGAGGCTTCTTTTTGAAAGGTGCTTTCGAGATCGTCCAGGATTTCCTTTGATCTGTCCAGGATTGTTTTTGGCACGCCGGCCAATTTTGCTACGTGGATGCCGTAGCTTTTATCCGTTCCGCCGGGCAGAATCTTGTGCAGGAAGACGACCTCGTCCATCCATTCTCGCACGGCTACGTTACAGTTCTTAACGTTCGCGAACAGCTCGGACAATTCGGTCAGTTCGTGATAGTGCGTGGCGAACAGCGTCCGGCACTTCAGCCTGTTTGCGATGTGTTCAGTAATCGCCCAGGCCAGAGAGAGCCCATCGTACGTGCTTGTGCCCCGGCCGACTTCGTCGAGAATGACGAGTGATTTATCCGTGGCGTTGTTGATAATGTTTGCCGTCTCGGTCATTTCGACCATGAAGGTCGATTGGCCGCGGACTAATTCATCCGAAGCGCCGACGCGAGTGAAGATTCGATCGACCAGGCCGATCTCGGCGTTTTTAGCTGAAATAAACGAGCCGGTCTGCGCCATCAGGACCAGCAGGGCGACCTGACGGATATAGGTGCTTTTGCCGGACATGTTCGGGCCTGTGATAACAAGAATGTCACCTGCCGTGCCGCCGAGCTCGACGTCGTTCGGCACAAATTCTGCGCCGAGGGTCTCGGCCACGACCGGATGCCTGCCTTCGTGAATAATAAGCTGACCGCCATCGCTGAGCTTCGGCCGGATGTAATTTCGCCGCCTGGCCAGATATGCAAGAGCCGCCAGGCAGTCGCATTGAGCGACGATTTCGGCCAGCCCCTGGAGCCGGCCGACGTACTGGGCCGACTGCCGGCGGAGCTGGTCGAAAAGCTGCTGCTCTAATTCGATCGCCTTTTCCTCGGCGCTCAGAGCCTGGGTTTCGTACTCTTTAAGCTCATCGGTAATGTAACGCTCGGCGTTTTTTATCGTCTGCTTGCGGACAAAATCGGCTGGAACCTTGTCCGCCGCCGAGTGGTTGATTTCGATATAGTAGCCGAAGACCTTGTTATAGCCGATCTTCAGATTCGCGATGCCGCTTCGCTCGGCTTGCTGCTTCTGGTAGTTTCGCAGCCAGCTTTGACCGTCCCTGGAGATCGAGCGGAGCCGGTCGAGCTCTTCGGAAAAGCCCGCTCTGATGACGCCGCCGTCGCGAAGGTGCGAGGGCGGTTCCGGCTCGATGGCCGCTTCGAGCAGGTCGGCCAATTCATCCATGCTGTCGCACTTGTCACCCAACTGCACGAGCATCTCGCCGCTGAATTGCTGCAGAATCTCACGCAGCAGCGGGATTTGCCGAAGCGTTGCCGCCAGGGCGACCAGGTCCCTTGGGGATGCGCGGAAAGTGCTGATACGGGCGGCGATTCGCTCGGTGTCGGAGATTTTTGTCAGCAGCCCGCGGATGTCGGCTAATTTTGCGTCGGCATCTTTGATTTCTTCGACGGCGTCCTGTCGCAGCTCGATAGCGGCAAGGTCGCAGAGCGGCATGCACAGCCAGTTTCTGAACATGCGGGCGCCCATGCCGGTAATGGTTTCATCGAGGCATTCCAGCAGCGAGCCTTTTCTGCTTTCGGTGCGAATCGTTCGCAGGACCTCCAGGCTTCGCAAAGAAGTCGGGTCGATCTGCAGGAAGTTCCGGCGACTGATCTTTTTCAAGTTCCGGATGTGGCCGAGCGTGGTTTTTTGTGTTTCGTTCAGGTATTCGATGATGGCGCCGGCAGGGGGGATAAGACCGTCGTCATCGTCACCAATTCCGAATCCTTCGAGCGTGGCCGTACCGAAATGCTTGAGCAGACGCTGCCTCGCCTGGTAGGGATCGAAATACCAGCCGGGACGCTCGGTGATTATGGAGCTGGTCAGTTGTGTGACCTCCCTCGTGAGCTTTTTTGTTTCGGCCTCGAACAGCTCGCCTCGCCGGTCGGCGAGCAGGCACTCGGCCGGCGAAAGCCGAAGCAGCTCATCGAGCAGTTTTTCTTCCGGAAGATCTTGCACGAAAAAATGGCCGGTCGAAATATCGACCCAGCTTATCGCAGCCTGTTTTTTTGTCCCCAGACTGACGGCACATAGGAAATTATCCTCCTTGGCGTTCAGCAGGATATCGTCGGTAAGCGTCCCGGGCGTGACGATTCGCACGACATCGCGTTTTACGACGCCCTTTGCGGTCTTCGGATCTTCGACCTGTTCGCAGACGGCAACCCGGTAGCCGGCCAGGAGCATTTTTTTCAGATATCCGTCAACAGCGTGGTAGGGTACGCCGGCCAGTGGTATCGGATTGCTGCCTTTGCTCCGGCTGGTCAGCGTCAGGCCGAGGACCTTCGAGCAGGTTTTGGCGTCCTCGTAAAAGGTCTCGTAGAAATCGCCCATTCGAAAAAACAGTATGCAATCCGGGTGCATCTGTTTGAACCTGTGAAACTGCTTCATCGCAGGCGTCAGTTTTTCATTATTTGAGGCCATAGAATACAGATTATACAATAACCGGCCAATTTAACAAGCTGCCAGACTTTCTTTCCTTATTTACTGCTTTACACCGGGAGGGAAACCGATAAGATAAAATAGAAGAAACCCGGGATTCGCCATTTGTTCGGCGGGATGGTTTGGCTTTGATATCGGGGAGCTTTGTATAGACGATGATACGAAACCGACATAAACTGGATGAGTTTCAGCGGAAGTTAGACGCAGAGGAAAATCTCTCTTACAGAGAGGCCCTGGCCATCTATGAAATGCTCCACAAAGAGGCTGTATCTTTAGGGGTGATCAACTCCGAAAATATCCTGGACGGGCTGGAAGTGGACTTGAGAATTGCAAAAGCGATAAACAAAGTTGGCTTATGATAGAAAAGCTCATCAAAAAGACAGCCCGGCATTTAGACCGTCAAAAAATCCCCTATATGATTATCGGCGGCCAGGCGGTCTTATTATATGGCAGACCAAGATTGACACGGGACATCGATATCACTCTCGGCGTAGACACCGACAAGTATGAATTAATTGAGGGGGTGTGTAAGAAGCTGAAGTTGAGAATTCTCGTTGAGAATCCACAGGATTTTGCACGAGACACAAAGGTACTTCCGGCGGAAGAGCCGGATTCGAAGGTGCGCATAGATTTTATCTTCTCTTTTACCCCATACGAAGCACAGGCGATTAAGAATGCAAGGCAAGTATTAATCGATGACTATCCAGTGAAATTTGCATCCTGCGAAGATATTATTATTCACAAGATGGTCGCCGGCAGAGCCATTGACGAGGAAGATGTGAAGAGTATTTTAGCTAAGAATAAAGATGCTATTGATTTCGAATATGTCAATAAGTGGCTTTCGGAATTTGGCAAGATTGCAGAGCATGAGGGCATATTGGAAAGATTCAATAGTTTGCTGAAAAAGTGAGTTGATATCACCACAATCTCTGGATATACCATCTCATAGAAGAGGTATCTTACGACGTTCGTGATTGTCTCTATATTTTTCAAAAATTTAAATCGTGTTCTGATTAAATTAGAAGAGACGCGATATAAAAAGCATCAGAGTTACTATTACCGCAGCAAATGACGCAATCGTGCAAAGCCAGTGTTCTTTAATTATCTCAGCGAGTACTTTTGGATTCACATAAGAAGAATCCCTCCAATGAGCATTTGTCCTTAAAGTTTTATTTACCACTCGTCCTAAGATGTTGGCTAATATGTCGACCTTTCTGAGGGTAGATTGATGGAGTTTTACATATTCCTTGTCATCGAAAGCCTTTGCTTTTTCTTCTCCACTTAAAAATTGGAGCTTTGAGATATGATTCTTTTCGATTAGTTTTTCCAACCGTGGATGTCCCATATATTTTACACCATAAATATCAACTAAATGACGGGCCAAATCAAATTTCTTTGATTCCTCAATTATAATCGGATCGCCTTTCAACACTCTGTATCTATGCTCAATTGCTGCAAATCCATAATTGCTGTCTCTCATATTCCAGTGCACCCAAATGTAATCCTGGTGGGCGTTCACAAAATCGAAAAACTCATCCAGCATGACTTTTTCAAGATCATCATACTTTAATGAAATCTCATTAAAGGCTACTCCCTTTTGTTCGGCAACCTTGTGAATAGAAAATGACGATGTCTGACCAGATGAGAGTTTCCGAATAGCAATAGATGTTATTCTTGGAGTTCTGCCATTTGGCCTATCATAGAAGCTTTCACAAGAGTAATGTATAAGGAGTACTATTTCGGGCTTCTCATATAAATCATAGATTTTTTTGAAAGCACCTTTCTTTTGTTTGATTTTGAGTAATCCTTGTCCCATGAGGAAGATCCTCTTAGTCTAATTTAGTAAAAACTTCTACTTAAATTAAAGGCGATTGGTTAAACAGCAAAAAAAATCACCCCTTTTTTGAATTCCCTCAAAGTATATATCGGCCTTTTCTATGCTTGACTTTGTTTGTTGAGATAAAAAATCTTAATTAAAAAGGAGAATGAAGGGCTGTATTTGAATACCATTTATTTTTTAGGAGATGCAGCTTCACTACACTTGGCCGTTTAACAACTCTTTTATAATTAAGCCTACCATCTGCTGGGATTTGGCGTTTTTCGGCCATTTATTTTAGAAACTATCTCGTGGTAATAGCTCATTTTACGGTCTGCGTGGCTGTCGGAGAGAAATATTAAAATTCAACGAAATTTTTTAAATTAAGAAATTTTTGGGCTTGACAGATGTATAATGGCTAATTATAACGTATCTAACTGTAAAATAATGTAAGGAGATCAAAATATGTCTTACGATGGTGTTAAAAGATTATCAGAAGAACGACCAGATTGGATTCCTATTGTGATGGAATGTCTTGAATGTGCCCAAAAATATAATAGATTTGCAGGAAGCTGGGTATTAAGTGGTCTTGCAGAGAAGAGAAAAGAGAAAGTATGGAAACCGGGCCTACGAACACTGGTAGCTTATGGAATCTTGGAGAAAGTTCTAACAAGTAGAGGTGGAAGGAGGGCTTATTATATTATGCCTGATCTCGAGGGTGTGAAAAAAGCATTAGCTGAGTTAGGATTTTTGAAATAGATAGAGTACAGTGACCATAGTTCGACTTGGTAGGCTTAGCCAGGCAAAGTGTTTCATTTTATGTGTTCTTTCGCAGTCATAGAAGCAGATTATACACGAAGTTGGCCGTATAACAACTCTGTTATGATTGAAGTTGCCTGCTGTTTAGATTTGGCATTTCTTAGTTGTTTTAAAAAGTTTTCCTGTCGGGAAGTGAAAGATACGGGCTCTCGCAGATCAAAATCTGCCGCTCCGACGGTCAGGATGATTTTTTCGCTGAGACTTTCGATTCCGGCGCTTTCTTTGGCGCTTATTTGCACCAGGCTTGATAAGGTTTGAGGAAGCATGCCGATATCGAATTTGGCCGGCAGGTCCGATTTGTTTAAGACTGTTATGATTTGTTTGTCGGCGATTCTCTCCAAAAGCCGGACGTCAAGTTCCTCCGCGGGCTGGCTATTGTCCAGAACGAGTAAGACAATGTCCGCCCGTTCGAGGACTTCGACAGTTTTCTTCTGAGCAGATACTTCGATATTATCCTGAGTGGCCTGGAGCTTTTCATCCAACCCCGCCGTGTCGATCAGCTTGACGGACAGAGAGCCGATTCGGCATCGGGCGCTGACCCAGTCTCTGGTTGTGCCTTTGATATCGGTGACGATGGCTTTTTGCCGGCCGGCCAGGCAGTTGAGAAGCGTGCTTTTGCCGCTGTTCGGCGGGCCTGTCAGAACCGCGGTACAGCCATACATGATTAGCTTTCCGGCCTGGGATTTTTGCAGTATCTGATTTGCTTCGGCTCTGATTTTATCGAGAGAAATTTCATCTATGTTTTCGAGCCAGCCCCCGGCTTTTTTCGTCAAGCCGGCATCGATCTGGTTTGCAATGATTTTTGTGCCCTGAAGGGTCCTGGCCTTTGCCTGTGCCAGTTTTGCTTCGACTGCGATTGTATCGGTGGATTTTTGTGCCGTAAGGAGGTTTTTCAGCAGTTGCTCCGCGGTCAGCAGGGCGGCGCCATGACGCCGGAGCAGTTGCATTATCATCTCGACGATAAGCGGATTGCCGTGGCAGTTTATTGCGAAAGTATCCGGGCCTTCACAGCCGATTGTTACCTGGTCGATAACCTCGGCGCCATCGGTAATTGTGCCAAGCAGAATCTCGCCCGTCTTGAATCTCGCCGGTTTGGCTACTATCGGCTTGAATATCTTTCTTATGACAGCCTCGGCTGAATCGCCGAAGATTTGAATAGTCGATATAGCACCGGTGCCCTTGCCGGTCATTACTGCAGCGAAAATACTCATGTCTCGTATTTCGTATATCGTATGTAGTACGTTGTTTTACACATCGCAAAACGATTATCAAGCAGGCACACGAGCCTGCCCCTAATCCATTTTTTCTTCGAGATATTTTTTATAGGCCAGGACGATTCCTTTGATGACGAGGTTGGGTACGTAATTGTCTATGAACTCGCAGTCGTCGGCGATGACTTTGGCTGCCGAGCCGGTGATGACTGTCTGCGGCCATTTTCCGAATTCCTCGGAGTAACGTCTGATGACTTCCTGCAATGCGCCCACGATGGAATAATACAATCCGCAATTTATGGCGTCGGCCGTGTTCTTGCCGTACGGAGCTTTGGGCTTGGTGATTTTGATATTGGGCAATTGGGCTGTATAGTCTCTTAATGCCTTGGCGCTGATCTCGAAGCCGGGGAGAATAACGCCGCCAAGGAAGATGCCGTTCTGGTCAACCAGGTCGATAGTTACAGCGGTGCCGAAATCGGCAATGATCACCGCATCTTCGGCGACTTCGTAGGCTGCTGCGGCTGAGACTACCCGGTCCGTCCCGACTTTGTCCGGCTCATCGACCCATAGCTGTATCGGCAGGGGGATGTCTTCACCGATGATGTGAATCTCTTCGTCTAAATTGGTCTTTGCTATTTCCCGGATGATCTCTGTCCAGGCGGGTTTTACACTGCTGACTACAATTACGCCGTTACGCTTATGTTCTTTTGAGCTTTCGATAACCGGTATTTTCTGCCAGGCTGATTTCAGGCAACTCGTTAGTTTTGCCCGGGAACCGCCCGGGATGGATTTAACAAAATCCTCCTTGTCATCGAGGAATAACCCGATGTCAATATTCGTATTGCCAATATCTACTGCTATTATATTCATGATTCTTAACTCGCGGATAGTAATTAATTGTTTATTTCTTCTATTTTCTACCCTATTTTGTTGCTGATGTCAATCTTCAAGCATAATGTACCTGGATAGAAAAAATATAGATTCCGGTAGACAAATTGCCCTGTTCGGTCACTATATTTGTAGAGTATGGCAAAACTTGAGGGCCCTTAGTTGACAACACCGAGTGATAAAATGCTTGTGCGGGCTGTACTTGCCGGCGATAAGGCAGCCTATGAGAAATTGTACGACCGCTACGCACCGCTGATTCGTGCAGTCTGTTACGATACTACCGGCAATCTTGCCGATGCCCAGGACCTTGCACAGGATGTATTTATGCGGGCGTATGAGAATTTGGACCGCTTACGCGATCCGGATCGTTTTGGAAACTGGCTTGTTGGAATCGCCCGGCTGCGCTGTCATGAATGGCTGCGCCGGAGTTTGCAACTGCGAGACAAGCGTGTTGAGCTTAGTGAGGTACAAATTGCTGTACCGGATCCGCCGGATGATGATCGGATAGAGCTGCTTCGAAAAATGATTGCAACGCTTCCGGATAAAGAACGCTTAGCTTTGCACACGTTTTATCTGCAGGGCAACTCGGCCGACAACGCTCGCAGGATAACGGGCCTGTCAAGGTCGGGATACTACCGAGTCCTCGATAGAGCACGAAAACGCCTTAAACAGTTAATGCCTGGAGAACGGGAGGCCATCCGATGAAAACGCCATTGGATAAAGATTTGAACGATGCGTACGAAGCATTTAACCAAGACCACGACTGTCTTCGCCAAACGCTGATGGCCTCTCTGCCCAGTCGTTCCAAAGCACATAAGCAGACGAGTAAGATCGCTCATATAAGAGCATTTTTTGGAGATACGATCATGAAAAATAGAATAACAAAGATAGCCGCAGCCGCGGTGATAATTATTGCGGTGCTTATCGGCATAAGTCAATTCGGTGGTTCTATTGATGGTGCAAGTGTTGCCTGGGCAGAGGTGGCCAACATGATCGAACAGATTCAAACGTTTACATGTCGGATCGGGATTGAAACCGAGGGCATGGGAAAGTTTGGAATGCCGGAAAAAGCTAAAGCATCGCTTTACATCTCTTGTAAAAAAGCCCGGCGAATAGATACATATGTTGACCAAAAACTTTTTTCGATAGAGTTTTTGAATTATGAAAAGAATGAAATGATAACGCTCTTCCCGGAAGCAAAAGTGTATGTCCACAAAACAATCGCTGCTGGAATACTCGATTTGGACGCAGGACAAAAAGATCCAAAAGACTTTCTATTAGAACTTTTGTCTTTTGAACACACCAACTTGGGGCGTAAAAGAATTAACGGGATTATGACTGAGGGAATCGAGGTTAATGACCCTAAATTATACTTTAATACATTTAACACTGCCACTGCACGTCTTTGGGTTGATATTACAACGAATTTGCCGGTTCTGTTTGAAGAGGATGGCTCAGCGGATGATGGAAGAATGCGGCTTAAAAGAACTTTCGATACATTTGAGTGGAATACTCAATTTGATCAAAGCCTGTTAGAACCCAACATCCCTGCCGATTATCCTTTACTGGCACACGCGAAAATTGACATGAGTGAAGAGGTGGCGATTGAAGGATTCCGCAACTTCGCCAGCTTCACAGGAGGTCAATATCCAAGCAGTATGGTTTTATTGATCGCAGGGAAAGAAATCGTCGATGCATGGCAGGCAAGTATTAATTGGGAACAAAGGCCGGCAAGCAAGGAAGAACAGCAGCAAATTCATAGTATTCAGTCAACTTTCTTTTTTCATGTAGCATTAGACAAAGAAAACAAGGATGTTGCATACTACGGCGAAAAGGTTACGGCCGATGATGCCGATGCGGTTCTGATGCGGTGGGAGGTGTCGGATGATGAGTACAGAGTAATTTTTGGAAACCTGACTGTGGAGAACATTTCTGTTGAACAGTTAGCTGAACTTGAAAATGATCCTGCGTTTATTGCTATTATGCAGCGGCCCCGCAAGACGCTAAGAGTACAGGGATTTATTGGAATAGATATCAGTAACTGGCCTACCATAAAGGTTATCCCAGACATGCCCGCAGAAAAGGCAGGTTTGCAAAGCGGTGACGTGGTTAATAGGGTCAACGGCAAGGATGTATCCCACGTCACAACACCCGGCGACGCTTTTAAGGTTCTGCGAGGACCTGCCGGTGAAATGTTGAGCATAACCGTCAAGCGTGACGAACAGGCCCACGACTTTGGTGTCGAAAGAGTGCCATTCCCAAAATAAGTTAACCATTGTGGAACATCTAACTCTATCTCAAAAAAGCCTCTGAGATTATGGTTAGTTTGGCTCGGCCTTTTTTTTGCGCATTTGAGCTAAGAATTCGCTAAGATTGTGGAGAATCCGATTTTCTTTATACCCAAACATCGCTTTGAATCGTTATATCGGTAGTGAACGTTCATTGCTCATCGGTGAGGTTTTCTTGATGGTAGACAGGTTGCTTGTGACCAAATGTAAACAAGGGAGCAGGGATGCTCTGCTCCGGATCTATGAAAAGTACAGAGATAGTCTGATGATTTTGGCGATTGCCCTCTCGCATGATGTGAGTCTTGCAGAAGATGCCGTTCATGATGTTTTCGTTGCTTTTGCTCAGAATGTTGCCAGCTTTAAGCTCACCGGCAGTCTGAAAGCTTACCTTGCAAGATGCGTTGCCAATCGGGTTCGTGATCTGATGCGGACGAATCGAAGCCGGGCCAAAGCTCTCAGCCCTGAGCAGGCATGTTCTGTGGAACGGGATTTAAACGAGCCGAGTTTGCTCATAGCCTGCAACGAAGAATTGCGACTGCTGAGTTCGGCGCTGGCCGAGCTGCCGCATGAGCAAAGAGAAGTGATTGCATTGCATATACACGGTCAGATGCGATTTCGGGTAATAGCTAAATCTCTTGGTATCTCTGTCAATACAGTCAAGGGTCGATACAGGTATGGAATTCAGAAATTGCGTTCGATCTTAAATGGTGAGATATGAAAATGAGTTCAGCAGAAAAGATAAAAAAATTGTTTGCAAAATCAGAAGTCACGGTCAACTCGAAAGTCGATGACAGGATTGTCGGTGATGCTTTGACAGCATTAAATGAATCTGAACAGATAAAATCGCTTTCGGCTGAGTCAAATATATGGAGAATAGTCATGAAAGATAGAATAACAAAATTTGCCGCTGCGGCGATAATAATAATCGCAGTAATGCTTGGTATTAATTACATCAGCGGATCACCCGATGGTGCAAGCATAGCTTGGGCAGATGTGCTTGAAAATGTTGAAGCTGCACGAACCGTAATGTACATTCATGAATTCGAAAGTAGTGACAAAAAGGAAGTGTTCGAAACCAGAATTATGGAGCCGTACTACTCCCGAATAGATGTAATTGCTTATCACTCCCGAGCAGATGTAATGGGAAGTGACGAGATGTATAAAGTGGCTATAGGTAACACAAAGTTGAACAAAAATTTGCTTTTGTATCCAAATACAAAAATGGCGGTGATCGGAGATGATGATGTCTCTCCGGGTGATGAAATCCGTGCGTATGAGAGACTAAAAAAAGATTTTCGAGATGGTACTGAGAAGAATCTCGGCCGGGTTAAATTGAACGGTCGTGATACTGTTTGCTTTGAAATTTCCAAAGATAACAAGAAAATCACAGTCTGGGCGGATCCGAACACTGCTCTTCCAATACAAATCGAGGAAATATCAGAAGAAAATGGGGACAGAAGGAAGTTCTTGAGGAGGGATATTAGATTTGATATGAAACTTGATGAACAACTATTCAGTATGGTACCTCCGGCAGATTACTGTCTTATGGACCTTGAAACTCAGCGATTACAAACTCCGTTCGAGCTGACTGAAAAACATCTGATTGAAGGATTGGCTGTTTACCCAAAATATCTGGACGGTAAGTTCTGTACCCGGTATATGGGCGGAAGACCTAAGACGGAAGAGGTAAAGAGAAAGTGTTTGGCAGATGTGGAGAAGATTCAAAACTGGTCAGATGAGGATTCAAATAAGAGCACCTTTGGTTGTGCGTTTATCGAGCAATTGCCGGAAGATAGTGACTATCAATATGTAGGTGAAGATGTGAAATTTGGCGATGTAAATACACCTGTGTGCTGGTGGAAACCACCGGGCTCAAAGACCTACCGAGTCGTCTATGGTGATTTGAGCATACGTGATATAGAACCGGGTGATTTACCTGAGGTTCCGTGGCTAAATGATAAGAAATGATTTTGGCGGGAGGCCGGACCGACTTTGTTCGGCATCTCATGCCTTTTTTTGAGAATCAGCCTCTGAGTTCTTTGACTTTTTGCCAGAGGGATTCGCTTAGCTCTCTTATCCCGGAGCCGGTGACGGCCGAGATTGGGTGAACGTCTTTGTTTAGCTTTTTTCTCAATTCTTTTACGATTATTCCATCCGGGTCGAGGTCGATTTTGTTGGCGACGATGATTTCCTGTTTTCGGGCTAAGGCTTTGCTGTGTTGCTGAAGTTCTGAGCGGATGACTTTATAGTTCTCCGCGGGATCGGAACCATCCGTTGGCATGATGTCCAGTATGTGAACCAGAATCGTGGTACGCTCGATATGTTTAAGGAAATCGTGCCCGAGGCCTGCACCTTCGCTGGCTCCTTCGATCAGGCCGGGGATGTCGGCCATCACGAACCGGCGGAAATCGCTCAGCTCGACGATGCCAAGTACCGGCTCAATTGTGGTGAAGGGGTAGTCGGCTATCTTCGGTCTTGCCGCCGAGCAGCGGGAGATGAGAGTGCTCTTGCCGGCGTTCGGCATCCCGACTAAGCCCACGTCGGCAATGAGTTTTAATTCGAGTCTGATATTTCTTTCCTGGCCTTTTTTACCGGGTTCGGCATATCGCGGGGTCTGACTGGTTGCTGTAGCAAAGGCCTTATTGCCTTTTCCGCCTTTTCCACTCTTGCAAACACAAACCTTGAGTCCTGCCTCGTTCATGTCTTTGAGCAGCAGATCCAGGTCGGTGTCGTAAATTAGCGTGCCCGGCGGGACCCTGATGATTAGGTCATCGCCATTTGCGCCGTGCTTGTTGTTTCCCGAGCCGGGCTGGCCGTTCCGGGCTTGCCAGTGGTGTTTACCCGCGAAGTCTAATAAGGTATCGAGGTCCTCCACGGCCTCGAAATATACGTCGCCTCCGCGCCCGCCGTCGCCGCCATTAGGACCGCCTTTGGGAATAAATTTTTCTCGCCGAAAGCTGACACAGCCGTGACCGCCGTCTCCTGCCTTGATCCAGATTTGTGCCCGGTCTATAAACATTGCCTCGTATCTCGCTGCTTGTATCTTGTATCTCGACATAAAAAAAGGATGGTAAATACCATCCCTGTTTTATGGTTTATTGCTTATTCTTCTTAGACAACGTGGATTCTTCGGCCCTGGAACTGTACCTTTCCATCCGCGGTGGCGAACAGTGTATAGTCCCTGCCCATACCGACGTTGGAGCCGGCGAAGAATTTTGTTCCGCACTGTCGTACGATGATTGCGCCGGCTTTGGCTACCTGGCCACCATACAATTTTACACCTCGGTACTGCGGATTGCTGTCTCTGCCGTTACGCGAGGAGCCTTGTCCCTTTTTATGTGCCATAATAAGTTACCTCTAATCAATGCAAACTTAAAATTATCAAATCTTCAAAAATAGTATTTTAACGGCCTTTCCCAGTGTTGTCCAGAGAAATCTCTATAATTTCCGGCTTAAAATTTTAGCGAATGCGATCCAGTTTCAGCTCGTCGAACCAGTTAAGAAGTTCCGTGTGATTGTTTGTCTGGCAGGTGAACATGTAGCCGTCGAATTCCTGTGTCGCGGCGCACTGACAATAACGCCGGCAATTAAAATTGTCATAAAAATGATGTCGTTTAAGAAGATTTTTAAACATTTTTTTTAATGCTCAGCCGGCGTGCTCCGGCATTAACGCCGGCTCTTAGTATTCGGGGTCTTTTTAATGCCTGAGCAGATGTCTCATAGGATTAAAAAAGTGCATTCTTAATATTGAAAACGTGATTTCCTGAGTCGGCTATGCGAGCCGTATTAGTACCTTGATCGGCACAAAAATATGAAAATGATTTGTGCTGCCCCGCCCCCGGTTAATGGTTACGATAATACTGACAATCTCTCCGGCGTGAACTCGATATTCGCATGCGGTCTTAAAACTCATTATTAGTATTGAGAGCGAGTTTTTTACTGTTTCAAGCCGGCCGTCTTCTCTGATAGCGCCTTTCTTAGCTTAACTTCAAAGCTCGAACGTGATCCTTGATATCTGGCCTGATAAAGCTGTTTTAAAGCTGTGCAGAGCAAAATATAACGCCTGTTTTCATGACAAATTCCTTGTCATCCGTCCTATAAAAGGCAGAAGATTTTCGAATACTTTTGCCGATGGACTAAGTGGTTGATTGAGGATAAATCTCAAAGTGTGATGCTGAAGCAGATATCCGCAACGTCGTATAAACAAATCCAATAAAGTAATCACTATTTTTTAGCAAGGAAGAGAGAAATGGAAACCATAACAAAGATTATGAAAAAACGCTGCTTGAGAAAGGGGATCATCTACTTTCTGACATGGTGCCTGGTTTTGAACACGTCGCTGCCTGCCGTGCTGGCCGGACCTATCGGCGGTGTTGTCGACACAAATCCGTTAAACGGTGGGGGCAATGCCGATATCAAATACAACACCGGTACTTACGACCACACTACTCTCGTGGAAGTTAAGACCGACCGCACAATTATTAACTGGGAAAGCCTGGATACGAAGGGTGGTGTCGTTAATGTTCGAGAAACGCTGGCCTTCACACAGGGCGCACTGAAGGATTCTGCTGTGTTAAACAGAGTAATTTCGGGATTTGGAACGCAATTTTTAGGCGACCTCAATGCTGAAGGTATGCGTATTTTTATTGTTAATCCCGCCGGTATCGTCTTTGGTCAGGGCTCCACTGTCAATGTTACACAGTTGATCGCTTCCAACCTCAATATTTCAAACGACGCTTTCTTGAGTGGTGAAGTAACTGGTAAGTATGAATTCGTTGGCGATATTGAAGAAGTAGATGTCCATGAGAGACTCGGAGTAATCAACAATAGCGACGACATAGACGGCATATACGCTGCCGAGGGTGTTGCGCTTATCGGCAGGAAAATTCTCAATACCGGCAATATCATTACAGGTACCGGTGGGTTTGTGGTGATGGCCGCCGGCGACAGAGTGCTTCTTAGTGAACCCGGAAGCAACATCGCTGTTGAGATGGATTCGGTAACAGCCCCCGGCGATGGAGGCGGTGATGTTGTCAATGATGGATTAATCGAGTCTAAATCGGGCGCGGTAGTGCTTGCTGCCGGTGATATGTTTGCCTCGGCGCTGGAGCTTGAAAAGGTCTCTGGCGGTATTGGCAGAGTCGAGCAGAACGGTACTATCGATGCCGACGGTATCGGCGGCGATGGCGGCCAGGTTATTATGACGGCAGCCGATGAAGTTATTCTTTCCGCGGGCAGTGTGACCACCGCAAACGCAGGGACCATGGGTGATGGCGGCCTGGTTGTCGTCCATTCCAGGGGACAGACAACGGTCCAGGCCGATGCGAAAATCGAAGCGATGGGCGGTCATGTGCCGTATGACATTAGCGATGATTTCGATGATGTCGTGGAAACCAGCGTTGAAATCAGCGGTGACTATGTGAGTTTCGCCGGCGATGTCGACGCCTCCGCATTGTACGGCAAAAGAGGCAAGATTATCATCGACGCTTTGGATATGACAATCGCTGATGGCTATATGCCCGATGCTCCGCCTGATAATACCGTCTATGAGAAGTGGATCGAGTCCCAGTCGTATGCTTCAACGGATGTTGAGCTGGTTGCCCATGCGAAAACGGAAGGAAATATTATCGCAGATCCTATCAGCGACGGCGTAATCGAAGGTGGGAGCGGCG
>Ga0307380_10005768_pt1 | contig 16417 bp, 12 predicted proteins | sample UN3MG_FD_202239 | JGI IMG/M metagenome (GOLD analysis project Ga0307380, IMG submission 202239) | Soil microbial communities from Risofladan, Vaasa, Finland - UN-3 | ecosystem: Environmental > Terrestrial > Soil > Coastal area > Acid sulfate soil | place: Finland: Risofladan, Vaasa | collected...
AACTACAAGAAGTTCCGAGCGCTGACGCAGGAATGGATTGACAAAGCCATTCAGCTTGCCAAAATGAAAGTGGATATGTAGAAGACACGGAACTCAAAAAGACGGTGAGAACTCGGTACTCTCAAGGTATTTACTCCTATTACACTGCTGAATGGTGGCGGATTACGCAGTAAGGCACCGGGAATCACCACCATGAAAGACATTACCATTTCGAACCTTGATGTGCGAAATGTTTGGGACCCTATGGGCAGTTTTATAACAGGTACTAGGGTTGGAAACACTATTCACAAAGTTCAGAATGTCTATTTAACCAATGTGAAGGTGGATTCCTTTAAAGGTGGGCTGACCACGGTTCCAGGTCCCCCAATTGAATACGACGGACAAAGAGCCGATGTGAGGTTGTTTGGAAACTTTCCTGCCTGGGGGTATTATATTCGTCACGCCGACAATGTGGTCTTTAAAAATGTGATCCATAGCGTTTCTCCAGAAGATGCTCGGGAGGATATTGTACTTGAGGATGTGACCGGATTTGAGAAAGGAAGAATACCATGAAGCAGAGAAAAACTTTAGTTGTCTTACTGGTGTCTGCCATTGTTAGCATGACATCGGTTGTTTGTGCCGAGATTAACAAGCCGAAGATTCATGACATCAAAACCTACGGTGCCGTCGGTGATGGCGTGGCCATGGAGACCGAAGCCGTGCAAAAGGCCATCGATGCCTGTCATACGGCGGGGGGCGGTGTTGTTTGGGTGCCTGCCGGTGATTTCCAGATCGGTACCATCATTCTCAAGAGCAATGTCACCCTCTCACTGGATTGCGGGGCCAGCCTGCTGGGTAGTCAGAAGTTGGCCGATTATCCAACCGAAGGTCTTGACGATCCTCGGGAAGGTGGACCTCGCTGTCTTATCTATGCCAAGGACGCGAGCAACATCACCATCGAGGGCCTCGGTGTGATCGACGGCAGGGGCACGCCTGAGGCCTTTCCGAAGTATAGTGGTACCGGGAGCTCTCGACGAGGCTTGCCGCGTCCGCGTTTGCTGCGTATGGATCATTGTGAGAACCTGATCTTCTCCGGTGTCACCTATAAACGTCCTGCGTTTTGGGGGCTGCACCTGGTCGACTGTAAAAACATTCAATTCAAGGCCGTCACCATTCAGTTCCGAAATAACCATTCCAACAACGATGGAATGGACCTGGATGGTTGTGAGAATGTCCTCATTGAAAACTGCAACATCAATTCCGGCGATGATGCGATCTGTCTCAAGAGTTCACTGAATCCTTGCCGCAACATTGTGGTGCGCGCATGCCGGGTGGCCAGCCATACCGCTCCCCTGAAATTTGGGACCTCATCCCATGGCGGGTTTATCGATGTCAGTGTCACCAACTGTTATTTTTACGACAGCCCCATGGGGGCTATCAAACTACAGTTGGTCGATGGCGGGCGTCTGGAAAATGTCGACATCTCCAGAATCGTGATGGAGGACGTTGGCAACCCGATCTTCATTCGATTGGGCGGTCGAGGCAATACCTATGGCAAACGCGGCAGGGCCCCGGTCGGGTCGTTGAAGAATATACACATCAGCGACGTGGTGGCTGAAGTGACCCTGGAGAATAAAACCAAAGCGATGTCGGACCTGACGGTTAGGGAGAAGGGCCAGGCAGGTCCCATCATGATCACGGGCATCCCCGGCCACTATGTCGAGGATGTTGTCCTGGAGAATATCAAAATCTCCTATCCTGGTTATGGTACCGAGGAAGATACTAAAGGTGTTGTACCGGAGGACGAGAATCGCTATCCGGAGCAGTACTTTTTTGGTGTATTGCCGGCTTGGGGTGCCTATATCCGCCATGCCAAGAATATTGAGTTCAAAAATGTAGAGATGACGCTCCGGGGCTCGGACGAACGTCAGGAGATTGTCTTGGATGATGTCGAAGGTTTTGTGAATCATTGAGCATGGAACGAGTATGAAGAATTGTTATGTGTGGTTACTGCTGGTACTGTTGGGCGTAGGGACTCAAGCCCCATGGCCGCTGATACCTTGGCCCCGCTAAAGGATGGAAAGGCTCCACAGCCCGTGGAGGCTCTGTGGGCGGATTTTGATCCTCGGGCTGAGCCGCTTGACGTTGAAGTTCTCAAACAGTGGGAAGAGGATGACGTTGTCATGCAGGTCTTGCGCTATCGCGTGGGTATCTTCAAAAGGAAGAAGTCCATGATGGCAGCGGTCTACGGCTATCCCAAAGGGGCGACAAATCTGCCGGGGCTGGTGCAGGCCCACGGTGGGGGGCAGTACGCTGATTATCGTGCAGTGCTAAGCAACGCCAAACGCGGCTACGCTACCATTTCTATCGCTTGGGGCGGTCGAATCAACGCGCTGGACTACAAGGTCAATCCCGATGTCGTCAAGCTCTTCTTCGACCAGGCCACTGACCACCCAGACTATAAACTCACTACGGACTGGGCTACGTTGGACGGCTATCAGTGGCAAGCGGTCCTCCTGTCCCCTGCGGATTTTCGCAACCCCTCAGGCAAGGCCGGGGCCCTGGCCAATTGGCGAGAGATTAAAGAACTCAAGCTGGCTCCCAAACACAAGGGGGATCCCAGGCCTGAATTCCGCAATCTGCGATGGGTAACGCATGAAGATTAATGGAAAAGTAGAATTTGAAGTAGACTCTCAATAACAAAGGAAGACCAAGATGAAGACGATTATGACTATGACGTTTATTCTGCTGCTGCCGATTTACTGCTGGGCTGAGGCAGATCTATCCCACGTGCCGCAGATCCACGAAACCAAACAGCAGCGTGACGAACGTATGCAGTGGTTCCGTGATGCCAAGTTTGGTCTCTTTATCCACTGGGGACCGTCGAGTGTCACGCACACGGAAATCAGTTGGGGACGAGACGCCGAGCGTACCATGGATATTCGCAATGGGGCGAAACCTTCGGAACAAGTGGAACGCTATGGACATGATTTCTACATCCCTGGGGATCTCTATGACAGTTTGTACAAGTATTTTAGCCCGGTAAAATTCGACGCCGACCAGTGGGTACAGACCGCCCGTGACGCAGGCATGCAGTACATCGTCTTCACGGCCAAACACCATGACGGCTTTTCCAATTATCGCACAGAGCTGTCGGACTATTCGATCGCGAACACGCCCTTTAAAAGGGATATTGTCAAGGAACTGACCGATGCTTGTCACAAGGTCGGGATGAAGGTCGGGCTTTACTACTCCACGCGTGATTGGTATCACCCTGACTATCTGGTGGGTGATAATGTGAAATACGACACCTTCTACCGCGGACAGATCGAGGAACTGCTGACGAACTATGGCGATGTCGATGTGATTTGGTTCGATCACGTCGGCGGTCGCGATTGGAGCAAGTGGAAGTTCGACGAACTCTTTTCCATGATGTATCAACACGCGCCAAATCTGATTGTCAACAATCGTGGGGCCAAGTTTTGCGGCCCCAGAACCCCAGAGGACCAAGGTCCCGCAACACCTGAGATCGAGAAGATGACCCAGGGGGACTACGTCACCCCTGAGGGGCGAATCGGCAAAATGGATCTTGCCTGGGATTGGGAATCCTGCGTTCATGTGGGCAAGGGATGGTCCTATCGGGGCGAGGAAGGATTCAAGACCTCGGAAGAGTGCATCAGAATGCTGGTCAGTTGCACCACCGGGGGCGGCAACCTGCTGTTGAATTTTGGACCGCGTCCGGATGGGACCTTTACGGATGCGGAGACCAAGGTCGCACTGGCGATGGGCCAGTGGTTAAAGACCTATGGTGAGGCCATCTACGGAACCCGTGGCGGCCCTTATAAGAACGGTCAGTGGGGCGGATCCTGTCACAAGGGGAACAAGCTCTACCTGCATGTGTTTGAGTGGCCGGCTGACGGGCTTGCATTCGATGCGTTACCTGCCAAAGTCCTTGCCGCACGCACCTTGACCGGCGAGGTGGTTAACGTTTCACAAAGTGATGAGGCATTGACTGTCAAGGTGGCTTCACGCGAGCGTGCTACACCCGTTACCGTTCTTGAATTGACACTTGACCAGACACTCTCGCCCGGGACCGTTGTCGGGGGCATCCGTTGAAAATTTACAATAGAGAAGGAATGTCACTATGAATCGAGAAATGAATCCCACTAAATGTGTTCTGATGGTTGCGTTTTTAGCGACCTTGGCGTCTGGTGTTTTTGCCGAAGAATACGCCATTGAATCTCCGAACGGGCTGGTTTCGGCGTCGTTTGATGTGAAAGACGGAACGCTGTTCTATTCGGTCCTTCAGGAGGGGCGTCCAGTCGTCAGGCCGTCAAAAGTGGAAATCTTTGCGGATGCCAAGATGGCGGTGGTTGACCATTCGGTTCAGGAGAACGATACGAGTTGGAAACCGGTCTGGGGGCGGTTCAGCACCATCCGCGATCACCATCGCGAACTGACCCTTTCAATGACCGCGGACGGCATGCCGGTGAAACTGCTTTGCCGTGCCTTTGATACGGGTGTTGGGTTCCGTTTTGTGTTGTCGGAGGAGTCCAAAGGCAAGGAAATGTCATTTTTCAGTGCCTGTCATGTTGTCGGTGATGTCCAGTATTACTCTCCTGAAGGGGAAAAAGGCGTGAACGGCCCCGCAAGTCTCAGTCAGATGGAGAACATCCAGGTACCCTTGATCATTGAGCATCCGGATGGACGCTCGCTCGCCTTGATGGAGTCTGACTTATATTCCGCAACCGGATTTGAGGCGATGGAAATCCGTTCTGACGCGGAGACGAAGGGGCCTGTCTCGTCGAGTGCCGCCGTTTCAACGGGTGGGGGGCATGTGACGCCTTGGCGGGTGCTTCTTCTAGCTGACACCATCGGAGATTTTCTTGAGAATACCGTCGTGTTGAATTTAGCGGCGCCGTGTCAACTGGACGATGTCAGTTGGATCAAGCCGGGCAAAGGGATTTGGGACTGGCGAATCCGTGGATACAATAACGGACAATTCAGGTATAATCTCAATGAACAGACCTTACTGCATTTGATTGACTTTGTTGCAGAGCAGGGGTTCGAATGGTTGAATATCGATGCCGGCTGGTCTAAAAGACAAGCAGGCCTTGAAAAGGTATTCGTCCATGCCAAAAAGAAGGGCATTAAACTCATGCTCTACTATGACAGAAGAAACAGTGTCTTTATCGAAGACGATAAACTCTTCAAACACTATGCAGGGCTGGGCGCATCCGGCATCAAATATGGAATTATAAGAAATGATGCCGCATTCACTCGGTATGCGATCAAAGAGGCCGCGGAGAACAAGTTACTCATCGATTTTCACGATCGCCCTTGTCCTATGGCCGGGGCTGAACGAACCATGCCCAATTTGATCACCTATGAGTACTGCCATGCACAGCAGGATGGCAGGCGCGCCTTTACGCCCGAAACATCTATTAAGATGGCCATGGTTAACGCGCTGGTCGCTCCGCTCGATCAGGCGAATGGCAACTTTGGGATCAATAGCATCAATGCGGGCGAGCGAAGCGTGGGGCCGAGAGAGCGGAATAGTTATATCTCTACCGTTGCGAGTGAAGTCGCCCGGACTTTGGTCTGTTATTCGGGGCTGGTTTCTCTTCCCGATGCACCGGAAGAGTATTTGAAGAAAGCCGGCCTGTTTGAATATCTCAAAGCCATGCCGGCGACCTGGGATGACACACGCCTGTTGCAGGCAATAACGGGCGAGACTATCAGCATGGCACGTCGTTCGGGAGAGAATTGGTTTGTGGGAACCGTCAATAATCAAGAGGCACGAACCCTCCAGCTTAGCTTGGATTTCCTCGAGCCCGAAACCACCTATGAGGCGACCCTCTATCAGGATGCGGCGGATGCACACGGGATCGAAAACCCGGAGGCCTATACCATTACTAACGCAATCGTAAAACGCGGTGATGTCATCCCGGCCAAAATGGCTGTGGGAGGCGGGCATGCCATGATCCTTCGTCCAGTGAAGCAAGTTGCGACTCCCAATATTGTTCTGGTTCTGGCTGACGACATGGCCTGGGCGGATGTAGGCTACAACGGTCAGAAAGATTTTGAGACTCCGCATATTGACCAATTGGCGGCCGATGGCATGCGTTTCAATCATGCCTATTCCGGCGACTCGGTCTGTACGCCATCACGGGCCTGTCTGATCTCCGGCATGTATTCGCCGAGGCACCATATCTATCATCCAGGCAACCGTGCTCGCGGTAAACTGGCGTACATGAAGCTGGCCGTTCCGAGCCGGGAGGTGAGGAATGAGACCTACGATTGGTTTCCTGCGATTGGCGAGCTGGCGCCGGGTGTCAATTCGCTGGCCAAGGTACTTAAACCAGCCGGTTATGTGTCGGCGCGATACGGCAAGTGGGATACAGGCCGCAATGAGCAGGGCTTTGACATCAGCATAGATGTCCGCAACGGTTACAGGGATAAGGACTGTACGAAGAAGCTGACCGATGACGGGATCGAGTTCATGCGTGAAAACAAGGATCGTCCGTTTTTCCTTTACGTGTCCTATTATGATGTGCACAAACCTCTGGTGGCCGACTCGGTAGTCATCGAAAAATACCAGACGAAAAAAGAACGGACTGGCGGTGATTTTAACCCGGTCTATGCGGCGATGATGGAGGCTGTTGACACGTCTGTCGGACGTCTGAGGGCCGAGTTGCGCGAGCTGGGACTTGAGGACAAGACCCTGTTTATTTTTACCTCTGACAATGGCGGCTATCCAGACGCCACGAGCAACCTGCCTCTGTATGGTTACAAGGGCACTCTGTATGAAGGGGGAATCCGTATCCCCACCTGTATGGCGTGGCCGAACAAAATTCATCCTGGCTCGACCTGTGATACCCCGATCACATGTGTGGACTATCTTCCCACCTTCGCGGAACTCACCGGCACGTCGCTGGCTCAAAGTAAATATCCTGTTGATGGTGTGTCGATGCTTCCATTAATGATGGGGAAGACTATTCCCGAGCGTGCCATTTTCTGGCACTTCCCGCTCTATGCAAATATCGATCACAGTGTTGCCCCGGGCACATTTCCGGTATTTGGCACGGATAATCTGTACTGGCGCGGCGTTCCGGCAACCGTGATTCGTCGAGGAAAATACAAGCTGCTGTATTATTATGAAGATCAGTCATTCAAGTTGTTCGACGTGGTAAACGATATCGGGGAATCGAAGGATCTTTCTGCAGAGCACCCCGAAATCGCCGCACAATTATTGGCGGAATTGAAGGCGTGGACCGCGGCCGTTGATGCCCCCGTTCCGAACAGTGTCAATCCCACTTTTAATCCAAATTAGTGAGGACTATTCGATGAAGAATATGTGGGTTTATGGTGTCTCGACTTTGAGCCTGGTGATGCCTGTCGCCTGGGGTGCCGGGCAGCAGATCATTTTACCTCTTTCATGTTTAAAACAGAGTCACGTGAAGAATATCCAGGTATCCGTCGATGGAAATGCTCAGGCCGATAGTAATTGTCTTGAGTCCAAGGATTTGACGATTAAGGAATCATCCTTTTGTAAGTCCCTGAAGGCGGGCAAATACATCTTGCCTGCCAAAGAGGGCTGGTGGAACTGGGGGATGGCGCCGATATACGATGAAGATGGGAAACTGCACATCTTCAATTCCTCCATTCCCTATGAGGGCATTTGGGTTGAGGATAGTATCATTAATCATTATATGGCGGATTCCGTGGAGGGGCCGTATACACTGGTGGAAACAGCCTTCTTCAGCGATACTACCACCTATCATAATCCACAGATTTCAAAGGTAGGTGACACCTACGTCTTAGTGTTTTTGCGCAATCCCAATCCTCAGGAGCGGCGCAGCCAGTCGATTGGCATTGCTACGGCCAAGTCCTTGAATGGGCCGTGGACGGAAAGTCCGTACAGTCCGGTCATCAAACCCTCCCGCATTCCGGGGAGCCCTAATGCAACCCATGCCTCCAATCCGACGTTCCTGGTCGATACGTCTGGCAAGTTTCGAATCTACTACAAATCCATGTCTGATCGGCAGGACAAACGCAGAACGATTTCACTGGCGATCGCGGACCAGATCCAAGGTCCTTATGTCGATCACCCATCAAATCCACTGATCAGTTATGAGGAGATGGGTCTCGACATTGAAGATCCCTACGCCTTTTGCTATCAGGGGACCTATTATATGATTGTTGAGGACCGGATGAACGTGAGGGCGGCTCTCGAAGGCCAACCCACACCGACGGGGCGGATAAAGCCGGGTGGAAACCGACCGGGATTGATCTATACTTCGCAAGATGGCCTCACCTGGGATCGACCGGAAATTGGTTACAATACGAATAGTCACTACTTCAATGAGGAACTCTCTCGTACCGAACGTCCCCATATCCTGTGGAAAGATGGAAAACCGGAATATCTGTTTCTCGCCAATCACGGCAGCAGGGAGGCTGGTTTTTATCTAAACATTGAGAACTGGAAATAAAGTCAATCGACATAACGAAGGGTATGACGGTATGAATCGCAAAACACGATGTGTGGATCATCAGAAAGGATACTTCAATGAAACCTGTTGTGACTGTAACGAATCTCGTCCTGATCTATGCATCGCTGGCCTATTCACAAGCAGACAAACAGAATGCCCCTATCGACTCTATTAGACAAGGAGTCGCTTTGCAGGGGCCGGACCGTTACCCAAGTTTCAGTTGGGATTATGTGCCGCGGTATATGCACGTGCGTAAGTCCAAGGCCTTCACCCAACAAGAATCCGAGTACCTGTCAAAGTTCCCCATCATACCCCTGGAGAAAACAACCGGGATGCAAACCTATGGCTCCACCGAGCAAGGATCACTGGAGGCAGCCAAGGCCAGCAAAGCCTTTGATCGGAACGCCTGTGTGTTGTATTACCGAAACGTGATGTGTAGTTACGGCACCTATCTGGCCAATAAAGGGCTCAAGGATATTCCCGGTGCCTTTTGGGTAGGTACGTCACATGGAAAGAAGCGGCTCCGTAAATGATGGTTCAGACACGCAAACCTATGACGATCTTGCCCTTCTGCCATATGAAATAATCCAATATTATAGCTACAAAGGTATAAGGACTAGGAAACGGAAACCGATGAAGAAAAGAAATAGCATTTCAATCGATGCGATGAAACACACCATCACGATCATCGCCGCATTGCTGCTCGCGCCGCTGGCCGTGCTGCACGCCTCCGATGTTCCGTCGCCAGCCACCAAACCCAGCATCGTGTTCATCTACGCTGATGACTGGGGGTGGGGGGATCTGTCGTGTCATGGCAACACGTGGCTGAAGACTCCTAATATCGACAGACTCGCTAGCGGGGGCATCGCCAAAGATCTGTCGAAAACGCCCCCGGAAATCACAGCCCGGCTTACCAAGATGGTATTCGATTGGAATGCCACACTACCCACCGAAGTTGACCCCACCTGCGTGAATCCGAACAAGGGTAAAAGGTCAGGACAAACGGGAGAAGAGGAAGACTAATCCAGTATGATCATTCACACTTTTTTAAGGGATAATAATATGAAACCTATCTACACCGTTACCCTCCTCGCCGTGTTGCTTGCATCGCTGGGTGCGCTGCAGGCGGCTGAATCTCCCGCGTCCTTGGCGAATCCTGAGCGGATGCCGGCCTTCTCCTGGGATCACGTGCCCTTGTACGTGCATATCCGCAAGGATACTGCGTTCACCGATAAAGAGATTAAATACCTCGCGACCTTTCCGCTCATTACGTTTGAGAAAGCCACGGGGCACACGGATTCCGGCTCCGTGGAAGCAGGAACGCTGAAGGCCGCCCGGGCCGTTAAGGCGATCAATCCGGACACGAAGATATTGTATTACCGGAATGTGATCGTGCACTACGGTAGCTATGCCGCCAATGCGTCCATTGAAAACATTCCCGGGGCCTTTCTGCTCGGACGCGATGGCAACGACAAACTTATCCGCAACCGTCTCCAAGCCTACGATCTCTCCAACAAGGCGCTGTGTGACTGGTGGATCGATGCCGTAAAAGATGTTTGTTCCGATCCTTCCGTTGACGGGGTCTTCCTGGACGGTGTGGCCAAGGTTCTGGAGCCAGTCTTCCTGAAGGGTGTGATTACGGAGGAGAAGAAAGCCGCGGAGTTGGCGGGCTATGTGACCATGATGGAGGATACACGGAAGATGCTCGGGCCGCGGAAGCTCATGTTGGCAAATATATTGAGAGCGCGTTTCTCAGATTCAGGTCTCAGTTATATCAAGGCGTTGGACGGCTCCTATATCGAGGGATTTGAGGGCGCCGTGGGGATGTCGAAGAAAGATTATGTGGCCCAGGGAATCAGGGATTTTCAGAAAGCCGCCCAGCAGGGGTCTATCATTGGCTTCACGTGTGGATTGAGTGGTAACCAGCAAGATGCGGATGAAGCCCCGAGGGCTGCCACCAATACTACGCCCGCAAAACGGGACGCTAAGAGCCGTTTCGACTACCAGTTGGCCACATTTCTTATCTGCGCCGAGAAGTACAGCTATTTCGACTTGAAAGACAGCTATGATGCGAAGACCAGCAAAACCTGGATGACGCATCCGGCGGACTATGACCGCCCGCTGGGCGCTCCCAAGGGACCGGCTGTGCGTGACGGTTACAGGTACACCCGGGAGTTCGCCCATGCATCCGTTCAACTCGATATTGAAAATGAAACGGCGAACATTGTCTGGAAGTAGCTGGAACGGGAGTAAATGCGTAATCGGAGACGAAGATCATGAAGAGTGGAAGAACATATCAAGGGGTACAGATGATCGTATTGCTTTTACTTGCCTTCGTTGTGCAGGGTGAAAGCTTTGCTTTGGACATCTACGTGTCCGTTGACGGTGTTGCCCAGGCTGACGGCAGCCTGGCGAAACCCTATGGATCTCTTCCCGATGCAGTAGATGCGGTGAGAGCCTTACGCAAAGCGGGCAATACAGAGCCCGCAAAGATCATTCTGCGTGAAGGACGTCACCAACTCAACCAAACTCTGGTTCTATGCCTTGAAGATGGTTCTCCCAAGAGGTCAGGTGATGTGACACTCGAAAAGTATGGCGCCGGTGACGCGACGGGGCCTGCCTATTTGACCTTCGCCGCTTATCCGGGTGAGAAGCCGGTGGTCAGTGGCGGTGTGCCCATTACGGGTTGGAAACGATTGGAATCGGCGCCTGCTGAAGTGCCTGCGAAAGCGGTTGCTAAGGTTTGGGTGGCAGACATGCCCAAAGGGTTGGAGAGGTTCTATACGCTCTACGACCGCCTTGGTCGCCTCAATCGCGCCCGGAATGCCGGATTCGCTTATACCAAGCCTGGCAATGCACGTACACTACACTTTCCGGCAGGGGCCTTGAAGGATTGGGATAATCTGGAGGACGTTGAAATCCAGGTAAGGCCGAGTCGAGTCTGGGTGATCAATATGCTCCCACTCGCCTCCGTGGATGAAGCCGCCGGTGTTGCTACCACCAGCGCCTCCGCGACCTACCAGATGAGCCCACTGCCCGGGTGGGTTCACAATCCTTCCGGCGCAAACGTATGGGTTGAGAACATTCTAGAAGCCTTGGATGAACCCGGAGAATGGGTGGTCAATACCCTAACACGAAAGATCTATTTGTGGCCATCGGATCCGGCTGCGGATGGCGCACCACGTGGGATCCTTGCACCGAGTACCAGTGAGCTCATTAGGATTGAAGGGCAGATTGACTACGATGGCTCTACCGATGTCCCTGTCCGAGGCATTGCATTCTCCGGACTGACTTTTTCCCATGCGGATCGCTGGGCCTGGACAAGCGATGAAGGTCGTGTGGGCTGGGGCATGCAGCACGACTGGGATATGTTCGATCGGCCCACCGCACTGCTTCGTTTGCGGGGGGCCGAGGAGTGTCAGGTCACGGACTGTCGCTTTGTCCATTCCGGTGGTTCGGGTTTGCGTATGGACCTGCATGCACAACGCAATCGGGTCATCGATTCTGAATTCGCGCACCTGGGCGAGGCGGGCATCCTGCTGGCAGGTTATGGACCCGGCACAAAAAACGTCAACCACCATAACGACATTATCAATAACCATCTTCATCACTTCAGTGAGATTACCTGGCATTCCCCGGGCTTGTGGGCCTGGCAAAGTGGCCACAACCGAATGGTCCACAACGAGTTGCACCATAGTGGCTATTCGGCAGTACTTATCACCACCCGAGTGAGTCCTGGCAGAGACTTAAATGGCGAAGGTGGCAGAACCGTACGTCGCCACGAGATTACTCAAGATGGCGGAGGAAGGGGACGGGGCGGAGGTGTCTACGCTAGTTGGCAGCGTCTGGAAAAGTATTATCATTCCCGGCACAATCTCTTTGAATACAATGAGATTTCGCATTCGGTGCAGTTGCTCTCCGATGGAAATGCCATCTATATCTCCGGGACCGGGTCGGGCAATATCATTCGCTATAACTATGTACACGACAATCGGGCCCATTCACTGCCGGCACCCATCCGTTGCGATGATGACCAGCATGAGACGCTCATCTATGGAAACGTTTTGTATAACAACCGCGGCTTTTCAGCAGGAATCGCCTCGAAGGGGGTAAATGATATCATCAACAATTTCATAGTCGATCCCGCCGTCGTACCCGGAAGTGGATACATCAGCTATGAATGGGTGCCGGTTGCTGGTTCAAAAGTGCACAGCAATATTATCGTCTCCCATCCTGACGGTGGCAAGGCTCATAACGAACGGCTCAGAGGCACAGATAATGGCGGACGCCCTAAGCCCAAGCTCGTGGACACGGACATGGATTCCAATCTCTATTATCATCCGACAGACTCGCACTGGATGGACGAGCATCTGACCAAGATGCAGGCGGCAGGTTTGGAGAAGGCCAGTTTGTTTGGCGATCCCCTTTTTGCTGATCCTGCGGGCGGTGATTTTGGTTTCCGACCCGGCAGTCCTGCCTTGGCCTTGGGGATCGAGCCGCTGGATACTGCAAAAATGGGTTTAATCAAGGAGAAGAATGATGGTAAATAGACACTCATCCACCGTTATTGTGCTGCTCTTATGGGCTGCCACCTTGGCATCGGCGCGTCCGAATTTTGTCTTCATTTTCGCCGACGATCTGGGCTGGGGTGATCTGGGATGTTATGGGCATCCCATACTGAAGACGCCTTCTTTGGATAAAATGGCGGAAGACGGCCTCCTCGTAACGAATTTCTATGTGGCCAACCCGGTGTGTTCTCCTTCCAGGACTGCCGTCATGACCGGCCAATACCCGGCGAGGCATGGAATTCACCAACACTTTGCAGGCCATGAGATAAATATGGCTCGCAATATGCCGGACTTCTTGGATCCCAATGTCACTTTGCTCACCAAACTGATGCAGAAGAATGGATACAAAACCGCACATATCGGGAAATGGCATCTTGGCTCAACAAAAAATCCCCCTATCTCTGCGTATGGAATTGATGTAAATCCCAGAATAGGGGGGGCTAGAGACCAGTCCACGGAGAAGATGGTGGATGCGGCCATTGGTTTTATCCAAGCGAACAAGGACGCTCCTTTCTACATCAGTCTTTGGACCCTGGTCCCTCATGCGACGTTGGATACGACGGACGAGCAGATGACGCCCTATGCAGGACGAGCTCCCGTGGGGGCGGCTAAGGTGAGGGGATTCTCATCGCCCGCCCAAATATATTATGGAGCTGTCACGGATATGGATTATCACATCGGACGGCTGATACGGAAAATTGACGAGATGGGGATCGCAGACAATACACTCATCGTATTTTCAAGTGACAACGGTCCTGAGGATATCCATGCTAGCAATGCCACGCATAGTGGGGTCGGTTCGGCCGGACCCCTGAGGGGACGAAAGAGGAGCCTCTATGAAGGTGGGGTACGTGTCCCCTTTATCGTTCGTTGGAAAGGGCATACTCCTGCAGGAAGAGTGGATGATCAAAGCATTGTGGGGACGGTTGATCTGCTGCCCAGTTTTTGCAGCTTGGCGGGTATAGGAATGCCGGACGGTTATCAATCGGATGGCCAGGATGTCAGCAAAGTGTTTTTAGGACAACCTATGGAAAGGGATCGTCCGCTTCTATGGGATTGGACGGGTGTCCAAATGGGAAATGGTGGTCACGTCTCTAATATGAGTCCAGGGCTGGCTCTGCGATCCGGTAAGTGGAAATTCCTGATGAATCCCGATGGAACAAGGAAAGAATTGTATGATTTTAAGGCTGACCCCCAGTGTATGGAGGTGGACAACGTGGCCGATCGGTATCCTGATGAGGTCCAGCGCTTTAGCAAAATTCTCCGCGAGTTTAAAGCCTCCATTCCACTGGGCACGCCTAGAGATATATAGAGAGATATATCGGGGTCGAATGCCTATCCGATGCCAAAGCGTCAATAGGAATGCGATTTACGTGGATTCCAACATGATGGGGGGGATCCAAGGCTTAAAAAGGAGGAAAGACAACCTTGGTTTGTAAGGGCAAAGAAAGAGTAGCGGAGTTAGATGCCGGTGAGAAGATTTCATTGGATTGGTAGAAGAGTTGTAAGAGAAATAGATTAAGACTTCAAAAAGGATGAACCATGAAATTATTCAAACTGAAAAAGGCTGTTGCAGTGCTCGTTCTCTTGAGCATCTCTTTGTCCTATGCTCAAAAACCACTGTTTAAAGCAGACAGTACCCTAAGCTGGTACAAAAACGCTAAATTCGGGATGTTCATTCACTTTGATGTTAAAGGAGATCCAAGCACATGGAACCCGGATAATCTGGATACCGATGAATGGGTACGTATTGCCAAAGAGGCTGGGATGAAGTATATGGTTCCAACCACACACCAGTCTTCCTACATCATTATGTGGGACTCTGATGTCTCAACCAGGGATGTCACGGACCTAACCCCGTTCAAGCAGCCTTACTTAAAGGAGTTGTCCGAATCATGCAAGGCCACGGGCCTCCGGATGGGCGCCTATTACGCGATTGCAGACCCGGGCAATCCCCTGTACAACGATCCGGATGTGGGGGGAGATATTGTACCGTATGTCACGTACCTGCACGCCGTACTGAAGGAACTCTGCGAAACGCATCAACCCTGCCTCATCTGGTTTGATGCGTCGCGCCGATTCAGGGATCCTGTTGAAAAACAACTCCTACGGCAGGCCGATATGGTTGACATGCTGAATTCCTATGGATGCCTTTCCAATAGCAGACTTGGCGATGATGATGCGCTGAAATATGTCAATTACCTGACCATGAATGACAACATGGCCCCGGACTTTAATCTGGGAGTCTATTGGGAATCCGCCGTGACCATAACCGCGGATGGCTCCTGGCACTTTAGATCCAATGATACGGAGTTGCGATCTACCAAATCCCTCTTGCATAGACTGATTAATGCTGCAGGAAACGGAGGGAATTTTTTATTAAATGTTGGACCTGATGAGCATGGTGTTATTCCTAAGAACATGGCGGACAGACTGAAGTTAATGGGACAATGGCTTGAAAAAAATGGGGAAGCCATTTATGGAACCCAAGCGGGTCCTTATCCCTATCAAATAAGCTGGGGATCGATCACTCAACGTAAGGAAGAAGGAAACACAAATCTCTATCTGAATGTGGTTGACTGGCCTGAAACGGGAACATTCACCTTGTTTGGATTGAACAATAAGGTACTGAATGCTTCCCTTCTGGCGACAGGTGAAGCCATTGGCTTTAAAAGGAAATTTGATGCTTTTTCCGGTCAGAATATCCTTACGCTCGATATCCCCAAAAATGAGCCCGATGACTATGTTTCGGTGATCAAACTGGTGATCGCAGGTGATGCGGTAATGGATCAAGACCACCTGCAACTGGCCGACGGCAAGGTGTTATTGGATGCCTATAATGCCACTATTCATGATTTGGAGTATGTGCCCAACAAACCGACCAAAGCCATAGACATGAAGATGTTCACTGTCCCGGACAGACGACCCATGCTTCCAAGTGATTACACCGGACCCTGGGATTATCACATGTATAGTAAGCCGGGTGAGGGAATCATGCCGGGCAGAGGACTCACCGTTTCAGGCTTCCATACCAAGGGGCAGGCTTTGAGCTGGGATTTCAAAGTGTATGAGCCTGGTCGCTATCAGGTAGAGGTCGTTTGCCATGTAAACGAAGGAAAAGACTGGCAAGCTGATGGTAGAATGAGGGTAAATGTTGCCGGACAATCTGTGGAAAATCAATTAATCGAAAGCAAACGTGTTGAAACAATCACAACGCCGCATTTCTTGGAAGTATATTCAATCATAGGAACGGTAAAAATAGATAATCCGGGAGCACATTCACTGACACTTGAGGTTAGCTCTGATTTCAAGGCTGCAAAACCCAGACTTCGGGGGGTAGTGCTAACTCCGACAAAATAACCAGGAGTAGAATAAGTA
>Ga0307380_10005769_pt1 | contig 16415 bp, 29 predicted proteins | sample UN3MG_FD_202239 | JGI IMG/M metagenome (GOLD analysis project Ga0307380, IMG submission 202239) | Soil microbial communities from Risofladan, Vaasa, Finland - UN-3 | ecosystem: Environmental > Terrestrial > Soil > Coastal area > Acid sulfate soil | place: Finland: Risofladan, Vaasa | collected...
GCCTCTCATCCACCTCTAGCGTGGCTGGTCGAACGTCCCAGCCTCTGGCTGCCATATCGTTCCGGGCAGCGTCACGGTCGATTTCCTTAGACCTGGCGTAGAAGTAGATCATGTCTCCATGAGCATCGCAGCCGAAACAGTGGAAGGTGGCGTCGGCGAGGTAGACAACAGCGGAGGGCGTACGATCGTCGTGGAAGGGGCATTGCAGCAGAAGCCGAAGACCTGTCTCTGTGTAGGGTTGGCCGCAAGCACGCAATACGATCTTAGGATCCAGCATCGCCGCTCCGCGGCCTTGCTGCCGTCCCTGATCGACTGACAGATCTCCCCCTCCCAGATCGACTGACTGATCCCCTCACGTCCCTGATCCTCCTACTCCTCAGATCCACCCCCAATCCTCCATCAACCTACCCACACCTAACCCTTTAACCCCTTCTAACCGCCTATTTACCCCTACCGAGTAAAACAGATGTCCTTTTTTTGCGGTCTGTGCGCCTTCGGCGCACAGCCTTTCCTAATCTACCCTACAGCTTAAAGTCCAACAGACCGTAAAAAAGATGAGGTAGAGGTACATTGAAACAACAATCCACACCCCCATCACTCTCACACTCCCCCCAGAGGTCTCAAACCCCTAGGCCCCCCCATCGACTCTCCTCCCCCCAGGTCTATTCCCCTGGGTTGGATGATTCCCTCGGAGGGTGCATGTACTGGTACCTCATTCCCCCCAGAGGGTGTCTGGGCTTGGGTTGGCCCTGGGCTATCATCGCCCTCTCGTGCTCCAGGCTCTTCTCCACCCGGATGCTTTCCATGTCTGCCAAGCGCTTGTTCTCCCCCCACAGCACTCCCCAGGCCGACCAGATCTCTGCTCCATCCCTGCGCCCCTTATATTGGAGCCGTGTGGTGGCTTCCACGGCGTGATCAGAGACACCCCTGGGTCTCGGTGAGGGGTCAGTGGAGATCTCCCCGTAGAAGCGAACCTCGTCGTCCTTGGGCAGACCTAGGGCCACGTCCTCCACCCCCCATAGCACAGGAGGGCACAGCAGGCGCTCCAGAGCAATCCGTCGGCGGAGCCGAAGGCCAGATTCATAAAACCCAGTCCCACGTTCACGAACACAAGCATCAGGAACAGTTCCCGCACTAGGATGTCTGGGAGATCTCGTCGCCCCCCAGCAGGGTGTGGATGTCCTCTGAGGTCATCGGAGGGAAGTCCGGTCGGAGAGGGGCCTCCTCGGAGGTCCACTCCTTGTCCAGCCTCGCCAGTCTTGCCCGGGCCTGTCGGCGTCTCAGAAAGCGTCTCAGGATGTTCATTCGGATTCTCCATTTTTGGGTTGTGGGGAATTCTACCACCTAGGAAGTGGGTGATGCAACCCCCTTTTTGGGTTTCTCGCAGACCCTGCACCTGCCGGCCGGGCCCATGCCCGGCTCTGGTGTGCGGCGCTTGCAGTCCAGGCATATCCATGTCTCGGGCTGCTCCCCCCGGATCGCTCGCTCGATCCGGGCGTATTTCTCCTCGATCGTGTGCCCGTCCCATTTGACGTTTCCGATCCCCCTTGGCACATGGTCGAAAAGAGGTAGCTCAGAGTCGTGTATGTGCCACGAGAGCTGCCCTTCAGGGTGATGTATGAAAACTATCCAGCGCCAATCATCCTCCCATTCCGTGTCGTCTTCAGGATGACGTTCGAGGCATGACGGATAGAGGTGCGCGAGCAGCGCGATAAGTCTGTTGCGTTCTCTGAATGCTTGATCCTTGGCCCGCTCTAGGGCCTCTCGTTCTGCGACGCATGTCGCGCATCCTTGCACGATCATCGAAGACGATCTGAGTCAGCCCCGTAGCCCACCCACGAGCGGGCTCGCTGCGCACTGTTCCGCAGGCTGGGCAAGGTGGACATCGGCCCGAAGTCTAGCAGCACCACTCGGTTGCCAATCTTCCCACAGTTGCGAGGATTCAGATCCCAGTCTATCCAACCCAAGGCCTTCATCTTTCTGGAGAGGCTCTTTGCCGCATTGCTGGATAGCGCACGGTGCGGGTAGGGCTTGGCGTACTCACTCACGTAAGACCAGCGACGAGCGCTGATGTTGATACTCCCAAACACCTTGGGGCCGAAGCCGGCCTTGCAGGCTTGCTTCTGTCTACGCATGGCCCCGTTCCGGTTCCGTTCCGTTCGGAAGACTTTGATCACGCGTCCAGGGCCCCAGTTGTACACCGTACACTCGACCCCGCACCCGATCTTATGGTGTTTCCTCGGATTGAACATCATGCGGAGTCTTCCTTCATTTCGTGGGAGATGTACCACCCGGACCCATAGTCCAGGGTCAGCTCTGTGCCCGGCGGCACAGTGTGTTTCGAGTAGACCCACACGCCCGACATCTCGCAGTTCGGGTCGTCACTGTGGTTCAGGTAACGCAACGGTCCAGTGCCCTCGATCGTGTACGCGGGAGTCTCATCCTCGTAGCACTCGACCGTGAATTTCGAGTAGGTGCCCAGGCCCACACGCCCCTCGTACACCCCCAGAGGCATGCCCCCGATGATCTCTTCGACAGCGAACACGCCTCGTCCCTCGATCGAAGAGGGCTGAATGCTCAGCTTGATGCTGTATGGCGCCAGCTCGTAGATCTCGACGCGCCCTCCGCCCGGGAGCGTTTCCTTGTGGGTCAGCTTACTCTTTGTGATCACGTTTCACTCTTTTCGCTGTATTGACGGGGACACGGGCTTGTCGCCCCTTGAACCTACCCGACGTGTATTCGATAAGCACCGAGCCTTTGAGGGGCGCTGCCATCACGATCGCTTCACCAAACTCGGTCCTCACCTGTTCCTTTTTTCTTAGTGACATTCTAGTTGAAGACCGCGCATAGCATCGCTGCAATCATGGGAACCTCGTGGCAGAGAAGATGTAGCACGATCAGTGCGATCCCCCAGCCTCCGATGTGGGAGTGGCTGCACTTCATTCGTAGTCTCGGATCGCAATCCCTACCGGGTGGAAGGGGATGCCGTCGGGAGTGTAGTCGAAGAAGCGAACTGTGAGCTGGCGTCCGATCAACATGGGCAGTTCCATGAACCACTCCGCTCTCTGCTCCTGGGTTCCGCGAGGCACCGCCTCAAACTCTTTCCCGTTGTGGGTGAGACAGCGGAAGACTACGCAGCCCTCGTGCTTGCCAACACCATCCCGGCCGCCGATGATCTCGAACTCGTCGTCCTGGAATTCCTTGTACTTGAGCAGGGCGTTCGAGCGATGGCCGAAGGCGTACTCACCCTTCGGGTGTCGGATGATCGTTCCCTCAAAGCCGTTCGCCACGAAGAGATTGTGGGATGCCTTCATGCTCTCTTCGTTGGGAACCACGGTCGTGTAGACCAGCACCAGTGGTGACTCTTCCTTGGCCATGCCGAGGAAGTCGTTCGTCAGCGCCTCTGTTCGCTCCTGGAACGTCTTGCCCACCTCGGGGCGGTCGTAGATCCAGTACTGAAGGCGTAGGCTCTTCTCCGACTGCTTCTTCGCTCCCGAGACAATGTCCTGAAGAGTCATTTCGGGATTGAACAGCTCCCCGTCGAGCACGGTGCCGACCGGGAACGATCCCATGATAAACTCGTCGAGGTGATTGACAGTCTGAATCACCTTCCCGTTGCGGGAGTGGTACATGACCTTATCTGCCATGACGTGCGCGAGGAGCCGGATGCCGTCCAGCTTGGGCTGGATGAACGCCGGAAACTCCATGTGCTTCTTCCGCTTCTCGAAGGGATGCGCGAGCATCGCCTTGGGTACGGTCGTCTCGTTCCCCAGCCGCTTGGGGTCGGGGGTGTACTTCCCCCCAAGCTGCTTCTTGTCCCACTTGCTCCAGGCCTCGCCTGTCGCCTGCTCCCAGGCCGTGGTCTCGTTGGCCTTGCCGATGTTCTTGCCGACCCGGACGTTGACGCGCGCTTCTTGCAGAGTGCCGCCTTCGAGACCGTGATTCGTGACGATCTCTGGGTTGCTGTTCTCGTTCGTCACCGAGATCTGCCAGACCTTGGTGCGTCCCTTCGAGTCGAGACCGTAGAGAAGGGGAAGATGCTCAACCATTGCTGTTGAACTCCGTGATGATCTTCTGGATTCTCTCGCAGTCCTCAAAGTTCAGCTCTACGCCGTAGCTCCGGCTTTGCGCGCTCTCGAATCCCAGATCTGTGAAGCAGTCTGCGATCGACGCTCCTAGGTCCTGTCGCGCTTCCTTCTCGCGCTCGACCGACGCCTCCATCTCCTCGTGCTCGGCACGCTCGGCCTCGAAGTGAATCCAGGGCTTGAGGATGTGAGCAGAGAGGCAGCGATAGACCTTCTTGACTTTGATCTTCTTGATCGCCGCTCGCTCTTCCATCGTGAGGAACCGTTGGCCCGCGTAGTAGTTGTCGGTGTCCTCGCGCACCTCCATCTGATAGCGGTGGCCCGAGTCCCGGTCTTCCTTTTCCGGCATCGGCTCGAACTCGACCCAGATCTTGCGGTCGTCTCTGTAGTTGTGCCAAGTGGCGCGGATGACGCCCGTCTTGAACGTGCCCGTGACCCTCACCCGCATCAGACGGAACCGATTCCGCCGACTCCGACCTGGCGCGCCCATGGCGTACACCTCACCGATCTGAATATCCTTGCCCTTCATCGCGTTCGATCCTTCCGGCGCTTTCGCTTTCTCGGTGTCTGAGTGTCCTCCACAGGGGCATCGGTGTCAACCTTTTTCTCGGTCTGACCGATGTTTTTCCGTGCCTCATCGAAGCGTCTCTGGCCGGTCGTCTTGCACCAGCGCAGAAAGTCGGGGGAGGTGAGACCCTCTTCCCCAGCCTGGACCGCCAAGAGTGCGCTCTGCGGGGAGATCTCCCCGCGCTTGACCCTCTCCCTCAGGCTCCCAGGAATCTCGTCTCCTACGATGATTTCGAGCACGTCGGTCATACCAAATCCTCCAGAGCGTCTTCGCGCTCGAATCGAGCGATGGAACCAGCCTCGATGAGCTGGTCAGTCATCTTTCGCGCTTTGAGTTCGGTGAGTCCCGTCATGAAGTTGCCGGGAAGATCCTTCTCCACGAAGTCCTTGGCCTCCCTGAGGCCGAGCTGGTGGAAGTGACGGGTCTCCTTGATCATGGAGATCTTCCGGGCGCCGACGTCCTGGACCACCACCCGGAAGACGGGACGGTACTCGATCGTGATGCTGGGCTTCAAGGTATCCAGAAGCGTCATGAGCTGCGCCCACGCCTCCTCGGTAAGCTTGGACGGGGCCATGATGGTCACCTGATTGCCGTCCAGCAGCGGAAGGCGGACCTCGACCACCCCGAACGTGGCGGGCGGCAAGCGATTGATTTCCGTCATGGCTGATTATACCCCCTCGTCGAGCAGAATCGCTCGTCGTGTACTCTTCTCTAGCAGTGTTGCGGTAACTTCCACCTGCAAGTGGTCGTTATCGGTATGGTTCCAGTCGTGCAGAACGCCCAGGTACTTCGGTGCGTTCGCGATTGCCTTGTTCAGAGCGTGCTTCCGGGAGACTGCGCGAACCGTCGCAGTCGTCGTGTGAGACCGCAGCCAGCTCTCGGTCCCCGGGTTGTAGGCGTCAGCCTGGATCTTCAAGTGGTAGGCTGCCATCTCAGTAGCTCCCGTGACCCCGGATCGGGCGCCCGACCCGGGCCTTCCGCTCCTCGGCCAGGGCCTCCCCCAGCTTCGAGTAGAGAGCCTCGGCCTGCTCGGCGCGTAGGTAGATCACCGTCTCGTTCGTGCAGCCAGACTCGCCTTCCCTCACACCTACGCAGAAGAAGTCCCTGGAGAGATCCTCGCCCTGCTTGGCGGGGAAGAAGTCGGCCTTCACGGTGTCGCCATCGTGGGCATGGAAGGATGCCGTGGTGCCCTGAAACTCGGAGTGCTTGCGGACGCTGAGGGGTCCGTCCGTGTAGTCGATTGAGATGCCCATGTCGTTTTCTCCGTCCTTTGAAGTTAGCCATATTATGGCACAGGTAGAAACTGTCGTCAACCCCTAGATGAAGGGAGGCTTCATTCCGAAGGGGCCGAGCAGATCCCGGATCTCCCTGGACTTCGCGATGGTCCACTCGTTGCGCAGGTCGGAGTGCTTGGTCTCCGCCCACATCCCGATGGTCGCCAGGAACGTCCCGAAGGCACTCTGCTGAAGGGTGCGATGCTCGCGTCCGATCTCATCGGCGAACGAATCGACGTCGAAGCCCATCTCGTTCACTGCCTTGATCAGGCTCTTGGCGGCGTCGCGTGCTCTCTGCTCTCGTTCTTGCATTTCGATCTCCTTGTATAGAGGGAGTGTCCCATAAGTAGAAAGAGGTGTCAACCTTTATTCGGTCTACCCGCAAAAGAAAACCCCTCCCCGTCTGTCCCTTGATGGACAAGGTGTTAGCTCGGGGAGGGGCTCCGGCCTGTTTCCATGGGGAATCGAACCCCCAGGCCTATCTTCCAGCCGTCGCTGGTCGATTCGCGATCTTCACGTTGGTGGCTGCGGTCCAGAGGGGTTCCGCGTCCTCGGAAGGCTTGAAGCCGATGCGCCAGCCCCACCTACCCTCTCCGACCCAGATCACCAGACCCTCGGTCCCCTTCGGAACCTTGCGTCCCTTGACGACGCGGACCCAGGTGCCCTTCGTGATGGTTGCCTTCTCCTGTTCCTTGAGCCAGTCCTGCTTCGCCCGCTCGACGTCCGCCTGCGCGGAACTGAGAGCCGACCCGAAGCCGTGCTCTGCGGCGAGCTGATCGAGGTCGTGCTCGGGCTCGTAGTTGATCCGGTCGTACTTGCTACGCCCCGTGCGGAGGTACGGCTTGCCGGTCTTCTTGCCGCTGCCACACTTCTCGGGGCAGGGTCCGAACTCGGCGTAGCACCCGCTCAGGGAGTCCAGGGTGTCCCAGGTGAGGATCCAGCCCCTACCCCGGCACCGCTTGCACCCACCGGCGGCCTCGAACTCGGCCTTCTCAGCCTCGTAGACCTGAGTGCGGATCGCGGAGACGGCCTGCGTGGCTGCGTACTCCCGCTCGCGCGCCTCGTCCATTCCCTTGCTGCCTGCGATGTACCCGTACATTTCGTTCTCCTTGGTTGACAGTAGTGAGTATCCCCCAAGTGGAAAGAAGTGTCAAGGTTTTTTCACCGTTTGACTGTGATTTTCTCGTACCCGCCCCTCTCAAACTCCCATGCGCAAGCGTCGTGCAAGTTGGCGAGGATCGAGGCGTCCTTGTAGTAGGGCCGCCAGTCCCTGGTGGGCCTGAACTGGGACACGTTCTGGGTCTCCACTGAGGGAGGCTCGATCTCCATTCGCCTGGAGAGGTCAAGGATGTTCTCATCCATATCCTCCATCCGGTAGTAGTGGTCGAGGATATCCTGACCCTTCTGCGGCACAATGTAGTGGATCCACGCCGTCTTCCAGTGTGTCTTCATGCCCTTCATCCCTGAACGGTACCAGTGTTCGAACCCGTTAACTGAGTTAGCGAGCGTAGGCTTGCCGGCCGGTCGCTGTTGGCGACGGAAGTAGAAGTAGAAGTAGGCGGAGACGTACCGATCGTAGGGGTTGCGAAGCATGCCCACTTTGAACGCGCGATTCCACTGCTCGTCCGTCCAGGCGGTGCGTCCGCTTTTCGGAGGGACGTGCTTCATGCTCCAAAAGCGATCGGTGTTCCGAAACGTCTGCGTCAGTGTCGTCCCACCAGTCTTTGGCATGTGAAAGAAGATCACGCGGACGTTGTTCCTGTCGTGTCGAGGAGGACAATTTCGTGTAGTCACCGGCTCTGAACTCCCACCACGCCTGTCTCCACCCACGATAGCGCGTGCATCACCCACTTCTTCGCCTGGAACCGGCGGTTGAAACCCGCGTCCTCAACCAGCTCCTCAAACTCCAGGTTGTTTGACAGGCGCGCAGAGCGGTGTCCCTTATCACAGAACCACTTCTGAAACTCCACCATCCCTGACTTGTGAGGGGTGACGCGCATGACCTCTTCGAAGCCTGCCCAGCGGTCACCTTCCTGCTGCTCTTCAAGCACGATGTGTCCGTCGTCTAGGTAGATGTATATATTCCGAAGGAACGCCCCCTGCCACGTCGGTCTGGTGGTCAGGGGTACGCTCCACTTGCCACGCTTAGTGCTCGAAGTCGTAGTCATGGTATTGAATCTCCCACCAACACATTGTTTTGACAAGATCCACGTCTCGTGGATCCAGAAAGAGGGCCTTGTACGTAGGCCTCACAGAAAGTACTCGGTTGAGCACAGGGAGCGATTCGTGTGGCCGCTTGATAGCCTTACAGATCTCGACCCACGCTGAGTCCAGCTCCTCGTACTTGAAGACGTTGTCCACTAGCCGGCCACCATCTGCTCTGTGCAGCATGGTGTACGCGCTGCGATTCATCAACCCCAGTGTGAGAGCCGCATTCTCGTTCAGCCATCTGTGGAAGCTCTCTGCCAGAGCCATCCTGCCAACGGGAAGGTCTTCGAGGTTGTCCTTCTTCATGAAGTAGAACCACGAGACCGCTCTGTCCCAGGGGTTGCGGATGATTGTGAACTTGTAGGTGCGGGCGAACAGACCTGCGGGCATCTTGCTCTCAATCAGAGCAGCCGGCGCGTGTCCCCCAGTCCAGCCCCACTTCCAACATCTTTGGTCGGACCACTTCAGAAGCGAGCGTATGCTGCTGCCACCCGTCTTCGGAATGTGAACGAAGATGGGCAGTCCGTCTCGGTTCCAGACCGGATCAGGCTTCGGAGTCGAACGTGTACCTAAACTCAGCGTTCCGCTTTGATTCTTTCTTCCCACGCTTACTACGATCTCCCTGGATCTTCCGCAGGATCAGCAGCAGGACGACGCACATGCCCAGACCCGTGGTTACTGGCGCCTCAGGGAGGGCCAGAGGGTGAGGATTGCTATCGATCAGTTGCTGAACGCAGAAGGTTTCGCACTCTCCCGTTCCCGCCCCTATGCCGGCGTTGTCGTCGCAGTGTTGCGCCACCCAGTGGGTATATCCCTCGGGCGTCAAGTCAAATCCAAAGCATCCGTAATTTCTCATCGTGAGTCTCCATCCCCCCATCCTTAGGTTGGTTACTCACCCCCACTTGAAACCGGGCCCCCCGGACGGGTGTTCCCTTTGGTGGTTCTACCACCTCGGGCCGCCGGGGGACTTCCGATTATACCGCCGGTGATCAACCAGCAGCTCCTCGGCGAACTTGTTTTGCTTCTCGCATTGCTCTCTTGTCTCGCGCTCGACGGTCAGAGTCCGAGCGCTCGGAATTCCGAGTCGTCGGGCGGACCTTCTGGCGGTCCGATGTTTCGCGCTCCAGGATGATTGACGTACCCTGATCGGTCCAATGCGCCGCAGTGTTCACGGACCTCTTCCCGTGTCGGCCGGGCCTCATTCACAGCCCGTACGATTGACGGCCGCCACTTCCCTTCCAGGCGACCGCCCGACCAGAACCAGACCACGTCGTTCCTCATCTCGTTACCTCCAGAAGCTCGAAGTCATGGTCGATCGGCATGCGGATCCACCGCCGCCCACTCTCATCCCCGGTCACCGGCTCGATCATCATACCCGTGTCTCCGCCCAGGCAGGGCACGCTTGCGCGCTCCTCAAGGCAGACCCAGGTAGATCCGAACTGCGACAGCCTGTTCTTGGCCTTCCGTGTCTTTGCTCCGAGCTGAATCCTCATCGTCCCATCCTCGGTTGGTTGTCGTCATTCAAGTACGCCCACACTCTGACGCGTCTTGGGGTGATCTTCCAGATCGGTCTCCAACAGATCAGATCGCAAGCAAGCTGCCGGAGCCTAAGCCTCACTCGTCGCCCTTCACTGCCGAGCCGCACAGCCCGCAGAATGCCGGGACTTCGGACTCCGGTACTGAGAGGCGACCATTGCCGCACCCGCAGAGCCAGTTTACGCGCTCCCACTCCACGCGGGCCTCGGCCAGAAGCTCCCGCGCCTGATTCTTGGCGCCCCCACGAGGGGTGTTCCGGTGCTTCATCGATCCCGCCTGGCGGAAATGAGCGTTAACTGCGTGCCAATTTCGTGTCTTCATGACTTCCTCTGTTTCCCTGTCTACTGAGTATCCACCAGAGAGACGGAGGTGTCAAGGTTTTTTCTAGGTCAGTCCGTCTTTTTCTTCGACCGGCCCACCGCAGTCAGGGCAGGTCACCCCGTGCTTGGTGCTCTTCGGCTCGACGCCAGACCAGCCGCAGCGATCCTGCCGGGCCTCGATTTCCTTGACGTGCTTACAGCAACCACGATGATCCAGCCCTGCTCCGAAGATGAATGCCGGACAACCGCACATCCAACCGAACTCGGCGCCCTGCTCCGAAGAGCGTCGGGTGTCCAGCTCCCGGTAGAAGATCTCGTAGACCCTGTTCTTGGAGCCACGGACGTGGCCCACCCATTCGAGGTTCGTCTGACAAGTCCACATGGTTTCGGTTCTCCTGAGTACGAAGTAGATTTGTGTCTACCCCATAGTACCACGAGAAAGCCGGTGGGTGTCAGTGTTTCGTCTCGTCCTCGGGCGCCCCGTAGGGTGGCGCTTCCGACCCGAACCGGGCGTACAGGGCGTCCCTGACGCTCTCAATCATGATCTCCTGGTCGATCGCCCCACTGGTGGCTGCCAGGTAGGCCCTCAGGGCAGTTTGGGCGTCCAGGGAGCACCCAGAGCGCTCCCTCTTGATCTCCTCGTAGCAGACGTCCTTCCACCTACTATCACGATCATCCACAATCTCGAACACGAGTGCGGTCAAAGCCTTTGCGACGGCCCCCGCTCCCTTCTCCCAGACGGGATTGAGAGCCGCTTCCAAGAGCGAGTCAGCGTCCTCCCGAGAGGGTGCTGACAGGAGCAGGCGGGCCAGCTCTTTCATCCGATCTCCACGTCTTCCGTGGCAGGCGCTGTCTTCGTGGCAGGCGCTGTCTGCACGGCTTCCGTTACAGTCGGCGCCTCTTCCCGGATCGACTCAACGAACGCTGATCGTCCGCCGTGCCCGTGTACCTGTTCGGCCGCCTTCATGTTTGGATGGACGTTGGTAGACGCCAGGTTGGAAATCCAGCGCACCACTACGGTGCCGTCGGTGTACTCCACCCACTCAGCCACGCGCCCCGTCCCGGAAACACCTGAGGCATCCTCCGACCGGTCAACGTATCCCGCTCTTAGCATGGCGCAAACTCCTCGTTCACCATCACACACACTCGGACAGATCGGGCGCCGTGTACATGGTGCCCTTCTGTAGCTTCTTGCCGTTCTTCGAGAACGAGCCGTCTCGGTTCCCCTTGGTCATGTTGGACTCCATGACCTTTCGAAAAGCCTTGTCGAAGTCCCACCCGAACCGCTCACATGTTCCCACGATGGTAACAACGACATCGCACGCTTCCTTGAGCGCTGCTCTCTCGTCGGTTCCCACCTCCATCTCAACAGCGAACTCACTGATCTCCTCGAACATGATCTCGTCACGTTCAAAGCGAACATTCTCGTCTGAGAAGTCTGCGTCCCCGTTTCCAAGGTCGTACTTCTTGTGGAACGCCCGTAGCATGTCGCCAGGACTTCGTACTTGACTCATGATGTCTCCATGTTACCACCTAGGTGGTCTTGTTGTCCTTCTCTTCTTCGAGCTTTGCCAGCTCGACGATGAGGCTCTCCTGGTAGGCACGCAGATCCGGTATCTTCTTCTCCAACTCCTTGATGCGGCGCCTCACGTATGCCATGCGGCGAATACGTCGGCCAGGTCGCGTGCGGTAGTACTCCCGCTGTCGTGCGTTCAAGCAAGACTTGCAGTAGTACGCCAGGCGATCCTTTGCCCGAGGGTGGTAATAGAACTCCGTGACAGGCTTCTCCTCGCCACAGATGCGGGCGCCATTGATGCGCGCCCCGCTGCACGTCTTCATCTTGATCTGCTCGTTGTTATCCACTGAGCAATCCTCCCAGGTTTCCTCGCGACGCTGAGGTCGGAGCGGTTAGTCCCGACGTAACGAGGCTCGACATTCGTCGGCTCGGTACGTCGATTGCGATCTGTTGCGGCATGTTGATTGCTTCCCCTGTTCTGCTCTTCATCATCCCCAGCTTGGGTTTCGACGCCAGCTTCTCTGCGTCGTCGTACCAGACATAGGTGATGATGTCGGCTTCCTGTTCTACTGCGTTGTATTGGTAGAGGCTGGTCTTATCCAGCTTCCCACCTTCCTTCAACCCTTTTCGCCAGCCGTCGCGATTGATCTGGAAGAGTGTGGCGACGGGCATCCCCTCTCCCTTATTGAACCGTAGAGAGAACTGCTTCATCTCTCGGATGGTTTCGTTGCGTCCCCAGATCAAGTCGAGCCTCTGGTACTTAGGATCCACCGGCATGCGTGTGATGTAATCCACCCAGATGATGTCCACCGGCTTGCTAGCGTGCTCTCTCATGAGCCTCTGAACGCAGCTACCCCAGGTAGTGAACTCGTCCTGGGAGATGATCCTGATCTCTCCGTGCTGGGGGTTGTTCACGAGATCGTCATGGACTTCCTTGAACCACGCTTCCTCTGCGTCTCCAATCTCTCCGGCGAGTAGCTTCTTGAAGAAGAGACGGGGCTTGCCCAGTCCCAGAAACTTTGGGTTGCCCGAATGGATCGCCACGCACATGAGCATGCAGACCCGCTGAGGCATCTCGGCCTCGAACACCAGCGGGTTCCACCCACTGAGCGCAGAGTTGACCACCATGTTGAACATCGACGTAGTCTTCAAGTGTCCGAAGAAGCCAGCGTGTACGTATAGCTCCCCCTTGTGAATCCCGTTCGTGCTTTCGTCGAACAACGAGAACCCAGTGTTCACTCCGTAGTTGAGCGAGCGGTCGTTACGTGCATCTTCCAGCAACTCGTCCAGAGCCACCTGGCTCTGGGTCATGCTGGCTGTCAGCCCCGTGGTGCTGTGCTTCTTGGGTAGGGAGACCGACGTCAGAAGGTGCGAGACTGCTGCCTCTGCCCCCTTGACAGTGATCTTACCCATCTGCACACCCTGGTCCGCGATCTCGATTGCTTCGCGGCAGGTACGTCCCAGGTTGAGCACAGCTTGACGTTCTACCTCGTCCTCGTAGACCTGCTCGAACGACGAGCCCACCTGCGGCTGGATAGGAGTCAGTTCCTCGACGTAAGTCGATTCGTCGATCTGGTTCGACCGCACGAAGTGGTCGTAGACCACCTTTTGCGAGGGCGCATCGCCCGTACCCACGTAGAAGTCACGCATGAAGAACGCGACGTTCTGCTCCACGGACGTGAGGTTCAGCAGACGTTCAAGGTCGGCGTACCCCCAACACTCAGTGGAGGTCAGTTTCCCACTCGGATCAGGCCAGAGCAGAGAGCGGAGAATCGTTTTCAACGAAAGACCTCAATGTTCCAGCCGTTGTCCATGAAGGCTGCGAAGTTGGCGCCGAACTCTTTCGCGATGTGAGAGACGTCGTCTCCGTACCACACCCACGTAGGCTTCCCCATGTTATCTCGCTCTTCGACTATGTTCTTCAACCGCAGGGGTCCGCGCTCTTTGAAGAGCGCGCCTGCTCTCAGCTCGATGATCAGGATCGTGGGGTCAAGAAGATCCATGAGAGGCTTATCTATCTCTCCGTCCTCTCCGAACTCCGCGAACACGAGTCGGTCACACGAGATCACCCGATAGGTGCCCTCCTGCTTGATCACTTCCAACAGCAGGGGCCATACGTGTCTCTTCCACTGCTGCTTGTTCCCCTCGAACAGCCAACGTCCCTTCCCCCATAGCTTGTGAGAGAGGCTTGACTCCTCGTACTTCATTGGTTGGTTCACTGTCATGGGTTCCATGAGCTGCTTGCGCAACACGACGTTGCGGCACGAGCAGTCCACCATACCCTCCAACTCAGCGTCCCAGCGCAGACCGTCGATGTTACACCCACGGCGGCAGGTCTCCGCCGCTTGGCGGACCATGTCCTGCATTCTCTGGTCCATTAGAAGAGCAGATGGTCCGAGGTGAATCCCGCAGCGTTGACATGTCCACCACCGCCAAACTTCACTGCGATGGAGCCACAATCGAACTCGCCCGTGGAACGAAGAGAGTAGTTCCAACCCCCCTTATAGTTCTGGAAGTAGCCGACGGCCAGGGGCGGGTACTCACGAAGGACCCGGTGAAGAATGTCGCTGATCGCCATGTAGGGAGCGTTCACGATCGGAACCCCCACTACACCCTCCCAGTCTACGAAGCGGACGTTGCCCGCCGCATCCTCACAGTACTGTTCGATGTACATGCGGATGGCCGCCCCCATGGAGAAAGCTTCGTTAAGCTCCATCTTCTCCATGGTATCCCAGTTGTCGATGGTCATGGGCGTGGCTTGCACCAGAGCATTGACCTGTCGTGATCCATTGAGCTGCCACTTCCAGATGTCACGATCCTCGACGTAGCTCACCACCCACGGACGCTCGGACCGCTTGAAGAAGTAGTCCCAGGTGATTCCTGCCCCGCTGCGCCCGTTGTCGAAGTGAATGAACGCCCTCTTCCCGTCATGCAGGCCGTCCAGTTCTACGGCAGCGTGCTGGTGGTGGTCAAGCACGAGCACCGTGTTCGCCACCTTGATGATCTCTTTCATCTCCTCTCGCTTGCAGGAGAAGTCCGACATGATCACGTTGCGGAAGCGCACGTCGTCGAGAGAGATGGGCTTGTTGTGACTCCACGGATAGTACTCCGCGTTGTCACCGTAGAACTTGTGAAGGACCCACTGTGACGTGAAACCGTCCATGCACGAAGCGTGGGTGAAACAGACCGGGTTGTTCGGGATCCACTTCTCTTCGTCGCTCATTTCTTGCTCCTCTGAATCTCTGCGATTATCTCTGCAAGATCCGACTTGGTCGTCTTGATGTCATCGTCGTCGCCCAGCACGGCGTTGAACAGAACCTTCTTCTTCTTGACCACCGAGAGTACGTGCTGATCAATGGTGGGGCGCCCGCTCGCTCTGGCGAGAAAGAAGTATACCGCAATCCGTCGGTGAGATGAACCCACCCTCTTCAGTCTGCCAATGACCTGCCTCGTCTGCCCGTAGCTCCACGGCAGATCGAAGAAGATCAGGTGGCCGCCTGCCTGGAGGTTCAGCGCTCGTCCCCCCGCCTTGGTCAACAGCATGACGACAGGACCGTCGTGATTCTGGAACGTCTGACGGGCAACGGTGCGCTCGGCCGGACTCTCCGCGCCCGTGATGCGAACGACTTTGTGACCGTCCTTCCGCAGAAGAAGCTCGATGGTGTCTACTAGAACGCGACGCTTCGTGAAGACTGCCACCTTTTCGTTCGCCAGCGATCCCAGGAGCATGTCCCTCAGTGCTTCGATCTTGGGGCTGGGCTCGTCGATCCCCTGGAGTGTCGGGTCGTTGCAGAGATCCTGCTGGATGGACAGGGCGGGGAGCACCGTGATCGGCTCTCCGTTCGGGTCCATGCGGTTCTCTGCATCCTCGTAGGCTTCCGCCGTCTTCGGGGGCAGGTCAAATCGGACGTCCTTGTAGATGACGTCGGGCAACTCCTGGTCTACCGAGGGGTCAGTCTGAAGCCGGCCGAAATAGTGGGGGCTGATGTGCTCGCGATAGTCTCGCAGGTTCTTGTAGCCGGTGATCTCGTTGAACCCCGTCCAGTGGTTCTGTTGTACCACACACCAGCGGTCCATGAAGAATTTCTTCGTGGGGAACAGGCCGGGGACAATCACCCGGAACATCCCCCACATCTCGACCAGCGAGTTCTCCACCGGGGTTGCGGTGAGCCCGTAGACTCGGGGGCAGTAGCCGGCCAGGGTCAGCATCTTCTCGTGCAGCTTCGACTTCGTGTTCTTGAAGGCTGTCGGCTCGTCGGCCACGAGCATGGGAGCGATGCGCTGCATCCCGTACAGCATCGCCATGTAGTTCCGATGGACCAGGGAGTAGGACGTTACGGTGATGTCCGCCTTCAGCCTGCGGAAGATGTCGTCGCGCTCCTTCTTCGGGGTGCGCGCAGTGACCTTCTCAACCGTCAGCCCCTTGGTGAACTTCTCGACCTCTTCTTCCCACTGTCCGATCGCCGCCACCTCGGTGAAGACGAGCATTTTCAGCTCGGGGAGCTGGGTCTTCATGTAGGAGAACGCCGCCAGAGCTTCCAGAGTCTTCCCGAGCCCCACGTCGTCGCCCAGGATCATCCGCTTGGTACCGCAGAGCCGCTTGATCGCGCTAATCTGGTACTGTCGGATGAAGCTAGGATCCGGGATGAAGGGGTTGGGCTTCAGTGTCCGGTTGGGAAATGCCATGCACTTGATAGTACCCCCACATGGGTTCAAGTGTCAATGCGTGGCATCCCATGACGGCAGCGCTTCCGGCGTGCTTGTTCCAGCCCAGCTCCATGGGGGAACAGGGGGAAACAGGAATTATACGCCTTGATCCCGCCGCCTGCGCGTACCCCAGCCCAGTAGACCCAGCCGACCCAACGCCATCTCCACGGAAGACTGGCTTTGATATCAGACCTTAGCCAG
>Ga0307380_10005770_pt1 | contig 16415 bp, 18 predicted proteins | sample UN3MG_FD_202239 | JGI IMG/M metagenome (GOLD analysis project Ga0307380, IMG submission 202239) | Soil microbial communities from Risofladan, Vaasa, Finland - UN-3 | ecosystem: Environmental > Terrestrial > Soil > Coastal area > Acid sulfate soil | place: Finland: Risofladan, Vaasa | collected...
AGATGGAATAGGTAAGCATGAAGTGGAAGAAATACACAAAGATATGCACTACCAGCTTTCTATTGAGCTGAACAAGTGGCGTTCGCATTAGAACTAGAACATTTTACCCGAAAACCCGCGACACTAAGGCAATTCACCGTGTATTCTGATAAATAGATAGAAGCATTGGTGGATATTTTGTACGATAATATCTGATCTGCTTCACGGTGGAGGGATTGAAGATAGGATAAATAAAGTCCGATACTCTTGATTTAACTGAAACCATCAGCAGTAATGGGAGAATTTCGTATCCTTACACACTCTCAAATTTCTACGTTCCCACAACACCAAACACAGGTGATGTGAAAATCCAGAAGTGTAAACCAGTGTCGAGATTTTTAAATCCTATTGCTAATAATATTCCGATTGAAGATGGTCTACGAGAAATTCGAGCAGGAGGTAGAGCGGATACTGAAAGAGAAAGCGAAGCCTGTTACATAGAAAGAGATAAAAGCGAGTACGACGAAACTCAAGCAGAAAGCGAGCAACAGCTTAATAACCTTCCTCTGGTCTCTTTTCCCTTTTAGCACAGGGCGTGATCTGTCGGGAGGGTCAGCACTGCATGCCTGTGCGGCACACCGAACATCCCACTGCTGAGCCTCTTTGCCCATTGATCCGTGTACCGCTTGCCGCAATCCGAGCATAATCTGCTGTTGCAGCCAAATGAGATGCTATGGTACTCGCCGCATTTTGGACAGTGATAAACGTAACACCCTCTATCTGGGCCTTTGCAGCCCAAACCCATCATCTTCTCCACTTCTTCTCGCTCTACCGGCCTTACCTCCCGCCTGTGGAAGTAATAATAGCGGTCCCAATTGCGGTTGTCGGTGAATATGCCCTTTACTGAGAATTCCGACCGATGGAAGCAGCCAACTTTTTCGGGTGGTGTGGCACCCACTTCTTCCATATTGTCCTTAGTTAGAAAAGGAAAAAATGAGAGGATGTTATACTTTATACACAATAAAAATGAACAAAACCTCACTTTTCATTTTCCCCTATCCTCCGCGGCGATGGAGCTCTCGGCACTTTATACGGGCGTCTAATGTGCTGCCCACATCGCAAACACGTTGTTGTCATGTACTCCCCCCTGAGCCGGACTCGTGCGTTTCTTCCAGGAATGAGAAGAGCGTAACAACGCTTGCATAGCCGCATTTTCAGATGTTTTGGTATTTGCACCCGGTACCGCATCCCAATCGCACGAGCGAGTTGGATGTATCTATCACTTCTCTGCTCGCGCTCATCCCGTGCTTCTGCTTCTGCAAGCTCGAATAGCCGTTCTATACGCTGCAGTGCGATGTCTTCTATTCTTCTTCGTCGCTTCATTCAATAAAACGTTCTTAAATAGAAAAGGAAATCTTAAATAGAATGTTGGAACTGTAGCCCAAAGGAAACACACCTCTCGATTGAGAGCATGAGAAAATATTAACCGCTAGTTATTCCCTATGGTATGGTGCAACCGTGATGAATAGGATGGAAGAAAAGGATAGGATTATTCTACTCAAAAAGGCGAGAATTATCGCGAATTATCAGTTTGGCAAAGGAGCAGGAGAAATCTTGTTCCCTGATAACGTAGAATTTGTTCTATCACGGACTAGAAGGATAGCTCAGATAAAAGAGCAGGAAAAGAGGATAGCCACGCTCAGGAGTTATGATGGGCTGTTCACATTGGGCATAGAAGGAGCGGAAAGGCTGCATAAGTTCCTCAAATATCCACGGCTACGGGTGGTTATGAATGAAGAGAGCGGCGAATTTGTAGGAAAAGGAGAGACGGCATTTTGTAAACACGTACTCGACGTTGATCCCGCGATACGGGCTTATGACGAAGTTATCGTAGTGGATGAAAAGGATAGCCTGCTTGCAACGGGAAAAGCTATGTTAGCATCTGAAGAGATAAGAATCTTTAACCACGGCGTAGCAGTAAAGATACGTCATGGCGTAGAGAAATGAAAAATCATGGTTTCTTATGACATGCGAAATCCATCACTTTACTTTATTTTGTGGATAAAGGAGAGAATAACATAAGAGATGATTGAGGAAGAGGTCGGCGATGCATTACGAAAGAGAGGGCTAACGTTAGCTACCGCAGAGTCGTGCACGGGTGGACTGGTAGGTCATAGGATAACAAATGTCTCAGGCAGTTCTGACTATTATAAGGGTGGTGTAATCGCGTATGCAAATGAAGTGAAAGAGAAACATTTACACGTAGCGCGGGAAACATTGGAGGAGAAAGGTGCGGTAAGTGCAGAATGTGCGAGGGAGATGGCAAGCGGCGCTAGAACGCTTTTGAGTAGCGATATCGGCATTTCAACTACGGGCATTGCAGGACCCACAGGGGGGACACCTGAGAAGCCTGTTGGATTAGTTTATATAGCATTGGCAACAAAAGAATACGTAGATTACGAGAAGCATATCTTCCACGGAGATAGAGAGGGGAACAAGCGTGAGGCGGCTGATGCCGCTCTTGAAATGCTAAAAAGGTATATCTCTACATGGAAAATAAAGTAAATCAGGGCTCGTAGCTCAGAAAGGTAGAGCAGCGGGCTTTTAACCCGTCGGCCGCGGGTTCAAATCCCGTCGAGCCCGTAACAAAGCGGAAAGAAAAAAATAAATAAATGAAGAAGGAAAGAGTTTCAATACTTGAACATGAGTTGGTGCCCAAGCACGAGATAGTAGGAGAAGAAAAGGTAGCAGAACTCTTGGATACGTATAAAATAAAAAAGGAACAACTGACTAAGATTAAATTATCTGATCCGGTCATAAAAGAGATAAAAGCAGAAGTGGACGATGTCGTGAGGATAACGAGGAGAAGTAGAATAGCAGGAAAATCTTTATCTTACCGGCTGGTTATAGAATAAAAGGAAAAGGGCAAGTACAATATGTTAGACCGGAGTGTTATTTCAAAAGCGTATTTAAAAAGGAAAAAAATAGCGCAACATCAGCTCGATTCGTTCAATTACTTCCTTGAGGTGGGCATGCAAAAAGTAATAGACGAACAGTCACTTATAGAGACTTCTATCAGCAGCGAAGACGAAGAGAGTGGGAAATATAAACTGGGAGTTAAGTTCGGCAAAATAAACATGGGCATACCAAAATCAAGGGAAGCAGATGGGTCTTCTGAAGAAATTTTCCCTTCGCAAGCAAGATTGAGGAATTTGAAATATGCTGCAACTGTATATCTGGACATGCAGATCGTGAGGAAGTACGAAAACGGCGAGATAGAAGTTGAGAGGGATGAGAAAGAAGTTGAAATCGGCGAACTCCCAATCATGCTAAAGTCGAAGCGATGCAACCTATCCAAAGAGGTTCGCGAGGTAAAAACAGGAAGAGAACTTTCTGAAGAGGAATATGAAGAATGGTTGAAGAAAGAAGCAGGAGAAGACCCTCTCGACCCTGGTGGCTATTTCATTATAAATGGTTCTGAGCATGTAATAATCACGCTGGAAGACCTCGCGCCAAATACTATTTTTGTGAATTTTGAGGAGAAATACGGAAGTAAAAATGTGGTTTCAAAGGTCTTTTCCCTTAAGCAGGGATTCCGAGTCCCAATAAGGGTAGAGATAAGTAAAAAGGATATACTGGAGGTATCCTTCCCCGCGGTAGGGCGGAAAATAGAGTTTGTGACACTTATGCGAGCGTTGGGGCTCGAAAATGACGAAGAAATACTAAAAACCGTCTCCGATAACCCTGAGATAAAAAAGCACATTAAGGGGAATATAGAAGAGAGTAAGGTGCATACACGGGAAGAGGCAATAGAGATATTGGGTCGTAAAATCGCATCAACGCAGGCAAAGGAGTACCGAGAAAAGCGCGTTAATTACATCTTAGACCGCTATTTCCTTCCACACCTTGACGACAAGATAGCTAAGGCACATTTCCTCGGAAGAATGGCGGAATCATGCTATGAGCTGCTTTTAAATAAGAGAAGCGAGGATGACAAAGATCATTACGCGAATAAAAGATTAAAGCTTGCGGGCGACCTGATGGAAGACCTTTTCCGTGTCTCATTTACAAAACTTATACGTGATATGAGATATCAGTTGGAACGTGCACATATGCGAAACAGAGAGCTAAAAATCTCTACCGCGATTCGTTCCGATGTGCTTACAGAACGGATAACGCACGCCCTTGCAACCGGAAACTGGGTGGGTGGTAGAGCTGGGGTCTCGCAATTGTTAGAGAGGAGTAATTATGTAGCTACAGCGAGCCATCTCCGGCGGATAATTTCTCCGCTATCACGGTCTCAGCCTCACTTCGAAGCTCGTGATTTGCATCCTACGCAATGGGGAAAAATCTGCCCCAGCGAGACACCGGAAGGTCCAAATTGTGGATTGGTAAAGAACTTTTCACAACTGGTTGAAATCTCAGTGGGAGAAGACGAGGAGAGCTTTAAGAATATTTTTTACGAACTTGGTGTTATTCCCCCTGCTCGCTCTTTGGAGGTAATCGCCGAAAAGAGGACTCGTGTGTTCATGAATGGTGATTTCATCGGGTTCCACACCGATCCTGAGAGATTCGTGGAAGAGCTGAGAATGAAGAGAAGAGGAGGAGAGATATCCACCCAGGTAAACGTCGCCTATTATGCGGATAGAAGCGATATAATGATAAACTCTGATCGTGGGCGGGCAAGAAGGCCGGTTATAGTGGTGGAGAAGGGAAAGCCCGTGGTTACTGAATCACAGATCGGGAAGCTGATAGACGGCGATATGGACTTTGATGACCTGGTGAACGAAGGAGCGATAGAGTACCTGGACGCAGAAGAGGAGGAGAATGCACTGATAGCGCTGGACGAAGCAGATTTAGCAAAAGCAGATGGGTCGGACTACACACATATGGAGATAGACCCTTCTTTGATCTTGGGTATAGTAGCTGGGTTGATACCTTATCCAGACCACAATTCATCGCCCCGTAATACAATGGGCTGTGCAATGCTGAAGCAATCTTTAGGACTCCCAGCCGCGAATTATAGAGCGCGCACCGACACCAGAACGCATCTTTTGCAAAGTCCGCAGAAGCCCTTGGTGAAGACTAGAACTGCAGACATTATTCTCCACGATAAGAGACCTGCAGGGCAGAACTTTGTCATTGCGGTTTTGAGCTACGAAGGCTATAATATGGAAGATGCCTTGATTTTGAATCGCGCTGCGATAGACCGAGGGTTAGGTAGGAGCTATTTCTTCAGAACGTATGAAGGAGAGGAAATAAGGTATCCTGGTGGGGAGGAGGATAGATTTGAGATACCAGATATGGAGATTGTGGGTGTGAGAAACCACGAAGCATATAACCAACTTGATGAGGACGGCATAATAAATTCGGAGACAGAAGTAGCACCAAATGATGTGTTGATCGGGAAGACAAGCCCACCACGGTTTTTAGAAGAAACTACAGAGCTCTTAAGCCCTTTAGAAAGAAGAGATACTTCTGTTTGCACGCGCCTAAATGAACAAGGAGTGGTAGATTCAGTAGTGTTCATGGAATCCAGCAGCAATAGACGATTAGCTAAGGTGTCTGTTCGAGAGCAGAAGATCCCTGAGATAGGCGATAAGTTTGCATCGAGGCACGGTCAGAAAGGAGTTGTTGGCTTGATTGTACCTCCAGAAGATATGCCTTTTACCGGAGATGGAATCATTCCTGATATGATTATAAACCCCCATGCTATCCCCTCGCGGATGACTGTGGGACACGTGCTGGAGATGATAGGAGGGAAAGCGGGTGCATTAGAGGGTAGACACATATATGGGACTGCTTTTTTCGGTGAACCCGAGGAAGACTTAAGAGCAGCGCTTGAGCGTGCTGGGTTCTCTGACACAGGTATAGAAACGATGTGGGACGGGATGGGTGGTAAGAAAATAGAGGCTGATGTGTTTATAGGCGTGGCGTATTATCAGAAGCTATACCATCTGGTATCAGCTAAGATGCATGCACGTGCGAGAGGGCCCGTGCAAATACTAACGAGACAACCGACTGAAGGAAAAGCAAGAGAAGGTGGGCTTCGTTTTGGTGAGATGGAAAGAGATGTCCTCATTGGGTATGGGGCTGCGATCTCGCTAAAGGACCGGTTATTGGATGAGTCCGACAAAGTTGTTGAGCTGGTATGTGGGAATTGTGGTATGATTGCGTGTCCTGATATAAAAACCGGGACTTTGTATTGCCCAAATTGTGGTGCTGATACCGACATATACCCTGTAGAGATGAGTTATGCGTTTAAACTACTTCTTGATGAGATGAAAGCGATGTGTATTGCTCCGCGATTAGAATTGGAAGAGGCGGTCTGAAATGAGAACGAAGAAGATAAAAGGGATAAAATTTGGCTTGTTATCCTCGAAAGAGATAAGAAAGATGAGTGCTTCGAGGATTATAACCCCTGATACCTATGGTGAAGATGGTTTCCCAATCGAGCGTGGATTGGTGAATCAGCATATTGGAGTTATTGATCCCGGGTTAAGGTGTAAGACCTGCGGTGGTCGGATGGGTGAATGTCCAGGGCATTTTGGACACATTGATCTTGAAGCTGCAATTATCCATATAGGATATGCTAAGTTAATATACCGGATACTAACTGCAACATGCAGGAAATGTGGTAGGGTCTTGTTAGGGGAAGAAGGCAGGAATAGGTTTTTAGAAGAGATAAAGAGGCAGAGGGAGAGGCAAGCGGACGTAGGCGATGTAGTGAAGCTTGTATTCAAGGAAGCAGCGAAGAGTAGCGTCTGCATGTATTGCGGTGAACCTCAACAGCGCATAAAATATGATAAACCCACTGCGTATAAAGAAATAGACGAAGATGAGAAAGAGCGCAGATTAATGCCTACCGATGTAAGAGAACGACTTGAACGAATACCAGATGAAGATCTAGCTCTTTTCGGTATGAATCCAAAAAACGCGAGACCCGAGTGGATGGTCCTTACTGTGTTGCCCGTTCCTCCAGTAACCGCCAGACCTTCTATTACGTTAGAAAGCGGACAGCGCAGCGAAGATGATCTCACCCATAAATTGGTGGATATAATAAGAATCAATCAACGATTTATGGAGAATAGGGATGCTGGTGCACCGCAGTTAATAATAGAAGACCTGTGGGAGCTGCTTCAATACCATATAAACACCTATTTTGATAACGATATTGCGGGGGTCCCTCCAGCAAGACATAGGAGTGGTAGACCCCTCAAGACAATATCACAGCGATTAAAAGGAAAGGAAGGCAGGTTTAGGGGTTCTTTATCCGGAAAGAGAGTGAATTTCTCCGCTCGAACGGTTATATCTCCCGATCCCGATATTGATATAGATGAAGTTGGTGTGCCTGAAGCGATCGCAAAGGAGTTGACAATCACGGTTAATGTGACTGAAAGGAACTTTGATGTGATGCGGGAGACCGTAAGAAGGGGGAGAAATCATCCAGGTGTGAATTACGTGAGACGATCCGACGGTAGGAAAGTGAAAGTAACCGAGAGCAATTATGAGACGTTAGCAGAGGAGTTAGACATTGGATGGAAGGTAGAACGGCATATCCTGGATGGCGACATTGTGCTGTTCAACAGACAACCCTCGTTGCATAGATTGAGTATAATGGCGCACTATGTAATGGTAATGCCCGGTAGGACGTTCAGGTTAAATCCTACGGTATGTCCGCCATATAATGCGGATTACGACGGCGACGAGATGAACATGCATGTGCTGCAAACGGAAGAAGCACGGGCAGAGGCAAAGATACTGATGGCTGTGCAGCGAAACATAATATCACCCCGATTTGGCAGACCTATTATTGGCAGTATCCATGATTATATCACCGGTTTGTTTTTACTCACAAAAGGAGAGAAGAGGTTTGAAAAGGAAAAAGTGCTGGACATATTGCATAAAATAGATGTTGATGATTTAGGAGAGCCTGCGGGAACCTTTGAGCCGCCTGGTGGATACGAAGTATCAGGTACGAGGGGTGATGAGGCACGCCCTATCCCATATTGGACTGAGAAGCAGGTATTCAGCATGATATTACCGAGAGGATTGAACTTAGAATTCCAAGGAAAAACGTGTGCGAAATGCGTTGAAAGCGGAGAGGAATGTAAGAAGGAAAAATGCTCACGAGATGCATACGTTAGGATACAAGACGGGAATTTGGTATCCGGTATAATAGATGAAAATGCGGTGGGCTCGTTTAAAGGGATAATAATTGAGCGGATTTTCAGGCAGCAGGGGGAAGAAGTTACAAAAGCGTTTATAAAAAATGTTTCCAGACTTGCCATCAATTATATCAAGCAGGCGGGTTTCAGTTTTGGTATAAGCGATGAGGATATTCCAAAGGAAGGGAAGGAGCAAATAAGGGAAGAGGCGGTGCATGAAGCTGAGAAGAAAGTCGAGGGATTGATAAGAGCGTATGAAGGTGGAGAACTGGAACCTTTGCCTGGGAGAACAGTAGATGAGACGCTGGAACTATTGATCATGCAGGAACTTGGTCGTGCAAGAGATTATTCCGGCGACATTGCAGAGAGGTATCTCGGAATAGAGAACCCTGGTGTGCTTATGGCAAAATCGGGTGCGAGAGGATCCATGCTTAATTTAACGCAGATGGCCGCATGTGTAGGTCAACAATCGGTTAGGGGAGAACGGATAAAGCGGGGCTACCGAGGGAGAACGCTACCCCATTTTAAACCCGGCGACCGCAGTGCAGATGCTCATGGCTTCGTAAGGGCATCCTTTAAGGATGGCTTGTCACCAACCGAATACTTTTTCCATGCTGTTGGGGGCAGAGAAGCATTAGTGGACACTGCAGTTCGTACTTCTCAGAGTGGGTATTTCCAGAGAAGACTTATCAATGCTTTACAGGACCTCGAAGTGAAGAACGACGGAACGGTAAGAGAAACAAGAGGGACTGTGGTGCAATTTAAATATGGCGATGACGGCGTAGATCCATCAAAAAGCGATTCCGGGGAATTTGTAGATGTAGATGAAGTAATAAGAGAATCGATAAAAGAGGAAACATGACATATTCAAACATTTACCAAAGAAACTTATATTGGGTAATAGCGTACGTAGCTGAGATAATATGGAGCTGAAGCTCGTGGCGAGAGGGAAGGAAGAAGTGATGGAAAAACTTAGGGATGTTGAGTTAGAAGAAGAGATAGCAGAGCAAATAAAAGAAGATTTTTTGCCTCTTGAGCTAACTGTTACTTCCGAAGAAATGTCCGAACTGTCTACAGAGGGTGCATATGCGGAAGATATAGCAATGATGCTGGGCAGGGCAGAGGAAGGAGAGATTAAGCAGGGGGACATAGAGCTAAAAGTAAATAAAAGCGGGCTACCAGAGAAAACAAAAGTTGAATTGAAGAAGAAATTAAGAGCGGTGAGGACAGAGCTAAGCTGGGAGAAACTGGATGATATTTTGAGTAAGGTTGTGGCTAAATATGAAAAAGCGAAAGTGGATCCACGGGAAGCTGTTGGAATAGTTGCTGCACAGTCCATCGGCGAGCCGGGAACTCAGATGACGATGCGTACTTTCCATTACGCTGGTGTTGGTGCCATTTATATCACACTCGGTTTACCAAGAATAATAGAGATAGTGGATGCGAGGAAGAAGCTTTCTACTCCGACAATGACGATAAAGCTATTAGGGGAGTATGCATCGGAGCGGAATAAGGCAGAAGAGTTAGCAATGAAAATACAAGAGACGCACATAAGCGATATAAGCAACATAAAAGCATCCACAGAGGATACGTCCGTGTGGCTGTCACTAAATGAGAAGGAATTGGAGAGGAGATATATAAAGAGAGAGGAAGCAAAAGCCAAGATAAAGGACATGGGCACGGATGTGCAGGTAGACGAAATGGAAGACGGACAATTAAGAATACATAAAGAGGGTATTGAGTCCTTTCATGAGTTGTCAAAACTTGAGAAGGATGTATCGAAGAAGTTGATAGAAGGAATAGAAGGGATAAAAAGGGTTTTAGCGAGAAGAGAACCCGGAGGAGAATATGTGCTCTACACCGTGGGTTCGGAATTGAAAAGGCTGAAAAACCAGAAGATTGAAGGTGTAGATTTCAATAGAACCACAACGAATAACATAGCCGAGATAGCAGAGGTATTGGGCATAGAAGCAGCTCGTAATGCGATAATAGAGGAGATGATGAGCACATTAAAGGAGCAAGGGTTGGACGTGGATGCTCGGCATATAACGTTAATCGCCGATGCAATGACGATGGATGGCGAGGTGAAGCAGATAGGAAGGCATGGTATAGCAGGGGAGAAAGCATCAGTTCTATCAAGAGCCGCTTTTGAAGTCACCGTGGATAACCTCTTGGAGGCGGCGGTACACGGGGAAACGGATGAGTTGAAGGGCGTTACAGAGAATGTGATTGTTGGCCAACCCATAAAATTAGGAACGGGCGCTGTAGAATTAGTGGTCCGGAAGTAAAACAAAAAGGCATGGAGCTGAGATAAAATAGGAGAAACAGGATGGCAAAGGCAAAAAAGAGCTCAGTTGCGCTTTCAGATGTGAATAGAGAATTACAAAAGGTTTTAAACAAAGGTAAGGTACTAATAGGGTCTAAGGAGACGATAAAAGCATTTATGAGAAATGAAGCAAAGATTATCATCCACGCTTCCAATTGCCCAGAGGACATAAAAAGTGTGTTTGGAGATGCAGATATAGAGGAAAATGGGGAACTGACCATTTATGAATATCCGGCGAATAGCCTTGAACTGGGACTTGCATGTGGGAAACCGTATCCTGTTGCCTCTTTATGTATTACCGATACGGGCGATTCAGAGATTTTACGGCTTCTGACCCCTAACGTTCACCTTAAAGAGAAAAGATTGAATATCACTACGAGATAAGAGAAAAGCACAGGTGAGTAAAACTGACGGTAAAGTTAGACACTGAGGGAATAAGGTGCATAGGAATCTTCGAGAGTTCTACCGGTGCGGGAGTCAAGGATTGCATAGTGGATAAAGAAGCGAATAAGGTAATAATGGTGGTAAAAAAAGGGGACATGGGCTTGGCTATTGGCAAAGGTGGCGCAAACATAAACAAGGTAAAAAAAATGCTACGAAAGGATATAGAGGTCGTGGAACATTCACCGGATCTAAAGGAATTCATAGAGAATTTGCTTCGCCCTGCTCTTGTGAAGAGTGTTGAACTGTTGGACAAAAATGACAAACTGTGTGCATACGTCGAGGTTCTCACAAAGCATAAAGGCATTGCAATAGGACGAGATGGAGAGCGAATAAAGAAGGTGAACTTGCTGGTTAAAAGAAATCTGGGCGTAGACTCTGTAATCATAAAATAATGCACAAGGCACATCGAAAAAGACAAAACTTGTAAAACATTTTATCAAGAAAAGTAAATTTTAGATTAGTACAGTCAGTTCTTGTGGAGTGAAAGAGATGGGAAGAGGGATATACGCAGCGAGGAAGGTGAAAAATAGAAGAAAGGTGTTCAGAATGAAGAGCCCGGCCTATGCACGACGGGTGTTGAAATCCGCGAAGAAGGCGGACCCTTTGGAAGGCGCACACATGTCCAGGGCTATTGTCTTAGAGAAGGTAGGGATAGAGGCGAAACAGCCGAATTCAGCAATAAGGAAATGTGTCCGTGTCCAGTTGATTAAGAATGGTAAGCAGGTGACTGCTTTTTGCCCTGGTGATGGTGCAATAAAGTTTATAGACGAGCATGACGAGGTGCTCATAGAGGGCATAGGAGGGCGAAAAGGCAGGTCGTATGGAGACCTCTCAGGAGTACGGTTTAGGGTCGTGTCGGTAAACGATATTTCGTTACAGGAATTAGTGAGAGGCAGAAAAGAGAAGACATTGAGGTGATGTTGATGCAGATACAAATGCAGTTCGATAAGATATTTGACAGATGGGGCATTTCAGAGGTGGAGATAAAAGACATGGGCCTGGAGAAGCATATCAGTCTCCAGCCTGTGTCTGCACTGCATACCGGAGGGAGACATGCGAAACAGCAGTTTGAGGAATCGAAGGTTTGCATTGTGGAACTACTGATTAACAAACTGATGCGGTCGGAGAAGAACACGGGGAAGAAACTGAAAGCCTACAAGAGTGTTAAAAACGCTTTTGATCTAATATATGAGTCTACGGGTATGAATCCACTGCAGGTGTTCGTGGATGCAATCCAAAATGCAGGACCGTTAGAAGAAACAATCAGGTTGCGATTTGGTGGCATATTAGTTCCCAAAGCCGTGGACGTGAGTTCACAACGGAGGATAGAACAAGCGTTACGCTACCTTACACAGGGAGCGCAGAAATGTGCCTTTAAGAGCAAGAGGAGCATAGAGCAGTGCCTTGCTGATGAATTAATAGCAGCAGCTAAAAATGCGAAGTGCCACTCGATAAGCAAGAAAGAGGAGCGGGAAAGGATAGCACGAGCGGCGAGGTAAAGAGATTGGATTGGTGGTCTTGTTTTTAGATTTTAGTTGCAAGTGTTTATATAAGGGAAGAATATAGAGGTAATTACGTGGTGTGGAGTAATAAAGCGATTAAAAAAGCGGTTGCTCTTTCTTTGCATCACAAACGAAATAAAAAGCGAAAGAAAGTATAAATGGAGGTTTTGTAAGATATGGAATACAGTGGAGAAAGAAGGGGATTTAGTTCCCCTATAAACGTTGGTGAGACCTACGACGCGAAGATAGAGGACGTAGGAAGAGAAGGCGATGGAATAGCTCGAATAGAGGGTTTTGTATGTTTCGTGCCCAACACGAAGAAAGGGGATGAGGTGAAGATACGAGTAACGAAGGTATCAAGGAGAGTTGCATTTGCTGAAGTAGTTGCGGAATGATGGATCATTACGCTTATAAGATACTACATCTTCAAAGCTAAGCTATAGTTTCTCTATAGCTTTTCCTTTTTTATTTTTTTAATATCTTTTTTGAACACCACGGTTCGATATGGGAAAGGTATCTCCACGCCCTCTCTATCAAATCTCTTCTTTACCGATTCTCTTATTTCTGCACCTGTTCGCCACGCCGTAGGTCTGTCAGGCACCCAGAACAATGCTCTTAGATTAACTGCAAAATCTCCAAGCTCAGTAACTCGCACCTTCGCTTCTCTATCTTCTTCATGCATCAAATCCGGATGCTTGTTTATTTCATCAAGGATTATTGACCTGGCAAGGTCTATATCAGAATCGTAACTTATCCCGAAATCCACCGCCCACAGCACCGTAAGGTCCCCTATCGTCCAGTTTATTATGGTTTCTTCACTTATTCGTGAGTTAGGGATGATCTGCCTTTTGTTCTGCCATGTTCTTATCACGGTATGCCGGAGTGTTATATCCTCTATGGTTCCATATTCCTCTTCCATTTCTACGACATCGCCGACGCGAAACGGGCGAAAAATAGCAATTGAAATACCACTAAATACGTTAGAAAGCACTTTTTGTGCCGCAAAACCTATGACGATAGCAGCGATACCTGCACCGGCTGCCATGCCGAGCATTAAGTTGGGAAGACCAGGGATGAGTGAAATCACGAGTACACCGCCTATTACGTAAATAGTGACGATTATTATTCTTCTAACAACCATATACGTAGTCGCATCAACTTTGAGCTTCCCGCTCGCGATTTTGAAGTAAGCAGTCAAAGCCCGGTTTATGAGCTGAGCAGCTATGACCGTGGCTATAATCGTAATTGATATTTTTAGAAGGGTGATGAGGGTATTCGAGGTTCCTGTTAGCATATTCGTTATGTTTAGTTGGAGCATATTAAAATGAATTCACTCAATATAAATATAGACCGGTCTATGATTAGGTTCTAAGGAATGTTTGGCGCTGTACTGTTTTGGCATCATGTGAAAAGCCCCAAACGCACGCGTATATACTGGTAAATTTGTTCTGGCACATTCACGCCCGTTGCCTTTTCCAAACCCTCAAATCCGGGTGCGGAGTTCACCTCACATACCTTGAAATGTTCTCCATCAAAAAGAATGTCCACACCGGCAATGTCCAAGTTAAGAAGTCGTGATGCCTCCATCGACAGCCACTCTACTTCCGGGTTCAATTCATAAGGTTCTCCCGAGCCCCCGGCTGCGATATTTGCTTTGAATTTTCCCTCTCCTCCCTTTCTTAGCATTGCGACTACAGGCATACCCCCGACCACAAAAACCCGTATATCCTTTCCTTTACTCGAAGAAACAAATTCTTGAACGATGAAATTTACATTTACGTCCCTGGCTTCATTCAATAAGTCCGATAAGTCCTCAAAATGCCCTCGGTTCTCACAGAGAAAGACCCCTTTACCCTCTGATCCTGACAGAGTCTTAATAATTAGTGGACATTCAAACTCTCTCACAATAACATCTATATCTACAGGGAATCGAGCCAGCATTGTTTTGGGTGTTGGTAAGTTATCGGCGGCTAAAATTTGTATCGTGTGAAGTTTGTCCTTGGCTTTCTCTATGCTTTCTGCACTGTTGATCACCGGAACTTTAAGGCGTTCTAATTGGCGGATCACGGCAAGTCCAAAATAAGTGGTCCCAGACCCCATACGTGGAATTACGAACTCAGGAAGAGAAACTTCCTGTCCCTGATGGATAAGACTCTTCCTACCACCTTTTGTTGTAATTATGTCAAAATCATTTGGATCGTAGAGTTCAAGGTCAATGCCTTCTTCCTGAGCCACTTCTTGAAAACGCCGATTTTCGTAGGTATCCCTGTTTTTTTCCTTACAAATAATCCAGCCCTTCACTCTGACCGCCTCCCCATCTATGCCAAGTTTTTCTATCTTCCTTTCTTCGCCGCTTCTTTTTCACTACCCTTACATACCTCCTCTCCGGTAAGAAACTGCAAGTTTAATGGTATTCGCTAATACCACTCACTCATTTACTTCTATAGTTTTTAAAGCCTATGACAGTTATGAGAGAGGAAGAGGCAAGCAAGTGTCCTCAAAGCAAAGATCACTTAACCGTAGGACAATTGGAAGAAAGCAGTGCGTGGGAGGAACAGTGAAGGAACCTTACGGAGAATCCATAGGTTAAGGTTAAATACTTATTTAGGGAATATAGATATATGGACTCACTAGCCTTTTTCGTCTATGCGTTTACCTCGATATTCATTATCGTCAATCCTATTGGCGGGATTGTTACGTTTATATCGTTAACCGTCGGAATGCCCGCAGCAGAAAGGATAGAGATAGCAAAACGTTCCGTGACGGTCGCTTGTCTTTTGGCAATTATCTTCGCACTCGCCGGCGAGTTGATCTTACGGTTTTTTGGGGTGACCGTGGACTCCTTAAGAGTTGCCGGAGGTGTATTGCTCTTCATCATTGCCTTAAACATGGTCCATGCGAAAATCTCGCGCGAAAGTGTAACCGAGGAGGAGATAAAAGATGCTTCGACCCGAGAGGATATTGCTGTATTCCCCATAGCCACGCCCCTCCTGACCGGGCCGGGTGCAATTACAACGGTTATCGTGGTCATAAGAACCGGACAAACGCTGGAGTTGAAACTCATAGCGATCGCAGCCATAGTATTAACCTTTGCACTCTCGTATCTCGTTTTCCGTTTTGCAGGAAAGATCAATAAGATCCTAGGTGTTACCGGCTCGTTAGTGATAACCCGAGTTATGGGATTGCTATTGGGTGCTATCGCAGTCAATTTCATCGCAACAGGAATATGGAATATTTACCAGTCTCTGATTTAGTTATCAGTACTATAGCACTGGTTTGAGCGATGGGTCAAGGCCTATTCTACTTGGAATTTTAGAACACCCTCCAAATGCCTCACCACGTTACCCAGCTCGTCCAGATCCTGCACATTGATTCGCACCCGAAAAACATATGTAAAAGCAAGGGGTGTTTGGCTAATCTCAAAACCCTCAGTTTTCGGTCTGAACCTCGCAAGCAATTCCGTTAACTTTTCCTCAGAGAGTCTTTGGTCAAAGGAAATGGTCACCAGTCTTGCATGACCTCCAAATCCGCGTTTCTCAAAGAGGTAATCAACGAAAAACACGAGAAGACACTGAGCCGTCGTTAGCACACCCACCACATAATAGCCAGCACCAAAAGCCACCCCGGTTGCTCCGATAAGCCATATCGCCGACGCGGTTGGTTGTGAATCCCATGACAGAAGGCCCCTCTTTGATGAGTGTTCCAGCACCTAGAAACCCTATGCCCGTAACAACACCAGCAGCAATGGGAAGACTCTGTCCTGAGATTGTCAAACTTTCGGTAACGAGCATGAACGCGCACGCTCCTGACGAGACCAGGGTAAACGTGCCAAATCCAAGCGGTTTCATACGGATTTGACGCTCTAAGCCAACGACAAGGCCCGCTAAGAAGGCGAAGGTCAGTCGAATAATGATTGTTGCGAGGTTCAAATATTCCATCAAGATACACCTCGATAGGGATAAAATGGCACTGGAGATATAAATAACTTCTATATCC
>Ga0307380_10005771_pt1 | contig 16412 bp, 17 predicted proteins | sample UN3MG_FD_202239 | JGI IMG/M metagenome (GOLD analysis project Ga0307380, IMG submission 202239) | Soil microbial communities from Risofladan, Vaasa, Finland - UN-3 | ecosystem: Environmental > Terrestrial > Soil > Coastal area > Acid sulfate soil | place: Finland: Risofladan, Vaasa | collected...
GCCGGCCGGGCTTGGAGGGGATGGGCGCAGTCCAGGCCTTTCAGAACGGAACAGGACGTATGGGGCAGACACAGGGAACACTCGCCGGCCGCAAACCCAATGGCCAAAGGGAACCCCATGTAAAAAGCACGGCCTTCCAGTTTGGCGACAATTTCTTTATGTTTGAGTTCGGTGGCAACATGCTGTTCGCGCCATTGGTCCCCCACGAAGTTTTCAACCTTGGCATCCAGCTGCAGTAAAATTCCGTGCTGGAATTCCGAGACAATCCGTTCCGTAACTTCCGGAGTCAAAGGATTGTGCGGCGGACACATGATACTGCTGCCATAAAACTTGCATGCCGGAATAAAGCACTTGGCCCAAGCGGTGGTCCGAATCACCAGGTCCGATGTCGGTATAATCACCGCCCGGTCGGCCCCCAGGGTTTCGGCAAATCGCCTCAGTTCTTCCAGTTTTTCCATAGTGTTCATGGGGATTCCTTTCTGAGTTCAAACCGTTCAGGTCGTTTTCCTTGGCTGCACCCAGAATCGTCAAAAATGGGTGCCGTGCCGCTTCATGAAAGATTCGGCTTATCCGGACCAGACCCCGGTTTTGGCCAGGATGAAGCGCACGGCGAGCAATGTCGTGATCAACAGGGCCGCGCCGCCGATGAGATTGAGCAGCCATCCGTTGCAATGCTCTTTGGCCCAGTCCTTCTGGTTGAGCAAGAAAAGCAGAATAAAGACCACCAAGGGCGTACCGCAGAGACCCAGGGCCAGCATGACCACCAGCAATATCAAGAAACTGCCCTTTACCAAAGGTCCCACAAGGCTAATCAGACATCCCAAAAAAACAGCAACCTTGAACCGGGTATCGCGAACGCTGATCGTCCAATTCATTTTGTCGGCAATGAAATAACCGCCAGCCAGATAGGTCGGCAGGATGGTGGAGAATACGGCAGCCCAGAAACCCGCAAGAAAAATACCATGGGCATAAACGCCCAAAACCGGTTTGAGGGGTCGGGCCAGATCAAAAGCTGTTTTGACTTCGATTCCCTGGGGACAAAGAACCGAAGCCGCCGCCACAAATATGCTGACACTGTAAATACCGAAGGCTAAGAACATGGACAGAAAGGTGTCCGTCCAAGCAAGACCCATGTCGTCCGGTCCCCAGTTTCGGGCGTTTACGTTATAGGTATGCATGGCGATGATGGTAATGTGAACGGCACCGCCCATAATTCCGGCCATCATCAGTGCGCCTTGCGAACCCGTGGTAAACGTCGGGACAAGCCCTCTGGCCATCCCGCTCAGGTCCGGCTTTATCATGATCACGGTGACAACAAAGCAGCCCACCACAATGGACACCAGGGTCTTGCAGGCCCTTTCCACCCAACGGTACCCTCCCACGCCGACCAGGAGAAAAATCAGGACCACATAGATCAGAGACCACCAGGGCGTGAACACCCCCGTGACAAGACCGGTGGTGACCACAAGGGCCTTCATCAACACCGCGGCCGCCAGCCAGGTCGCCAAAAGCGCATCAACCATCAAGATCCAGGCCCATACGTTGCCCCAGCGCTCCTCCACGATAGCGATAATCCCTTTTCCACCGATCAGCCCTACTTTGGCTGCCATGAATTGCACCACAAAGGCTAAAAGAGCGCTTAAAACCACGACCCATAACAACTGGTACCCGTAATGGGCGCCGGCTATGGATACACTGGCCATAGTGGCCGGCCCACAGGCCACCGCGCTGATAACCCAAGCAGGCCCCATCTGCCGGAAAAATCGGCCAAAGGAGGAGGGTTCACGATGATCTGAGTTGTTTAGGGATTGCATGTGGAAACCTCTTTCGAAAAAGTCGGTTAACGCTCATTCAGTGTTTAATCCGGCTCTATCATATAAATCAAAAAAATGATGTGTGGGGCCATGGCCTTGCCCAATGGACAGCGAATGTTCGATGGCACCGGTGATGTAGACCTTGGAAAGGGTTGCGGCTTCAAAAAAACTTTTACCCAATGCCATATTGGCTGCAATGGCCGAAGAAAATGTACACCCCGTGCCATGGGTATTTTTGGTTTCCACCCAATGGCTCTTCAGTTCCTTGTATTCCAGACCATCGAATAGGATGTCAGTGGCGCGATCTTCTTCAAGGTGTCCTCCTTTGACCACCACTTTTTTGGCGCCCAGCTTCAGGATGTCAGGAGCCGCATGTTTCATGTCATCCACAGTGGCGATTTTTCTGCCGGTGAGCGCTTCGGTTTCGTAGATGTTGGGCGTGACGACTTCAGCCAGCGGGAAAAGATAGTGTGTCAAGGCATCCTGGGCATTTTGATTGAGCAGGCGATATCCGCTTTTGGAAATCATCACCGGATCGAGAACGATCGGCGGTGGTTTTACAGCAGTCAGTGCCTTTGCGATAGTCTGAATCAGCTCGATACTTGAGACCATGCCGATTTTCACGGCATGGATTTCCATATCATCAAACAGGCAAATAATCTGATCGTGCACAATCTTTGGCTGTATCTCCTGAATGTCATAAACTTTCTGAGTATTCTGGACGGTTACAGCGGTGATGGCACTTATACCGAAAACACCATGTGCTTGAAATGTTTTTAGATCAGCCTGGATTCCGGCACCGCCCGAAGAGTCGGAACCCGCAATGGTAAGGGCGACTCGCATGAAAAACCTCCTGATCCGATGTGATCGTTAAGAATTTAACACGAAAGCACAATATCGATAAGGGGAATTGAAAAACGATGAAAAGAATGGCGGAGTAAAAACGTCATGCATGGTTCTCCGATTTCCCTACGACAGTGCTAACTGTATCAGGTTCAAAGGGTATGCTCTCAGTTCTGTAATAAAATCAGAACACCCCCATCCGGATTTTGATAATCCCCTATCAGTCTGAAAAAAAATTAGCAAGTTTTTTATTATCGCCCAACCGGTTACATGTTTGACAAACCGAAAAACTCATGTTAGCAATCAACCATTGAGTCACTGGGGGAGCTGATGCAAATCGGCTGAGAGGAGGCTTAAGGCCTCGACCCCTGGAACCTGATCCGGATCATGCCGGCGTAGGGAAGTTGATAAAAACACATCTTTATTTTCCTCTCCTTTCTCCGGCATCGATCCATGCGGAAAAAAATTCCATCGTTTAAGGCACAACTTCAGTAAAACTTCGGACAATCTGTATATTGCATGATGAATAACAGCACCAAAACCTTTGCCGGGCATGGGAAACGTCCGTCTGCGCCGAGCGTTATTCTGGAAAATGTATCTTTTTCATATCCCGGCGAACAGATCTTTCGCTCTTTGAATTTTACGGTGAAGAGCGGACAGTGGACATGCCTCATCGGTCCCAGTGGTTGTGGGAAATCTACATTGCTCAGATTGATTTCCGGCACCCTTCGTGAGAACTTTTCCGGTAAAATTCACTTCAGCGACGGCAACAGCCATACTGGACGTACCGCCTGGATGGCCCAAAAAGATTTGCTGCTCCCCTGGTTGAGCGTTCTGGATAATGTCTGCCTGGGTTCACGTTTGCGGGGCGAAATGTCCGATCAAAAACGGCGAAGAGCGATTTCACTGATCGAAGATGCCGGCTTGGGCGAATATTCAGATTCACTCCCTTCAGAGCTTTCCGGTGGCATGCGTCAGCGCGTGGCACTTTTGCGTACGCTTATGGAAGAACGTTCTGTAATCCTGATGGACGAACCGTTTTCAGCACTCGATGCCTTGACAAGACTCAAACTTCAGGACCTTGCAGCAAGAATGGTTGAAGGTGCAACCGTTTTAATGGTGACGCATGATCCCCTGGAGGCATTACGTCTTGGACACAGGATATACGTGATGACCCACCGGCCCGCAAAGCTGAGCGAGGTCCTGATTCCCCCCGGATCGCCGCCGCGCAAACCCGGTGATCCTGCAATTATATCTTTACAGGCAAAATTGCTCGACCGGCTTGTGGGAGGGGCCAACACATGAGGATAGTACGTCTTATTTTCATATCCGTTGGATTGGTCCTGGTATGGCAGACAATTGTCCTTTTGACCCACGCACCCCCCTATATTCTACCGGGGCCCGTAAATGTTGCTAAAGCAGCGTTGACCCATGCAGGGCCCTTATTCGATCATGCCATGACAACGTTGTTTGAAATTATTGCCGGCTTACTGCTCGGAACGTTATTGGGTGCTTTTAGCGCGCTATCCATGATTGCTTCTTTTTCTTTAAAAAGATGGCTGTTGCCCGTACTTGTCATCAGTCAGGCGATCCCTGTATTTGCCCTTGCGCCGCTATTGGTCCTCTGGTTCGGCTACGGCATGAGTTCAAAGATTGCAATGGCGGTCCTGATAATTTTCTTTCCGGTCACAGCGGCGTTCTATGATGGATTGCGCAGTACAGAACCCGAATGGTTGGAGCTTGCCCAGGTAATGAACGCAAAGCCGCTTGCGGTTATTCGGCATATCCGGATTCCTTCGGCACTGCCCGCATTCGCTTCAGGCCTGCGGGTCGCAACCGCTGTTGCCCCCATTGGCGCCGTTGTCGGGGAATGGGTCGGGTCCAGCAAAGGCCTTGGTTTTTATATGCTGCACGCCAATGCTCGCATGCAAATCGATGTCATGTTCGCGGCACTGGTCGTTCTCGGGGTCCTTGCCCTGGCCATCTACTTTTCAGTGGACAGGGCAATGATAAAAATCGTTTATTGGCAGAAAGAAGAAACGGAATAAGAGGAGACGAACGTATGAAACGAATGGTCTTAACATTGTTTTTCACAATAATGGCCCTGTTGGGAGGGGTCTCCACGGGGATACACGCCTCAGAAAAAGTAACGGTTGTGCTCGACTGGTTTGTGAATCCGGACCATGCACCGCTGTTTGTCGCTTTAGAAAAAGGATTCTTCAACGAGCGGGGACTGGATGTCGAATTTCAAGTTACTTCCAACCCGAATGATCCGCCAAAACTGGTTTCAGCCAAAAAAGCCGACATTGCCGTGTCCTATCAGCCCCAGCATTATCTTCATGTTGATCAGGGCCTACCGGTGGTTCGAATCGCCACTTTAATCGCAACCCCATTGAACACATTGGTCGTTCTGGCAGACAGTGATATCAAATCAATTGCCGATCTTAAAGGAAAAACAGTCGGTTATTCAATCGGTGGTTTTGAGACCGTTATTCTCAAGGCCATGCTCAATACCCAAGGGCTGTCCCTGGACGATATTAAACTGGTGAATGTTAATTTCTCGCTGTCTCCATCCCTGTTTTCCGGAGCGACAGATGCAGTCATCGGCGCCTATCGAAACTTTGAATTGAATCAGATGGATATCGAAGGGCGGCCCGGCCGGGCCTTTTTTGTCGAGGAACATGGAATTCCCCCCTATGACGAGCTGATACTCATTGCCCATCACGATAATGTCAAACAACCAAAATTGAGAAAATTCATAGATGCAATGGAGGCCGGTGTTCGGTTTCTGGTCAATCATCCGGAAGAAAGTTGGAAGTTATTTGTTCGTGGACGAAAGGATCTGGACAATAAGCTGAATCGTTTGGCATGGCGGGATACACTTCCGTGTTTTGCGCTTCGCCCGGGTGCCCTGGATCGCGCCCGTTATGAGCGCTTTGCAAAATTTCTAAAAACCCAGGGCTTGATTCAGCGAATACCACCGCTCGATAGTTATGCCATCGAATTAAAATAAGGAAATAAAGTGACGTTATCGAACGATTTGTGGCCAGCGAACCGGGACCTAGCCCAGGCCGCTTTTGACAGTGTCAGCCTTATTGTTTTCTAATTTTAGTGTCGCTTTTTTCTGAATATTTTTCCAGACGTTTGAAACGGTTCATGGCTGATTTTGCAAACCGGCCAATGACTCGGGGCAAGTCGGAATCGTTCCATACGGAAGTGAACGAATCTGAAGAAAATAGACGCTGGTTCATTTTGTAATACGGCTCACGGTCCAAGATAAGGGTGATGTCTTCACGGCCAAAATCGATTTTACCCTCAAAAATATTTTTACATAATTCCATGATGGTGTGGGCGAAAAAATTTACCACATCCTCGGTGGACTCCGCCAAGTTAAGTTTTTTTCTGAAATCTGGAAGGACTTCATTCTCGTACTTGGTAAAGGAAATCTGTTTTGCCATGCCATTCCTCCTTTTTATATTTGGAGTGAAAGAGATTTTTTGGGTTGATCGGACCAGGTTTGGCTTCTTGCATGATAGGGTCGTTAAATTTCCAGGCGGAGGCAGATGATAATTTATAACGTATTGGCATTTAAGTTAAAACGAAAACAGTTATCCTCATTTCTTAGTCTTTTTTAAATATCATAAAGTAATTATTTTATCAACATTATTTATTTACAATTAGGATAAAAGCGCATCAAATTTGACGCCGATTCCCCGTGAGTCCACCCTAACGATTTTTCCCGTGATTTTGATCGGGACTTCACCGTTGGTAACAGAAAAGGTCATTGAAAGCTCTTGCCCGACGAAGAAAGGAAGTTGCGTGTCAATATACAGTCCCTCAGCGCTTAAATTTTGAATAAAATCCGTAAAAGCACATTTGTTGCCGGCACAATCAACACGGATAAAGGTAGATTTTCTTGGATGTTTCCGTCTCTCTTGGTATTTGGGCCGCCATTGTATCTCCAATTTTTTCAGGAGGTTTCTCGTCTCTACTTCGGGCATGTTAAAGATTAATTCAAACAAACGGCCCCGGATTTCAGTGATGCTTAATTTTTTATCGTTAACTGTCATCGGCTTCTTTTCTTACTTTTTTAAGATTGAAGCTCCCTGCAGCACTGCAAAGCGGTATTAACGCTGCGCTCCAAAAAGCTTTCGGGGAATGTGCTTGCCCTGTTGAATCCCCGCAATTCAACGGGGCGAGCTGTTGCAGTTCATCGATCGAGCGTCGTATCGTTTCAGTGCGCCCAGGAACCCGGTTATCGTAACGGAGATCATCCATCCGCTCAAATACATTTCATCAACAATACCCAGGATTTTCGGCCTCCCCCCATTCAGGGTTGTTCTACGAAAAAAGGGGCTGCTAATTAAGCTAACCCCCTATGATCATTGGTGGAGCTGAGGGGGCTCGAACCCCTGACCTCATGACTGCCAGTCATGCGCTCTCCCAGCTGAGCTACAGCCCCATATAAAAATTGAAAATTAACAAAAGGTGCTATAGGTGTCAATAATTATTTTGCCCGAAAATTTACGTCGAGAAGGTGTTGACAAAAGTGATGATGAAAAATAGTATAGAGGTTTCACAAATTACAACTTGCTGAACATACAAGATTTTACCCTAAATGAGCGTCAACGCTATTGAGACGATCTATAAAAAAATAAATGTTATATAAGGTATAACGATGGATCCGAAATACTTTATGGGAATACCAAAAGCTTATACCTCACAGGCCAAAGATAACGGAGCCTTTAGGGAGTTTGATGCCACTGAGCTTTACTGTCCAAAGTGCAAACGCCCGGTCCCGGTTCGCAAACGCCTTCTGCTTGTGTTGCCGGAAGGCGATAAATATGAATATCTGTGCGGGTTCTGCTCCGAGTCTGTTGGATATAAGATCGATCGGCAGTTGAAACCCCCAACGGTCATTGTCTAAACTGAACACAATATGTAGGTAGAAAGGAATTTTATGCTCAGGTTAATGCGGAAACAAGCGGGCAGCTGGCTAATCAAAGTACTTTTAGGTGCTATTGTCATCGTGTTTGTATTCTGGGGTGTCGGAAGTTTCAGGTCACAAAGGGGCGACAGGATTGCGACAGTCAACGGTGACCCGATTACCCTGGATGAATATAGAGATACTTTCGATAATCTTGTTGATCAGTTGCGCAGAAGATTCGGGAACAACCTGGATGAAGATATGATCGAGAAACTTCAGATAAAAAAGCAGGCCTTAAATCAGCTGATCAACAACACGCTGTTGCTCCAGGAAGCCAAAAGGCTTAAATTTCGAGTCTCCAACACAGAGCTTACCAGCGCAATTTCGGAAATCACGGCTTTTCAGAGAGCCGGAACGTTTGATAGGCAACTTTATAGAAATGTTCTGGAGCGTATGAGAATGACCCCTGAAGAGTTTGAAGCAGCTCAAAGAAATGCGATGATGATTGAAAAATTATCGACGCTCGTTACCGGTGGTATCAAAATTTCAGACCAGGAAGCCATGGAATGGTTCAACTGGGCCAATGCATCTGTAAATATCGATTTCGTACTATTCGAGCCCGACCATTACAAAGATGTCAACCCTTCTTTGGAGGAAACAAAAACATTCTTTGAGAGTCATAAAGAGAATTATAAAACGGAAGCGATGGTAAACGTCCGTTACGTGCATTTCAGCCCGGACACATATCGTTCTAAAGTGACAATTTCCGATGAAGAACTGCTTGAATATTATAACGAAAACCAGGAAACGTTTAAAACACCGAAAAATGTTGAAGCCAGACACATTCTGTTAAGAGTTGATGAAAATGCCACTCCAAAAGCCGTGGACAAGACACAAGAAAGAGCTCTCGGCATATTGAAATTGGCCAAGGAAGGCAAAGATTTTGCCGAACTGGCCAAACAGTATTCAGAAGGGCCGACACGAGACAGTGGCGGATACCTTGGCACATTCACAAAGGAAGCCATGGTTAAACCCTTTGCAGATGTAGCCTTTTCCATGAAAGCCGGAGAAATCAGCGAACCGGTTCGCACGCGATTCGGATGGCACATCATTAAAGTTGAAAAGGTAAATGAAGCATCTGTTCTTTCTTTTGACCAAGCTGAAGCGCAAATAAAAAAGAAATTGACCGAAGAAAGGGGAAAAACGCTTGCTTACGACGAGGCAGCGGCGGTGTCTGAGGTTTCCTTTGAACAAGACGATCTTTTAAAATTAGCAAAAGACAGAAATCTGAAAGTTTTAACCACGGATTTCTTTTCAAGAAAAGGTCCGGAAAAAGGGATAAGTACGCCCTCAAAATTTGCATCGATTGCGTTTAATCTCTCGGTTGGGGAAATTAGCGATATCCAGGAATTCGAAAACGGATATTATATTATCCAGCTTATGGATAAAATTCCGCCGAAGATACCCGAATTCACCCAGGTCAAGGAAACGGTCAGGGCGGACTGGGTCGAGGAAAAACAGGGGGAAAAAGCAAAAGCGGATGCAAATTCATTTCTGGCAGCTTTAAAAAACGGCAAATCCATGGACGCGGAAAGCAAACAGTTTAATTTAACGCCGGCATCCACCGGTTTTTTTAAGCGCAGTGACTCAATTCCTAACATTGGGCCTGAACGCGAGATTTCCGAAACTGCTTTTCAGCTGACCAACGAAAAAAAATTGGCGGAAAACGCCATAGAAGGTGCCAAAGGATATTATATTATTCAATTCAGCGGCAGAAAAACACCGGAAGCTGAAAATTTTAACAAGGAAAAAGGCGACATTGAGAAAAGACTGTTAGCGCAAAAGGAATCCAGAACGTTTGATGCGCTGCTGACACAAATTAGAAGCAAAAGTGATATTTCCATTAAAGAGGAGTTTTTGAAATAGATTTTTTTCATTCCTGATCCGGGTTTCAAAATCTTTTGCGCCTTGGTTTTCTCTTTTTTCCCCGAATCAAGCGCCGTACCGCACCGGACAAAAATGACATTCTAAAGGACCGCCGATGAAAAATGAAAGCTTCAAAGATCAATGCTCTGATATGACCAAAGCCTTCCGTATAGAAATCCCCTGTAAACTCGCCGAAAGAGTCGAAGCCTATACGTCTGCCAACAATACGACACACAACAGTGTCGTGATCGAGGCGTTGGATTCCTTTTTAAGAAATCAGACAAACAGGGTGGATTGAGGTGTTACAGTATGTACCGGCTTCATTCATGGCACCTACCCATCATTTTAATATCAAGGGAATTAAGAAGTGAAAAGAGAATATTTATTTTGAAGGAAAGAAACGTGTGTTGGATTAAAACCGTCGGATACCTTTGGGAGAATCGGTTTTTCTGATTTGCGCGGTCAGACAGGCAAAATTTATCATTCTCCGATGATCTTCACAAGAACTCGCTTGCGTCGTCTACCGTCGAACTCGCCGTAAAATATCTGCTCCCAGGTACCAAAATCGAGTTTTCCATCGGTTATTGCAACAACCACTTCCCGGCCCATAATCTGTCTTTTCATGTGAGCATCCGCGTTGTCCTCTCCCACATTATGCTTGTACTGGGACACCGGTCCGTACGGCGCCAGTTTTTCAAGCCAGACCTCGTAATCATAGTGAAGACCGGATTCATCATCATTGATAAAAACAGAGGCGGTTATGTGCATGGCGTTGCATAGTACAAAACCCTCTTTAATACCGCTTTCACGCAAACATTTTTTAACTTCAGGCGTAATATTAACAAACCCCCGGCGGGAAGGTACTTCAAACCACAATTCTTTTCGATAGCTTTTCATTTTGCCCCCCATTCGGTAATATTTGTCCTTTGATGTTAAAGGGAATGACGCGTTGAACGGTACCGACTTTGTATTGAAAAGAACAAGACCTTCTTTTACGCTGCTTTTTTTAGAAGCCATTTTTTGACCGGGGCGTAATATCGACAACCGCCTGCCGGGCCGGCACCTTAAACCACAGTGCTTCCCGATACGCTTTCATTGCCGTTCCCACTGTAGACTTCGTCTGATGTTTGGGATATATTCTATTAGATAATTATTATCAATCATTATATAGTGCCCATCCACGAATCTTTGAGGCATAATGACGTATCCAATTCAGAAATGAGCAATTTTTTTCGTCGAGCAAGGCCGCACAAGAGTTTGCGGGGAGGCATACTGGGCGTACGCCGCAGCCGGAAACCCGCGGAGAACGCTGTTCGGCGGAAAAAGAGTCATTTATGGATGAACACTATCTAATTGAGACACCCCCAATGTTTCATAAACAAAAGGACCGGTCTGGCAATAAAAGCCAGACGAAGAGGCAGGCGGATGGGCAAAACAAAAAACAGGCCGATAAACCCGGTGCACAGCAGAAAGAAATTTGTGACAGCCGTTGTCGCAAATAGTGCAGGAGAGATTTTTGACCTTCATGGATATGCAGCTGCAGGGATGGCCGACGCTTCCCTTGTTCCCCTGACATTGGATGACACGATTCCTATGCCATTCGGGGGAGAGCTTATGATGATGCCGGACAGAAAGCCTGTTCTTTACAATATTGGAACTCAGCAGTTTGAAATATTGGACAAAAATCCATACACACCCGGAGAACCGATCTTCCCGGTTGCTGCATTTAATTCACCCGGTTTTGTAATTTCTTATGTGAGCGCATACCGAGAGAACACGGCTGCCGGATATCTTCCCCTGTTTTCATACGGGGCCATCGGATGGCACAAGGGCAAATTCAGATCCGCAGTGATACGGGTGGATAGAGAACGGCGGCAGGATTTGCGGTTGATGAAAACCGAAGATGTTGTTGCCGGAATCGCTGACATACAAAAGAAAATCCCGGACAACCGACTGGAAACCCACCTTGAAAAATGCGCCATGGAATACGGCTGTCCGGCAGCCAAAAATTTCTTTCTGGGAAGGTATGAAGCACCGCTACCGACGTCCCCACGATGCAATGCACGCTGTTTTGGCTGTTTGTCCCTTCAGAAAAACAGTGAAATTCCGCACAGCCAGGCCAGAATTAATTTCAAGCCGTCTTCTGCAGAGATTGCAGCGGTGGCCCTTTTACACATACGGCGGGTAAAACGAAGCGTTGTCAGCTTTGGACAAGGGTGTGAAGGAGATCCGTTGCTGGCCGCCGACGTCATTGCACCGGCCATAAACAAGATTCGCTCCGTGACCGGTCGCGGCACCATCAACATGAACACCAACGGGAGCAAGCCACAAACGCTGAAAAAGCTGTTTGAAGCAGGCCTCGACAGCATCCGCATTAGTCTCAACAGTGTCAGAAAAGACTGCTATAATGCATATTTTCGACCCAACAGTTACAGCTTTTCGGATGTTATAAAGAGCATTGAAATTGCACTGCAACTGGGGAAATTTGTATCCATTAATTATTTAAATTGCCCCGGATTTACGGACACGCCAAAAGAACTGGAAGCGCTGACTGAGTTTTTAAACCAGCATCCCATAAACATGATCCAATGGCGAAACCTGAATTTTGACCCAATGAGGTATTGGGAGATTATGTCTGCGGTTGCTGACCCCGGCATACCCTTGGGGATGCAACATACGCTCAATCGAATTAAAGAATCTTTTCCGAAATTAAAATACGGATACTTTAATCCTCCAAAAGAAAAGTTTAACGCAAATTGATTCTAAATGGTCACTGAGCGAGCAAAACGGACTTTTTACGAAACCATCAAAATTGAAACGGTTAAAAAACATGCGCTGGATAGAAGCAAAGGTTATTTTTGATTTTGAAGACACGCAATTGGCCACGGATCTTATTTCCAATCTGTTTTATGACCTTGGCCTGCAGGGCGTCGTCGTCGAGGCGCCGGAAATCGACGCTTCGGAAGATTGGGGGGACGATGCCGTAATCCCCGAACATTGGGCGGTGATCGCCTATTTTCCCGATGATGAGCAGTCTAAAAAACGACGCGAAACAATTGAAAAAAATCTGGAAAGGCTTGAAACAATAAACGGCATTATATCCCATACAGTTTATGCCAAGATCGATGAAGCAGACTGGACTGAAACATGGAAAGCTTTTTTTAAGACCGAGAAAATCACACCCAACATTGTGGTGAAACCCACCTGGAAGGAATATTTCCGGAATGGTGATGAAATCGTTCTTGAGATCGATCCGGGCATGGCTTTTGGCACCGGAACCCATCCCACAACATGCATGTGCATCACCATGATTGAAAAATATCTTAAAAGAAGCGGTTCTTTTCTGGATGTGGGAACCGGTTCAGGCATCCTTATGGTTGCGGCGGCAAAGCTGGGTGCAAGCAAAGTCTGGGGAACCGACAATGACAGCGTCGCTGTTGATGTTGCGTGTAACAATATGATTCAAAACAGAATATCGCAATCGACCTTTAAAATCCTAAGCACCCATCTTGTGGACACGGTAACCCAGCGGTTCGATCTGGTGGCTGCCAATTTAACAACAGCGGCGGTTTTTAGCCTTCTCGATGACATCAAAAGGGTTCTGGCCCCAAACGGCCTGTTGATCTGCTCGGGTATCATGGAAGCGGACGAGAAAAAAGTTTTAGAAAAGATGGCGAATCTGAGCTTTGAAGTCATTGAGGTACTTATCAAAGAAAGCTGGGTTTCATTTGTTTGTAGGCCAATGTAACGGAATTTAAAGGCGTTCCGAATTGCTTTTAAATTTTAAATGATTGGTTCTAAAAATTCGGAAATTCCTTTACCGCCTTCATTTTATCGGCGGGTGTTGAATTAAGCATGTTTGCAGCCTGCAAATCTCCATGCGTTCCAAGAAGACCAGAGATCCAATATGTCGAAGTAATTTCATGGCGTTTTCCTTCTATGCCGTCAGTTTGCTCATGAACGACCGGTAAAAGATAAGGAAACCGGCTGCGAAAAAATATCCCCTGCAGGCGGATAGCAAAAGAACAATTAAGCCGCCCGGAATTTGTGATCGGGTGCAACCGGCCGGCTATCCATTTTTTCCATTAATTTCAATATTCGGTTACGAATTTTAAAAATCTTTTTGGGGGATATCAAACTCAAATTGTCAACGCATATCAAATGGGTATTCCCGTATGCTCGGTTTCCGATGGATATAACTTCCTTGACCGCTTGTTGAATGTCCGACGCCTTGAAATCATCATTAACCAAAATCCGTTCGCAAAAGAATTCATAACATACCAATGGCCTTCCGTACTCCAAGCGGCATCCATAAGGACTCATCCAACCATTTTTTTTATCATACCGAATATTTTGAAGCGTTATTAAATGACTCAAGAATTGGCTTTCTATAGATTCTCTGCATATTTTTTCTTCACAGCATCTTTTTTGGCATTCAAAGCAAAATGTATTTGATATTTCACTCACTCTCTTCAAGATCTCTTTCTCGAGGGATATATAGCTGTGAAATAAGCTTGATAAAGGATTAGAATCTTTTCCATTCATAATTTGACACTTCAATTTTATTACGTTTTTTGTCGAAATAGGCGCAGTATCCAGTCATTGTGTCACGAATCTGGTCAATGTAAAAAGAGTGAGCGATTATCCCCTTCCTCTTTAATTATTTTGTTATTGAAGGATATCATCACTTACCTTGAACAAGAGTTTTGTATTTATTCGGAGTTAAAATATGGTATGCTCCTGTGGCTGTTGTACATATAATACCCTCACTACTTGATAGTGTTGCTTGCATATTTACTTTTGCCCCTTCCTTTGACATTACTCGACATGTGACATTAATTTTTTCTCCAAGAATATATGCCGGGCTTAAAAACTTGACGTTAAGTTCTGATGTGACCGCCATTTCTTGAGTAAAAGCATAGCTGGTCCACCCCATAATTTCATCAAGGAGACCCATTTGAATGGCCCCATGGAGTATGTTGCCTTGGCCAACGAAATGTTGAGCAGGTAAATACTCAGTATAGGTTTCTTTCCTTTCCTTATCCCAATAGAATTTAAGCTGCAAACCTTCAGTGTTTTCACTCCCACAAAAGAAACAATTATTATCAGGAAAGGGATTCTGTATTTCTTCTTTCATAAAAGAATCATCTTGCAACTGTTTTTAATGTTTTATTTTATTGAAACCCAATGCCCAGTGTAAGCAGCGGCCCGATGCAGCCCGAATCATAGAAATGGGGTCTGCCTTTGACCCCATTTTTCAGGCGGACGCCAGGCGCCCGCGACGATCGTCTCTCTCAAGGCCGTCTGTAACTTCCCTTCGACTCGTTCTTGAGCGGCAGGCGCGGCTCGCCGCCACCGGGGGGCAGGACACTCTTGTCCTCCGAAGCGACCCATACAAAACGTGACTGCGATTTACTCCCCTTGTAGGCGGGGACCCGGAAACGGCGCACATGGAAGCCGCAACTCATCAAGAGCTGCTCGAATTTCTTGCTCGGCTCAGCCGACCACACAGCCAGACACCCCTGTTCGCGCAGCGCGCGGCGACAGGCCTGAATTCCTTCACGACCGTACATACGGCGGTTTCCTGAATCTGTCATCGCGCCGGGACCATTATCGATATCCAGCAGGATCGCATCGAATCTGCTCTTGGAACGCGAGATAAGCTTGACGATATCGCCCGTCTTGACGTCAACTCGTTCGTCCCCCAGCGGATGGCCGTTGAGTTCCCCGAGGAACTCACGATTCCATTCGACGACAGCACCCAACAGCTCACCCACCACCACTTGGGCGTGGGGACTGAGCATATCGAGAGCCTGGCGCAAGGTATAGCCCATACCCAAGCCGCCGATGAGTATTCTGGGCGCCTTGCGACCCGCCAGATGCGCACAACCCAGCCTCGCCAGCTCAAGTTCCGACTCATGTTGACGACTGTTCATCAAATCCTGACCATTGATCTTGATCGAGAAATCACGGCCATGCTGATAAAGCACCATCTCGCTTCCGTCCGGGGTCCGGGCTGTCGCTATTCTTACTCTCGGTTTCACGGTGGCATCCTATGGGTGACAAGTGGCAGAGATACCGGAGTCACGTTCCGGTTATTGGTAGCCAAAGCCTGCGCTCACTCTTTTCGGGTTGATCGCTACAACAGTGTACTGTTCTTTAAAATTATGTCTTTTTATCGATAGAAAGCCTCTGTTCATCTCCGGCCCCCCGAACCTTGTCGATTCCGGGGGACCTCCCTCACTCAGGTCATCGAAGCAATATCCTTACATAAAAATCCAACTATCGGGCGTCTTGAACAATAGATTGAATACGACCTTTCAGGTCGTGTCAATCCTTAAAGGTTCGCTTCAGCGATATACATCTTTTATATGGCCAACTTTGATAACCCAAACCGTAAGTTCATTTTCTTGTATCGAATAGACCATACGATATTTTCCTTGCCGAACACGGTAAAGTTCTTGATCAGTAAGTTTTTCACAACCTATTGGACGAGGATCATCTCCAAGTTTTTCAATCCGTGATAGGATTCTTTTTAAATCGCTTTTTGGGACTTTTCCTAAATCTTTCCAAACCGATTCTTTGAAAAAGACTTCATATTCGGCCATCGTTTTTTAGCCTTTTGACCATTTCGGAGTAACTAATTAGCCGTTCATCAGCCCTTTCCTCAAACGCGGTGATATCCTCCGCATCCTCTGCGAGAGCTTCCTTGACGGCTTCATTTACAAGTTGAGAAATTGTTTTGGACGTTTCTATAGATTTTAATTTCAATGCCTTATGTATAATAGGATCAAAATACACAGTGGCACGTTTTGTGGGTATTGCCATAATGTCACCTCCTATGCTTATGTAACACCATAACGCCCAGACGTCAGAATGTCAAAGATACATTTATTGAAAGC
>Ga0307380_10005772_pt1 | contig 16411 bp, 22 predicted proteins | sample UN3MG_FD_202239 | JGI IMG/M metagenome (GOLD analysis project Ga0307380, IMG submission 202239) | Soil microbial communities from Risofladan, Vaasa, Finland - UN-3 | ecosystem: Environmental > Terrestrial > Soil > Coastal area > Acid sulfate soil | place: Finland: Risofladan, Vaasa | collected...
CCAACATTTACTTCATTTGCAAACGCATAATCAATTCCGACATCTGAAGCGACTTTCTCTGCTAACAGGTCAAGCCCAGCACTTACGATAGCTGTCTGAATGTGGTGTTCCTTTAGAAATGAGATACATTCATGTATGCCTTTCATACAAGGGATAGAATATAAAATTTTTTGAATGGTGGCTTTTTGTACTGATTCCCCATTTATGTTCCACAGCGAGACATCCCGTCTGATAAACTCAAGATAATCAAAATCCCCTCGTAAATAAGGGATAATCGAGCGTTCATTGGTTGTTCCAAAATATTCATGGATGTACCGCCAGGAACTTACAGTGTCAAGCAGAACACCATCCATATCAAAAAAAACGAGTTTTATGTCTCCTCTCTTTTTTTTCAAGAGCGGAGATGGTTCTTTATCTTTGCGGTAACATGGATAGTTACAAGTCGATTTCATCCGGAGCAAATCATACAACAGCTCATATAAATACGTTTATCCTCATAGAAAAATCGACCTTTCATGTTTTAATAATTTTTTAAACGTATTTATCTCTTATCGAGAAGAGGCAAGTTTATGACAGTCTCATGAATACACCCGGTTTATGAAAAATCTTGCGGTAGGCATCTTCCATGACGAGGAGCTCGGTGGAGAGATGGATAAAAAAGGAACAGAGAGCGATATTACGATGTTCAATAGAAAGACTGAGCACTCTATTTTCACGTTTCTTTCTCCAGTGATGGATAAATTAGCAGCAAAAAGTCAAATTATGTCAAGTAATTCATTCCTAATACATAATTATGTTGGTTTCTAATAAGACATAGCAAATACTCGTGTTTACAATGAGTTGAACATGGTCGCGATTGTGTATCCAATCCAAAAAGAACTCAATGGAAAACGCGGTTTCCATTGGATATATAAAAGATTCTCCGGGCATACCACTGATGTTCTGGTCTTAACTTCTCCAAATGAAAATGATATAAATATCCCTCGTTAGAATCGAGAATCCTCTATATATTTATGTTTTTAACGAGGAATATATAGATTTTATAGATAGCACCTAGAATTTTGAAGGGAGTCTGTCTAGGAGGAAAGGTAGATGAAAAAACGGTAGAAACAGTCTGGGGGAAAGCTCTACCTTATCTACAATTTGACTCCCCAAGAAATTAATATCGTTCATTTGTATAAAAACATTTGGTAAGTTTTAAGGATATGTTTTTAAAGAGAATATAATATATTAAAATCATATCACGGGGTAGGAAAGATATGGATAAACATCCATTGATTGTTATAAGTCTCTGTGCTGTGGTTCTTCTTGTTCTTGGTTCGTTGAGTAATGTGGTGGGAAGTGAAAGTGTACAGAGTTGTGATTGTGGTGACCCACCATGTTGGCCTGAAATCTCAGGAATTATGGGAGAAAATAACTGGTGGATTGGCGCCTTTATTGTGGTGACGTTTAATGGAACTTTTAATTATATCAATTATCGAATTGATGGAAGTAATTGGAATAATTATACAGCGCCTTTTTCACTAAACACAGAAGGAATACATTTGTTAGAATAGACATGCGATTCTAATATCTCAAATATTTCTTCTATAGAAATAAAAATTGATAGGTATCCACCAATCATTTCGAGTTATAATGCCGAGCGGGTTGGTTTGTTGCAGTGGTTAATTAGTATAAATGCCTCTGATGAAATCAGTGGTGTAAATGCTGTTCAGTTTGATATTGCGAATTTTATTGATACAGAGCCACCATATGAAGTAATCTGGTGGGGATGTATGTGGCTACATAATATTAAAAGTATTATATTTAGGATACTTTTTGGTGTGATAGGTTGGCCCTATGACACTTGGGATAATGCAGGGAATCACATTTCCCAACCTCATACTATTAATGTAGTGACTTCTAATAATTCCTAAATTAAAGGAGGATAAATCAATGAAAACGAAATGTTTGGCGGTTGGAATCATCCTCTTGTTCGTTGGGATAGCTGTTAATCCCATTACAGGAATTTCTAACAATCGTGATGATACCACTCCACCTGTAACTACTATATCTCTTAATCCTCCTGAACCTGATGGTGAGAATGGGTGGTATGTAAGTAATGTGACTGTTATTTTGAATGCAACCGATGATATTTCAGGGGTGAATATCACACAGTATCGTATTGATTGTGGAAGCTGGCAGATATACACAGAACCTTTCATTTTAGTTGATGATGGAAATGATATTTGTATTGAGTTTTATTCTATTGATAATACTGGAAATCAAGAGGAAGTTGAATCAGCTGTAATTGATATTGATAAAACCAAACCTATTATTTTTCTTTATTATGAATTAATCGGGGGAAATTCAGAAGATGGTTGGGATGTTCTTTTTACAGCAACAGCATCAGATAATGTAAGCGGTATGAACCGAGTAGAGTTTTATCTTAATGATATGTTGCAAGAAACCGTTACTGGCTCTGGACCTGATTATCACTGGATATATCACTACCCCTCAGTTTTTGAATTTAGAGTTCTAGGATTAATTACTAAACTAGAGATAACACAGGACTATGTGAAATTCTTTGCATTAATAGTAAGAATTTCAGGACCCTTATATCATCCACCGTATTTTGCTGCTTATGGGTATGATAATGCTGGAAACTGGGATTGGATGGATATAATGCAACCCTCTTTTTCAGTAAATATCACTGGTGGCATTTATCTATTCCAGAATGTGACACTTCCAAACAACTATACTGGACATATTGGTAGATTTTTTATCAAGGCAACATTCTACGATAGTATAGAGGAATAATCAATGAAAAGGAAATGTTTGGCGGTTGGAATCATTCTGCTGTTTATTGAGATAGCATGTATGCCAGGAATAACAGCTAATATCAATGATACCTCTGAGAGATTTGAAAAGAGTGATAGAGATATCTATTTCTTTCTTTTTGCTTTTGTCAGTGGTGAATATGAAAATTGTTGGAGACAGATTGGTTTTTTCAAAATTTGGAATTCAAATTATTCGATTCATTCCATAAATGTGCTTGGATATTCTGATTATCAAGGTAAATTTATCTCTGTAAAAGCTTATGAGGTCATCGGCAGTCATAGACTCGGTTTTATCGGTCAGCATCATTGTTGCATATTTGCGTGGAGTTGGCGCGGTGTGACTGTTTCTGGTGATAGTTCGATACTGTAAGAAATTGTAGATGATATGAGGATAATCAAATGAAAAGGAAATGGTTTGCGGTTGGAATCATTCTCTTGTTTGTTGGAACCCGTATCATTCCATCGACTGCTGAACATATTATTAAAAATCAATATATTACAACTGAAGAAATACAAATCAGGATAGAAGGGGGAATTAGATATAGAGTATCAGTCTCTAATCCGTATAATACTTCATTCAATGCCACTTTTAATATTACCACATTGTTCATCACGCACAGGTTGATGGTAGATGGTAAATGGCTAATTTCCCCTCTTTTCGAGACTGTTATTTTTGGAGTTCCAGTTGGATTTGGATTCATTTCTATAAAAGTTGTTGCCCTGGATAAAACAGCAACAAGAAACGGAGTTGTTATTGGAGTTTTCGTGATTTTTGGACCATACAAATGAATTAAATATCGTTCCAGGGGTTCAAATCCCTTCCCCTATACTAATTAATCGCCATGAATTTACTGTTAAATTCATATTCCCTTTCTGACGAGATCACTATCGGGGATTTTAACCTCTGGCAAGTAATCCTTCTGGGGGATTTTATGCCAGACCTTAACTTCCGCCCCCCGGGGGCTCTGAAGTATTGGCACGTAATCCCGACGGGAGCACTCCGACCAACAGGAGAAAGCATATATACTGCCGCTGCTTTTTCAATTTGATGGCAGTTCTCTTTTAAAATATGATTTATTTAGCTGCTAGTAATCCGAATTTTTTCGCTTTTCTCTCAAACTGTTTCATGCGAATCTTTGCGAGAACGTGTATCAACATTTTATAGCGCGAATGCTCAAGTAATTCATTAATCGAAGCATTGACCCAATACAGGTTATGCTGATTACATCTCGCGATAATCTGTTTATGATGGTCATCGATGGTATGAATCATTGCTGAGAAGGCACTTTGTTTATTGAACTCTCCCAATGGGGTAAAATTAAGAGGGAGAAGTGCACATCGATATTTTTTAAGATCATCGACCAAATCTAACGTGCGTAATACATCCTCTTCCTGTTCACCGGGTAATCCTAAAATAATTGAGCAGTACGGGACAAAGGAATGATCATGTAAAATTCCTAACGAATTATGGATAATTTCAATCCATTTCTCGTTACTGAACGGCCTTGTCTTTCCAGACATTGTCTCTGATAACAGTCGGACCGAGGCGGTTTCAATACCAGTTTCACCGAAGATGAAGCGTTGATTCTCTAAGATGAGTTCCATACATTTTGGAATCACCTGCGGCTTCGCTGAAACAGCGGCTAAAGAAAAATGAGTAAAATGAAATTTCTGATAATACGTCTTCGTTAATTTTATCAACGGGAGGAGTTTATCAATATCTGGAACCACGTCCTGTGTGCCATATAACAAGATATCTTCTGCATGAAGCAAACCTTGAGTAATGCCGTACTGTGCGTTGACACGGAGTTCTTTTTCGATGTTTGCAAGGGGAATCCATCTTAATTTATTTTTTGACACATCACAGAATCTGCATCCTCTCACGCATCCTCTCCCAATTTCTATACATCCGTAATTTGATGCTTTTTGAATGCATGAAATATCCTGCACGTCGGGAACATTTTCTCTGCTACATTCAACGTATCGTGGGAGTTTTTCTCCTTGTACCCCTTTCCGTAAGATATCGAGAACCAGACATTCAGCTTCACCAACGATGATACAATCAATCCCGAGTTTCTTTTGAAGATCTGGATGATTGAGAAACTGCCAAGCACCAGCTCCACCAACAATAATTTTCAGCCCATTCTTTCTCGCATGTTGAATGACTTTACTTTCAAGTAACTGTTGAAAATATTGTACCGAATATTCTCCATGATTCAGTAACAATTGACGAAAGATAGGTGATGTTCCTGAACCGAGAGGATTAATCGTATGAATCCCTAAAATTTTTGCGCTTCTGATATATCTAGGAAGATCTTCTGGGCTGACAATAGGAGCATCAAATCCTGCGTCGATCAGCTTTGCTTGGATCTTTCGGAGAGGATATGGCGCGAAAACACTTTCATGATTGGCATCTTTTTTTGGTTCACTCGCCATTAATTTAAAAAGCCACCAAGGAAAAGAATCAGCAGAACCATACCAAGCGGACACAAATTCTCCCTTTAAATGAAAGTTATTCATCAGTGTTCTATCTGCCGTCAAGAGAATTTCTGCCACATGCATTCCTCTTTGATTTCTGGTAAAGATTTCCTTTCGTTCCTTCCTTTACTCCTACTTAACTTATTAATTTTTCATTCAGAATCAGAGGAGACTTGCGACGTGATTTGCTGAATTCACCGCGGAATTCACACCAATATCTGGTGATTTCATACAATCTCCAATAAGATAGAAATTATTAATGGGTGTCTCTATCGATGGTTTTTCATTCACCATGCTTTTTGCTACACCTTCAAGTCGTTGGGTCGCAGGATAAATCACCCAGACTAATTGTGTATCAAAATCAACGATTACTTTACGCATCCAAGAATCCAAGGCTTCTCGCAGACGTATCATAACAGCCATTTTCTTTGCTTCGTCGGGTGTACAGATAATATATGCCTGCACCAGATATCTTCCCTTAGGAGATAACCCTGTTGCTGGAAAGGCGGTTTTAAAATCGATCATTCCAAAAGCTGATTCACCTTGAACACCTAAGTTTTTCTGTAAAAACATAAATGATTTCCCTAAGAGAGCAGGGTTACTAATTTTCCTCAAACAATAATACGCGCAAAGACCACCAGAGGGAATCAGTTGTTTCAGATGACGGGCATACTCTGAAGAGAAATGCGTTTCATTGATTATAGAAAACAGATCTTGAACAGGCACACTTGAAAGAACACGAGTGAAATTCCTAAACACTCCATCGACGACAACACCCTTCACTTGATTGTTCTCCACGACAATTTCTTCCACAGTGGAACCATGGACAATTATTCCATGATGAGCAAGAATTGAATCTGCAAAAGCATTCGAAATACATTTCAACCCACCGAGAGGATAACTAAGGGAATTAGCCCCCTGTAAAAGCTTTGACAGTGATCGAAGCGTTTCACCAGTGGAAATCTGAGAAAGATCATTCACCGTTGACATCCCTCTTGAAAACAATTCGAACGCCTGTTTCAATTTATCCTGTTTAAACCGCTGTAACGAAATGTCCATGGGAACAGTATCAAGTGCTCTCAACCGAGACCCACGGAAATAAAACAGCAACTGAAATAGACGTGGGAGTAATGTTATCTTATCGCTCATTGAAAAAAAAGGAAAGCGATATCCCTCTTCCGTAACAATACCCGCGGGAGACCCTAAAAAACGTATGGTACGACCAAGAGAAGCGTACTCACCTCCTGCAATATATTTACCTCCACCACCAATCAAATGAAAACCCAAATCGAGTTGAAATCCATCCATTATATTCGTTTCAAAAATTGTTTCAAGATTGGGTTCAGAAAAAGGAACTGTGATTTTGAATCTGGAAAGAAGACTAAGATAATCGGAATACCCTATCGATTGCGGAAGAAGTGATAACGCTCGACCTCCAAGAATTTTTTCTCGTTCAAAAATAGTGACTCGATATCCCTTCTTCCCTAAAAGGAACCCCGCAGCAAGGCCACTGAGACCACCACCGATAATACACACATTTTGTTTATTTGTATCTTTTTTTTTCATTCAGATTCTACCGAAGACCATATATGCAATGACATACAATGGTATTTATCATTCCATTCTTCTGATTTATAATCTTCGGTTCTTGAACATCTCAAGGAAGAGAGCATTCATCGCGACAAATACTATACTTGTCACGATGATAGGTGCAACTGTAAAACAATATTCTCAAAGAACCGAAAATTATGCTCCTCGGCGACCGCCCATGACGCTGGATGACCTAGAGCGTGGGTCTTCACGTCTCCACTTCTGGGGGGCTCTGAAGTATTGGCACGTAATCCCGACGGGGAGCATTAATCTGATATCATTTCGCGTAGTGAAACTACTTCCAGTATTCACAAATAGGTGAACGCCATAATCTAAGTGGATAGTTGACTAGAACGATTATCAATTAATACTAGTAAAAATATACATAGATCAGTAGAACGGGAAAATTTACTAGTAAATGAATTCATCTCTCCATCATCACCTAGTTCAAAATGATGCGATGAGAACTCACAGGCGAGAAGTGTAAAATATACTAGTAGATTGGTGTTCACATCTCGTCCCCTGCATCGGTATGAATCGTCCCTTTTGTTGGAGGCAAATACATCCTCCTTTTATTTCATCTTGGTCGGGTGATTCTTGAACAAGTGCCCCTTCCGCCTATAGACAATAGGTAGAATAATGAAATAAAATTTCTACTCAGTGATTAATGAATTTCGATTAATCGGATTAGCCGCTATAAAATCATTGTAAAAACAAGTTTGACTATATTTACAAGGTATAGTCCTTAATTTCAAAGTATTCGCATCCAAAAAAGATTTTGGGTTAATAACAAGCATAAATTTTTTCCTATCAATTTCAAAATCATTAGAGTCGTAATTATCCTCGAAATATTTATTATAGGCGCTTTTAGGACAATTTGGAATTTTGAACGCTATCCTATCATCATGATATATTTTTACCTTTGATAATGGTCATCCCTCCCGTAATTCTGGACATTTTTGTAAAGTTAAAATATCTCCCCAACCGATTCCTAGAAATGATGAAATCGATTGGTTTTTATTTTTTGCCATCCATTCGATAAAGGTTTTATCATAAACTGTATCCCCCTTATGTAAATTTATGAAATTTTTATTCATATCAATGATTTTTTTTGTTAATTCAGGAGGGAATAAATCTACTTCTATTTTATTATTTAACAAACGCCAATATCCTTTTCCGCAAATATGTGGATTTGGGTCTAATAAACCGATAACAACTCTATCTATTTGTTTTTTTATTATCCAATCAACACATGGTAATTTGTCAGGACCTCTTTCAGTACATGGTTCCAACGTTGTATATAATGTTGCTCCTTTCAGAATATCTTTACTTTGAATATTTTTTTTTGCAGTAATGTAAATTCTGCATGGTCTCCTTCATGTAATTCTCCTCTACATGCACAACCTAATTCCTTACCATTTTGTCCTACAATAACAGCGCCGACTTTTGGGTCAGTTTTATCTCTCGATTTTGAACGAGAGGCACATATAATGGCTTTTTCCATATATTTAAAATCATTTTTAAAAATTTCATAACTTCCATCAACTACTTTTTTCCTCATTTTTTAACACAACCTGAAGATATCCAATATGTTAATAATGATAAATGTAATAAAAAATCATTTAAAAAAACTTATCGGGATTGAACCATGCTATGTTTCTCCGAAAATATTGTATCAACGATTACTAAAACCTGTGTTTCTAAGGATATGTTTTTAAAGAAAGAATTGCTATAAAAATGCAATATGACGGAGGAAAAAACAACAATTTTCATGAAAATTTCATCATGGATAAAAAAAGAATCTTCAATGAATATATTTCTTTTCCAAAGAATTCATAATAAGTTTCATATCCAATTAGATTATCTTGTTATTTTAGATCAGAACTTTTGCACATTTCTAAATTCTCCATAAATTTCAGATAGAAGAACATCGTTCCCATCCGAGGATGGATGGGATGTGTGATGTTCTTCACAAAAGAAGTGGATATTTTTGGTAACACACTCGATGTGTATAAGCCTTGTTTTAAAAAACCGCAATGGAACCATTTCAACACCTACCTTACGGGTCTTCTGCTCGGAGAAAAGGGCGAGAAGAATATCCAGGACATCGCAGGGAATCTCCTGGATGGTGGGCATCAGAGTTCCTTGAATCGGTTCGTCACCAGGCATCATTGGGATGTCCGCCGGTTCAACACGCTTCGATTGAACGAATGTCTCCGCGATCGCAAGGGCGGTATTCTCAGTCTTGATGACACCCTCATCGAAAAGACGGGGAAGGCGATGGGCGGTGTCGGTTACCTGTACGATTCCTCCCGGAAGAAAAACGTGCTCTGTCACGATGTCGTTTCGACGTTCTATCGAACCAGTGCGGGTCAGCTCCCGCTCTATTTTGAACCGTATGTGAAGAAGGAAGTGGCAGAAACCACTGGCTCGTGGTTTCGTACGAAGATCCAGATTGCCGTGGATCTCCTGCGGCAATCCCTTGCGCAGGTTTGTCCTGCTGCGATCGTGTTCGACGAGTGGTACATGTGCCATGAGCTTACGGAGTTTATCAACAATCGTGGTCTCACCTGGGTGTCCCAGGCGAAGACCAACCGATGCATTCAGACAAGCGAAGGATGGATTGGTCTTGCTAGGTATTCAAAGGCGTTTCCTCAGACCGTGTTCAAGAGAATTAATGCAAAGATAGCGGAGAAACGGCACAAGTGGTTCTATGAAACCACAGTGATGATGAAGAACGTAGGGCTAGTAAAACTTGTGGTGTTGAAACAGATGAAGAACAGCAGGAAACATACCTTCCTCGTTTCCAACAACACCAACCTGCAGGGTTTGCAGGTCCTCGAATATTATAAAAAACGCTGGAATATTGAGGTGTTCCATCGGGATTGCAAGCAGCATTGGGATTAGGGGAATACCAGGTAAGAAAACTTGACGCTGTAGTTATACACCTACACCTCGTTTTCTTTGCGTATACCCTCCTAAAAAATGTCCATAACAATCCCGTTCTCGCTGCCATCGTGGCAGGCACGAAGAGCATCGGTGCTTCCTGCCAACGATTAAAAGGAAGGGCAATGCCCTCTTGCCACCCTACCTAAAAGTGCAAAAGTCTTGTAATAAAAGAACAAAGAGAGATTTGTGTAGTATCACTATGTTGTCGTGAGATGATAGCGTATCGCGGCGACGTAGTCACCAGCCATTTGACCCATGGGAATGTTACATTTATACTCAACATCATTGGTGGTCAGATTGGTACCGTTCGCTTGTGCAAGATGGTACGTTCCAATAAGTCCATAGAAGTAGATCCCGCCACCGCTCGTGGTGAAATTGTCGAAGATATCTAAATCACCACCGCGTACCCAAATCTGCTCTCGAGAAATCGTTGCTCCCGGAAATGTTCTATGAGCTAGATTCTCAACATCTGTTGAAAGAGAATAGTTACCATTCGAACGGGTCATGAGTGTGATATTGCTGTTCGCTGTTGCGTTTTCTCCGGGGTGACCAATAATGGTTGGCCATCCGGCACTGACGATCTCACTATATGAGTACACACCAAACTCATCAGTAATCCAAATCATAATTGGATCTGGAGCATCTTCACCACTATCAGTGATTTCTATGATAAAGTTCCAGGATTCAACATCATCAGTTGTATTGTAGGTGTTATTCCAGAGTCCGTCACCAGGGGCATATCTCACCTGATAACTTGGAATAAACGGAAATGACAGATTATGACATTCGGTATGATCCGTACTCCCGTAGGGATCGAACCCAATCATATCTGCATAGGTACTTTCTTTAAACTCCCCTCCATGAGGCCACAACATCCTCCACACAGCGGTTCCCGTGGTGTTTTCATATTGAAGGAATAAATTCCAGTTTCCACCCAAGGTCTGGTTATAGGTGCTACTGTCAGTGCCTTGATCATACCAAGCGGCGATATTGACATATTCAATATCATCCCAGCCTTGATCACTACTGATATTGACGATGAATCTGTATTCCGCACTATCGTTTACATCACTCTGTGTGTTCAGTCGAGAGACCCAGGTCCCAGATTGGTTGTACTGAAAATCATACCAGAGGATTCTAGGAGCAAAATGCAGGACGGTTACATTCAACGTTGTAGAATTATGCCAGATATCAGGGATATCACCGGGATCAGCCTTTCCGATTCTGACGATTGGTCCAAAAAGGAAGATATTTACTACCAAAGAGACAATTATTGTTATTCCTACGAGTGCAGAAAATATCTTGTTCTTTCGTTCCATCTCCATTCTTTCCACCTTCATCCATTCCATATCGCGTTACTCTACGACATGTTAACAAATGTCAGGTATGCTGTTTGGAAGACACCATATTTAAAGCTTTTTTGTCAAAACGTCACTCTGCAATAATGCTAAATCCAGAGAACATACGGAAAAAAAATGCTTTAAAGTTGATAAATAGGATATAAGGTAAAAATATCTACATCATCTCAACTATTCTTTTAGAGAATAGCACCAATTTTTTTTACCCATAATGAAACATTCACAAGTGAAATCAGCACAGGAACCTCCAACAATGGACCAATCACTACTGCAAATACCTATAGTGAGGAAATTCCCTAGACGCCGATACAGACCGCGATCGCTAACCCAAAGTCGTTGCTTACGGCAGTGAAAGACTGCGTTGCAGCTAGTTCATATTTGAATCGAAGTTTGAAAGAAAGCCAGAAGGAGATAAAAAACCTTGGAGATCAAGAATATAAAAATGTCAAATGGAATATCTCCATTACCATTGGATTCCTCCGAAGACATATATACGCTGAAGGAATGATTTCTAGTCTCCCTGCTAGTCAGAGTCAATGGATAAATGCGAGACCAATTTTTGGTTTTGGTCCCATTGATATAATAGGAAAAACAACCATATCAGATTTAGGAACGGTGAAGATACCTTATCATGGATATGTTCTCGGTCCTTTCGTAATAATTCAGCCAAACACATAAACAACTGGAAAGGGAAACATTTGAGCAATCTTTCATTCTTTTTTTAATAGAAAAGGGGAGTCTGTCTGGGATGATAAGAACGCGTAGTCTGGGAGACTAATGTCTTTACTCCCCGAGGAATAATATCCACTAAGGATAGATAAATGTTTTCCTCCTTTTAAGGAGTATCAGGAGTTAGGTACGTCATTTCAAATAATCGATGGTAACAATTTTAAGGAAAGAACTGTTACGAATTTGCAAAATCAGGGTAATAGCATGGCGAAAACAAGCAAGAAACAGATAGACAAAGATGAAAAGCGGATCATGGCTGAGCTTGAGAAAGACTCGAATGAAAGCCTTGATGTATTGGCGAAGCGGTTGAAGTTCTCCAGGCAGAAGATCTGGAGGGCCATCAAGAGCCTGGAGAAGAGCAGGGCTATCTGGGGTTACACGGCTGTTGTTGACAACGAGGTGAGGTCGCTGAAAGGCTATGTGTTGATGTTGAAACAGTCAGGAGAGTCGATGGATGAGAAGACCCTGGATTTATTCACATCACAGCAGATGCAGGATAACCTCGGAGTGACCATTGAGAGCATGTTCTACGTGCATGGAGAGTACGACTGGATACCTTTCGTTCACAGCACCGGATATCAAGATAGCGAAGAGGTTCTGCGAGATACTGCTGACAGCCTACCCCGGGGTGTTTACACGGATGAGTCTATTGGAGACCCTTGTTGCGGTACGGAAACACCATGTCGCTAATCCGAATGCAAAAAAACTGAAAGAATTTCTATAACTTTTTTTCTAACTTTCCTCCCAGACAAAGACTCCCCACCTTTCCTCCCTTTTAGCGTCAACACAATAAAGTTGACAAAAAATATTATAACTACTATCTGTATTCAAAAATTTAATTTTCAAACTGGAAGGGGACTGCTATGAGTACAAATAATAAATTACTTGAAACAATCCGAGAAGAAATGATTGAAGATTTATTGAGGAAAAAAGGTATCGTAAACATAGAAAAATATCTTTTAGATTATTTACGAAGATTGGATGCTGTCAAACTTGTGAAGGAATATGGTTGTTCATTGGCTGATGCGATTGATACTATTGAATGCCTCAGGAAATCAGATGAGGTTAAAAAAATTATATTGACACTAGATTAAATCTTATCTGCTACCACCACCGAGTTGACACCACAAAATTGCCACCACTAGATTATACAGAACCAAACCTTCGAAGCATTCTCTCTCTGACATTTTTCCGCGATATGTTTAAATACAAACATTGACAATTATTATCATGGTGATGGATAAAGATGAAGACGAATCATTTGGATCGGATGATCGGCCAATACTGTAAGATCGTCATAAAAGAGCCCGGAGATTTAAAAGCGCATGTCGTCACGGGAACAATACAGGAGATTGACCACCAAACAAAATTTATGATGGTAAAATCCTATGATGGAGTTAATTGTTTGAGCCTCGAAGCGATTATCGCCATCAAACCAAAAAGAATGAATGATACCTAATTTTTTTGATAAGATAACATTTACCTAACAGATTAATATTAAATAATACGGAATCTGGCTATTTTTCGTAAAGAGCTATTTCCTACCCCCCAGACGGCCCCAGATCTTTTATTTCCATACCTTTTAAGGATATGTTTTTAAAGAAGGAATAGTTACAAAACAATAAAGTGGATTTTGTATGGAAAGTAAACATATAATAATTGCAGGAATATGGGCTTTTGTTATCATTATAATCATCGGTTTTTTTATTACAGGAACTGGAATGGAATTTCTTGGATATCTTATCTTATTATTCATTGCATTTGTATTTTCATTAATCACAGAATTTCTCTTGGCTAAAAAATAAAAAAACCGTGTCAATGCTTCTGTTTCTGAGGATATGTTTTTAAAGAAGAAATAGTTATAAATTTTTATCATAGATCGAGGGGAAATAAATGGAGGGGAAAGTTATGAAAAACATAACTAATATCAGACGTGGAAAAATGACGAAAGATAGATCAATGGTTCTTGATAACACTTATAGTGAATCAATAACAGTTGAATCTCAATGTGCGACCTGTAGAAATGAGCGTTCTAAAGGAACATGCCTGACATACCCTAAAAGTATACCGATGGATATTTGGACAGCAAAACGAAAAGACTGTAAGTTTTATAATACATTAATAGAGGAAAATAATATCTTTCATCATTTTTTTTTAAGAATATGTTTTTAAAGAAACGGGGATATAGGTTTCATTGAGAGAATGGATAAGAAAAAGAAGGTGAAATGATGGGAATGGATTCTTACTCTGGTTGTAACCCGCCGAAGAAATGGAAGAAGAAGCATCCTCGCTGGGTGATCTGCAATCAATGCAGTAATAGTTTTGTTAATATGACAGCATTGAATAAGCATTTTGAGAAAGAAGGCGCAACCTGTAAGCGAAAATAGTCCTCTTTTATTCGCCACAGACCGTGTCAATGCTTCTGTTTCTGAGAATATGTTTTTAAGAGAACACCTGTTACAAAATATCAGAGGAATTATTAGATCATGAAATGTTTAAAATGCGGTCACACATGGAGACGAACTAAATGGACTGAATACGTCTCATCCCTTGGTAAATGCCCGAAATGTGGTTCAAGGCTTTTATTGAGATATTAATCTGCTATTAAAACCTTGATGCTGAACCGTGTCAACGCTTTCCCCCCCACTTCTGTGTTTTTGTTTTATTTTTATTGGTTCCAAACATTTAAATTAAATAAAGTCATACCGATTTTTACCTGTAAAAACAGGGGGAGGAATAAAAAATGCAAAATAGTTTGTGTAGGAAAGGCTTGATTGTTGGAATGCTATGTTTGTTTTTTGGAGCAAGTGTTGTTTCTGGTTTTCAAATAAATTCGAGTTCTCAACCGTTGAGTCGTGGTAATTGGTTATACGTTGGTGGGAGTGGATCAGGGAACTATACCAGGATTCAGGATGCTATAATCGCTTCATCAGATGGAGATACAATCTTTGTATACACTGGCATCTATTATGAACATTTGAATGTAAATAAATCAATAACTCTCATCGGCGAAGATAAAAATACTACAATTATTGACGGGGAACGTGAAAAGGATCTTATTGTCAATATTTTTGCAGATTGGGTAAATATCAGTGGATTTACTATACAAAACAGTGGATTTGATTACCCTTATCACGATGCTGGGATTCAAATTTATGATTCATGTCATATCTGTGTTTCAGATAACATATTCAAAGATAATGATATTGCTCTGTGGTTACTGAATCTGTCTTTTATACATATCTTGAATAATATAATAGAAAATAATTCAAAACGCGGCTCTTTTGTTATATGGTTTAGAACCTCATGTGACAATATCACCATCGCTCAAAATATAATTTCAGATAATTATGGTGATATGACCATTTTTGCCGGTGGGGCTGGGGATCCAACCAGTGACTTTATCATTTCGGATAATACCTTTGAACGAAATAATGGTTCCGCTATAGATTGTAATTATGTAAAAAATGGTATTTGTTCGGGTAATGTAGTTAAAGAAAATCTTTTTTCTGGAATAATCTTTGGCGGAGAGAACCTTATCATCAGTAGAAATATTGTTATGAACAATTCCTGGTTTGATGGAGGAGTCGGTATAGCTTCAGAGGGAAAAAATATTACTATCACTAATAATTATGTTGCAAGACATCGAAATTTAGACCCCTATCAATCCCGGGGCAGTCTGGGTATAGAGGGACGTATTTTAAACGGTAACATTTCCTATAATACAATCATAGACAATGATATTGGAGTTTATCTGAGCTCTTGCACTAATGCAACTTTATATATGAATAACGTCACGAACAATACGGTTGGTATCGAGATATACAATCCCAGCTCAGGTAATATGTCACATTGCATGAACGGTAGGTCGTTATCTTCTGTTGTTAAACAGAATAATTTCGAGAAAAATCGTTTTCAGATAAAAAGAACCTATCTTGGCTCGTATCGCAATACCCAATGGGAAAATAACTATTGGGGAAGAGCACGACTGCTCCCTAAATTCATTATTGTATTCAGAAAGATAACCCCCATGATTCTTATTCCTTCACGACTAGAGTTTGACCGGCATCCCGCTCAGAAACCCTATACTATCCCAAAAGGAGGTGTATAAATGGCAAATAATCTGGTTAGGAAAGAATTGGCGCTAGGAATAATCCTGTTATTTATTGGATCTAGTGTTGTGTCTGGTTTTCATACCAATTCTACAAATAATCCTACGCCTTTGAGTCTTGGAAACACTTTATATGTAGGTGGAAATGGAACAGGGAATTATACAAGGATTCAGGATGCGATTGATAATACAAGCAATGGAGATACTGTTTTTGCATACGCAGGCACATACAATGAAAATCTGAATGTAACGACATCAATTAACCTCCAAGGCGAAGAGAGAAACACCACAGTTATTGATCAAAGCGGATGTGGACCAGTGATAATTGTCTATGCTGATTTTGTAAACATTAGCGGTTTTACCATCAACAACGAAGG
>Ga0307380_10005776_pt1 | contig 16403 bp, 24 predicted proteins | sample UN3MG_FD_202239 | JGI IMG/M metagenome (GOLD analysis project Ga0307380, IMG submission 202239) | Soil microbial communities from Risofladan, Vaasa, Finland - UN-3 | ecosystem: Environmental > Terrestrial > Soil > Coastal area > Acid sulfate soil | place: Finland: Risofladan, Vaasa | collected...
TCCACAAAAAAGTTCGGCCGGAGTCGCAAAAGCACAACCCCGGTCTTCCCAAAAATCTCCTGCCAGAACAACATCCGCAGGTCAAAGATCATCAGTTCCCCTTGGCCAATTCCGCAAACATACGCCACCGAAAAAGAATGCGGGGAAAAGAGTATAGGCGGGAATTTTCGTTTTCCTTTTTTGATTAATACCGATTTAAGCGGGTCCGGGGTATCTCCTCCATAACCGTTACTTCAGGGATGTGACTAATGATACAGAAAAACGTCCAGAAACATGAAATAAACCTCCGGCGAGTTTATGCAAAAGAGATCATAATGCGATACCATTGAGTAAAATATCGGGTCTTAACGTCCCTGAAAGTAAAAAAAGACCCCCTCACTCCATATTGGTGAGCCGCCTCTGCAGTTCTCCTACTTCCTCTTTTTTTGCTACCATCAAAGCAGAGATGACCGCGTCTGTGAAGACCAGCGCGAGCGTCTCAAACAGCGTACCCAGCGGGGCGAATGCAGATGACACCGAACGGTACTGGCCGGTCACCTGTCGTACTTCATACGTGGAATGGTCCCCCTGATAATACCCGGTGAGATCCCCGAGATTCACTATGCAGTCTGCGATCCTGCTCATGCGGGAGTCCGTTGATGCCGTGATGAGGCAGACACTGCCCCCGAGCTCCTTGACCGTCTCGCAGATCGACGCCACCGATAACGTCTCGCCGGATCCCGAGAAGACCACTAGCGTATCGCCGGCCCTTAGTGCCGGGGTGATAGTCTCCCCGACAACGTACACATCAAAACCAAGATGAAGCAGCCGCAGGGCAAATGCCCGGGCAATGATTCCTGAACGCCCTGCCCCGGCCACATACACCCGATTTGCCGTCAGCATTCTCTGAAAGAATGCTGATGTCTCAACCTTTTCTAATAGCTCTGCTGTCTTCCGGATCGACTCTGCCATCTGCAGCATATAGGCCGGAATATCAGGGATTTCATCGGTCATTTCAGTACTGGAATGTTATATACCAGCCGATATGAGAGTATCGGTATCGGTTGAACCTGAATCACGCGGATGACCGATAAAATTAAACGTGGTGCATGGCTATCCTCAAAGATAATGATGCGGATCACCGCAGTTGCACACGGGAGGGTACAGGGTGTAGGGTACCGGTATTTCGTTACCGATTGTGCCCGGAAGGCAGGGTTGTCCGGTTTTGTAAAGAACATGCCTGATGGATCAGTGCTGATGGTTGCGGAAGGTGGACAGGAAGCACTCGATCTTTTTTTTAAAACTGGTCCGGGATTCTGACGACCCGGTAATCCGGGTCGATGATATTTCTGTCAGCACTGGTGAAGCAAGCGAAGAGTTCTCCGGGTTTTGGGTAAAGTATTGAGATAAATCCAACAGATACCGGATAATTCCAGAGTTCCCGGAAAGAAGATAAAAAAAAGTTATTACGCACCCTTAACAGGAGTGACGCCGTCGATTTTAATATATCGTCTCTTTAAGTTGTGTTTGCTGCCGAAGATGGCAAATGTCCGCTCCTGCGCCTGCGTTGCATTGGGTGCTTCAATGACCTTTGTGTACGGCATCCAGTCTTCACCCATCCTGAATGTACCTTTAACCTCAAACTTCTGATTCTCCATTGTACTCACTCCAGAAATCCAAATACGTCCTCTATTCTGCCCAGTTCAAACCCGCTTGTCGCATTGCCGGCAATGTAGCCGGTCTCATTAACCAAAAGACCAGTCCCGACAAGTCCGCTGCCCATGTTGATCGTGCCAGTACCGACCGGGATTTTTGCGACTTCTTCAAGACGCGCAATCTGGTGAGCGGTGGCACGCGGATGAACGATGATCCCCTTGTTGGTAGCAACGCCGGCCATACCGACTGTTTTCACGCCACCCAGCGTCAGGTGGATCACCTCTACTTCTAAAAACTCGCCAATCTCGTGTGCGAGTTCCGAAGGCATATCCTCGTGGACTGCGGCAAACGTGTCGTTTGCCATGATCACGTTGCCCGCAGCGTTCATTGTCTCCTTGAGCAGCAGGACTTTCCTGTGCTTTTCGAGGATTGCAATTTCTGCTTCAGTGGCAAGTCCGCTCATGATAATCCCCCGGTTGTTACCGGCAACGAGCGAGCCGATAATGGCGCTTCCCTGGACAGTCGTTTCCACAAGCTCAACATTGAGTGTCTGGATAAGTGCCAGTTTATAATCCTCCGGTGATTCCGGAGGGATAATGGCGATATTCCCCAGTACCCGGGAAAAAACCCCGATATTCGGATCGCCGGCAAGCGTGATCGTGCGTTCCATCTTACGATTCCGGTGCAAGTTCAGCCTGAACCTGCCCGTCCTCCATCTTCATAGCGCGAATTCGGATTTTTGACGGCGGTTTTGTGCTGCCCCGGCTCCACACCATCTCATTGATACCCTGGTCAAGCTTCACATCGTCGCTTTTCATGTGCTTTGCAAGGTACTTCCTGATGTCCTTTATGGCACCATTGCTCCGCTTCCAGCGGGGCATCCTGCGCGCATCCCGAAGAGGGATAACATATACGTGCTCCTGCATCTTTTCTGCCATTAGATTACACCTTCAGCGTACTCTTGCGCCAGTTGCGCCGTTTTGGGTGCGCAACCACGGTGCGTTTGGTTCTAACCATTACCCACTGGGGCACGCGCCGGTTCTGATCGCATGCTTTTGCCAGCCGAATCTTTCTGCCTTTGCTTAATTTGCTCATGTTCTCTCCTGACTACTAGTATTGCTTTTTACCGATGACCAGTGACTGGTCATGATGAGCCGGAAACAGGGATGATGAATCAATACCCCGGGCCGCAAACGCTTCCCGGATCTCGGCTTCGTAATCACCATTTCTGATCGTTCCTGTTTCTCCGTAATTTACTACGAGAAATCGGTCGACCAGCCGGTCAACTTCGGGCTTGACATACCCTAAGAGGGGCCGGACGTACGAACACCCGGTACGGTTTCCGAGGCTCTGTACTTCCGCCCTCGAAAGCATGGGCACACGGTCGTTAAACCGGGTGCCATCTCCGACCACAGGGTATTCTGAAGACAGGGTTTCAACGGCAATCTGGTGTACGGTATTGATCGCATCGTTTGGATACCCGCACGTTTTCACCAGTTCCACCATATCGTCAAGCAATCCTTTTTTAAACACTCGTTTTTTTAAGGGAAACCCCAGCGCTTGTGCCGCAGCATCCACCGACGGGACCTGGCGGGACGGGTCGAATACAAACATGTTGAGTTCAACCTCGTAATACGTACCCAGCATTATTGCTGCAAGGGAACTGTCCTTTCCGCCGCTGTAAAGCACTCCTGCTTTCATTACCTTCGCGTGATCGAATAATCACGTTTCGCGGGCGCAAGCTGCCTGAGCAGTTCTTTGAGCTGCGAATCCGTGATCTTGTTCTTGAGACGCCCGCTCTGGGCGAGCTGGATGAGCTGCTGCTCAACGGCACCGGCAAAATCCGGTTTCGTCAGCTTGATGGTGTTTAAGCGTTCCCGGGCATCCGCCTCGAGAATCGACATGAGTACCATCTGCAGCTGAGACTTAGCCCGCTGCTGGCGTTCGAGCTCTTCCTGCATTGCCTGCTGATCGCCAGCCTGCTGCTGCAGCTGTGCCATCCTGCGCTTGCGGAGTTCACTAAGCTCGTCGTCTCCCATGGTGTTACCTCACTTCTTTACTTCGGACTTTTCCGATTTCTTTCCTTCAGCTTTCTTTGCCGCCGGTTTCTTCTCGCCCTTCTCCTTCTTTGAGTCGGACTTCTTGCCCTCACTCTTCTTAGGCTCGGGTTGAGCTACTGCCGTTACCCGCTTAGGCACCGGTGCCGGGGGATTGAGCTTAACTTCGTGCGCCATGTTGTCAAGAAATGCCATTCCTGCAGGTGATACTTTACGGCCGGTCTTGTCATGGACGATAAACCCTGCGAGCTCCAGCTGCTGGAGGGATTTTCTCAGGATTGATCCACTACCTTTCCTGAACGCATTCGGCTTTGAACCACGGTTCTTTTTCCCGCCATAAAAACTCCGCATCCTCTCGACGCCCAACGGGCCATCAACATAGACGCGCCTCAACACTGCCGCTACCCGGACAAACCACCAGTCCGGGTCTTCGGGCGGCATTTCTTTATGTGCCCCGGTCTTTGCAAAGGAAGCCCATTCCGGTGGAGTGATTTCCTTCCGTTTCCTGAGCTCCTCTGCGACCTTCCTGATAAGATGGTCAGCCGAGGCATCGTATACTGTTGTCATCTAGGGACCTCACTGTAGAATTTTTTACTAACAGTCTTTACATATTCGTGGATAAGGTTTTTATATATTTCTAGCCGCAGCACTCCGCTATTGGCCTAAGAAAAAATGCTGGTTATTTTTTGCTTACTTTCTTTTTTTCTTTCAGAACCATCGTCCTTCCCCGCACCTCAACGAGCGTCGCACGTGCCTGCATTGCAACAGTTTCCGGATCGATTTGTGTATTCTGGAGCCATTTTACCTTGATCATACGGCGTTTCTTGAGTTGTTCCACAATCTCATCGATCATGGTTTCAGTACAGCCCTGCTTACCGATCCATACGGTCGGTTTGAGGTCCTGCATCGATCGGTCAGGTTGATTGGACATAGGGTCTTACCACACGGAATCGTGTCTTTTTATTACAGGAGTGACAGGTTACCACCACATTGCCCCGGTGGACCCGCACCCGCATGTTCTTTCCCGGTACGAGGAATGAGTAACAGTGATGGCAGTACTGGCGACGGAACTCCCGATCGATCCGGATCCTCTGGTGCATCGCAATCCTGCGTGCGATCTCCAAATAACGGTTACTCCGTTCAGGATGTGCACAAAACGCCAGCCGTGCCTGCTCAAACAGTACTTCAATACGCTCCCGGGCAATCTTTTTTGTCGCCGGGTTGCGGGATCTTTTCTTCATTGACTCGTATACACTAGCTCCCGGTTGTGCTAAACTCTCAGCGTCAAGGATAAAAAAGGAACGGTGAGATCGCTATTCCTGCAGATGACAATATCCTATGATATTAAAAAAAGATCAGCGGATCCTGACCTTTCTTCCCACAATTTCCAGCCGGTCTTCACAGAACAGTTTTATTGCTTCAGGGAAACACTCGTGCTCGTGGTGTAAGATTCGTTCAGCAAGCGAATCCTCATCGTCGCTTTCCAGCACCCTGACGCAGTGCTGGAGGATGATGGGACCGCCATCGAGGCTTTCATCAACGAAGTGCACAGTGCAGCCTGATACTTTCACACCATAATTTACCGCCTGTCGCTGTGCATGCAGCCCGGTGAAACCGGGCAGGAGTGCCGGGTGAATATTCACCATTTTCCCGGGAAATAAGCGGACGATGTCTGGACCAACGATGCGCATGTATCCCGCGAGCACGAAGAGATCCGCATTGACCTGCTGCATTGCTGACAGGAGGGCACGTTCATACATCTCACGTGAGGGAAACGATGCATAATCAATGACCGTTACCGGGATCTTTGCCTTTTTTGCCCGTTCGATTGCATATGCCTTCGGATTATCAGTAATAAGAGCCACACAGCGTGCCGGGATTTTTCCCTCCTGTATAGAGTCGATCACTGCCTGGAAGTTCGAACCCCTGCCGGATGCCAGTACCACAATACGTTTTTTCATCGTGCTCTCCTTTCAAAATGCCTGCACACCTGTCTGGTTCTTCAGGAAGTAACGTCCCCGTTTGGGGGATGGATAACAATCTTCACTTTCACGATCCGCCGTCCGTGCATCAGCATCACAACAAGAGTTATCTTTCCTTCATTGACCTCAACTTTTTCCCCGGGGTGGAGGGGGATGTGCCCCAACCGGTCGATGATAAGGCCGCCAATAGTCTCGTAAGATTCGTCAACAGGAAGATCGATCTCCAGGCGCTCGTTGACATCCTCTACCCACATCTGGGCATCGATAACAAAGACACCCTCGGAAATATTCTGGACTTCAGGTTCCTCCTTATCATACTCGTCCATGATATCGCCGACAATTTCCTCAAGGATATCCTCGACTGTCACGATCCCGACAAAACTGCTGTACTCATCAAGGACAATCGCCATCTGCACCCGGTTTACCTGGAGCTCTTTTAACAGGTCGTCAATCTTTTTTGTCTCGGGTACAAACATCGGGTCATACATAACATCCTTTATAGTCGAATCTTTCCGGTGCGAGACCATGGCAGAGAAGACATCCTTCACATTCAGGATGCCGGTGATGTTGTCTATCTGGTCGTTGTAAACAGGAATACGGGAGAAGCCGGTCTGATTGAAGATCCGGATCGCCTCCTCAAAGGACACCGAATCTTCCATGGCGATCACATTCACTCGTAGCGTCATGATCTCGCGGGCGGTGGTGTCAGCAAACTCAAGCACCGAGTAGAGCATATCCTGTTCCCCCTGTTCGATGCTGCCATCCTCCTTGCCGACACCAATCCATTCCTTGATCTCCTCTTCGGTCACTGACGGTTCAATAGCGTCTTTGCCAAAACCAAGCTTCGGGCTCACCCGCTCGACCAGCCAGATCAGGGGAATGAAAATACGGGACAGGAACAGGATGATTGGTGCAACCGTAAGTGCAAAAGAATCCGATGCACGGGTTGCATAAATCTTGGGCCCGATCTCACTAAAGAACAGTAAAATAATCACGACGAATCCGGTCGCAATCCCTACACCAATATCGCCAAACATCCGGATCGCGATAGCCGTTGCTAGTGCAGCAGCGGCAACATTGACAATATTGTTCCCGATAAGGATCGTGATGAGCAGGTGCTCAGGGGACTCTTTTAATGCCGCCACAGCGTTTGATCCTGGCCGGCCCTCATTCACCAGTGTCCGTACTTTTGCCCGGGTGAGAGAGATAAGGGCAACTTCCGAACTCGAAAAAAACGCCGATAGAAGAATACAGATAACAAAGAGCAGGATTTCAACAGCATCCTGGATCATCGCATTTCACACTGTGCTGGTGCACGCAGATTATTCTGGATCATAAATAAAAATACACTATCTTTATTCGGGACGAAATTAAATAAAACCAGCGCTTTATTCCATACACTCCTGCATAAAGGCACAATCCCGCGCAAGCAGCGCTATCTTTTCGTTATACGACAGGCCGCGTCCAAGGTTCAGATCCTCGATCTCGAGAGTAAGACTACCCTTGTATTGGTGGTCTTTTAAGGATTCCATCACCGTTGCCATGGAAGCATGCCGTTCAAGGGGGAAATGTGCCTTGCCATGATCAAACCTGCTGATATGCACGTTCACGAGCCGGTCGTGACATAGTTCAATATACCGGATCGCCTCGTTATCGGATTTTGCCATCGCATGCGCTACATCGAGCGTGAAAAACAGCCACGGTTCTTCATCTAAAAGCGTGCGCATACGCTCAGGTGTACAGAGCAGCGAATTAACAATCGGTTCCATATTTTCCATACCAATTTTTAACGTGTTCTTAATCGCTGCCTCCCGAAGTGCAGAAACATAGTGATCAAACCGTGCGAAGTCTGCGTTACTCGGCGGACGTTTTGCCGTCCGCCTGCCCGGGTGCACCGTCAGGATATGGGCACCCAGCTGCCCGGCAATCGCAATGGACCGGACTGCGTATTCAACAGATACCTGAGCCACTTCCGGGTTGATGGAGCAGGGATTCAGGTCAAGAATCGGGGAGTGAACCGTCAATGTGGTAATCTCAGGGTGTTCATTCCTGCACGCGATCACCTCATCCACGGGCAGGTCACGAAGCCAGAAATGCGGAGTCTCCAGCCAGAACTCCATCGCATTTAAGCCCGAGCGGGACACAAACGAGAAGATCTCATTAACCGTGTACTCGTGAAAGAACATGCTTGCGACGGAGAACGATACCATGGTAGTACTATTTGATATGCGGTTTTAGCTTAATAATTGTTGATGGACTGGTTCAACCGCCCTGATGTCGTTGCCGTTGTTGATAAGGCACCATTACGGGTTTCGGAGCTATCAGCGATTATAGAAGGACTCCTTGACAATCCACTCCTGCAGGATATCTGGGTAAGGGGAGAAGTGACCAACTATACCCACCATGCACGGGGGCACCGTTACTTCTCTCTCTCGGAGAAAGGCAGCGGGAACACTGCAGCAGTGATAAAATGCGTTATGTGGCGGTCCGATGCAGAACGGCTTTCATTCAATCCTTCTGAGGGCATGGAGATAATCGTAGCAGGGACGGTCAGGACATATGCACCTCATGGATCATACCAGCTGCAGGTTAAAGAGATGAGAAAAGCCGGTCTGGGAGAGAAATTCCTGCTCATTGAACAGTGGAAAAAGCAACTTGCCGAGGAGGGGTGTTTTTCTCTGGAACGGAAACGCTGCCTCCCTGCCTTTCCGGAGCGAATCGGTGTGGTTACCTCCGAAACAGGTGCAGTTATCCATGATATCAGGACCGTAGTGGGAAGACGATACCCTCTGGAGATTATCATTTCACCCACGGCAGTACAGGGTGAGCAGGCACATCGGGAGATTGCCGGTGCAATTACCCGCCTCGCAGGCATAGTTGATGTGGTCATCGTTGCCCGGGGGGGAGGGAGCTTTGAGGATTTGTTCCCTTTTAACCATCCTGATGTTGTGCGGGCAATTGTTGCATGCCCTGTTCCGGTCGTCAGCGCAATTGGCCATGAAGTGGATGTAACACTGAGCGATCTCGCTGCAGACCTTCGGGCAGCTACCCCCTCAGCCGCAGCAGAACTGGTGGTGCCAGACCGGATGGTGCTGACAGCCCGGTTACAGGAACTCAAATCCCAGCTGAACGCTGCTTTGCAGGCCCATGTTGCCTGGGCACGGGATGAGATTTCTGATCTTCGGGACCGGCTCCGCCCGCAGAGGTTCTGCCGGAAACTCGAAGAAAGAAAACAAAGCACCGCTGACCTGTCGGACCGGCTCGAACGGGCTTTTTCAAACCGGCTCGAACGCGAACGCCTTCTTCTTGCGGAGATGAAAACTGCACTCGACAGCAGGAACCCGCTTGCTGTCCTTGCCCGGGGCTTCTGTGTTGCAGAGAAGGAGGGAGGAATCGTGAGGAGTGCGGACACCATAACAAAAGGAGATCGCATGAAAATCAGGTTTTATAATGGCAGCAGCCAGGTAATCGTGGAGCATGTGGATCATGAAAGAAACATATGAGACTAAGATCGAACAATTAAGAAAGATTATTGAAAAGATTGAGGACGGCAACACCGGGCTTGATGAGAGCATGAAGCTGTATGAACAGGGTGCAGTGCTGGTAAAACAGTGCGAGATACTGCTCACCGAAGCAGAATTAAAAATTACCACGCTCAGCCGGGACGCATAGCGGTCAGGGTAACGATCATCTCTTTTCCCGCGACAAGGTTTGCTATAAGTGTTTTTGGCAGAGTAGCCGCCACGTGATCGGACATAATACCGATTGTCCGTCCGCAGACAAAGGAACTCCGTCGCCAGACCATGTCAGTCGGATGATCCAGGGTGAACACTGAAGAACCTCTTGATTTCACCTCTGCGGTTACCCCGCCACACGAGAGCCGGGTAAAAAGAACCGCATCATCATGGGAAAGTACACGTTTGAATTCTGATGAAAGCCCATTGCAGCCTTTGTCCGCTGCGATACCGATGATGCAGTTACCATTTTTCGTGAGGTGATCCTCCCGGGTCACCTCAAACGTAGTCGGGTGGTTGCCAACGACGAGGGGGTGTCCCCGGCAATTGATTGTTTCCTGAGCCTCCATGCTTTATCATGTGAGGGTTGCCATTGATATTCAATGTTTATAATCGTCCACTGCCCTGAGTGCAACGAGGAGACCGAACATGATGTAGTCACCGAATCCCGTGATCTGCTCGTCCGATGCACCGTCTGCGGTTACCACCAGCGCATTAAAAAGGAAAAAGAACCTCAGTCAATCCTGATCAAAACGATTGTCTCAAAAGAAGGGACATCGCTGGTCTGCTGGATTGAACTTGGAGAAGATGACGAGATTAGTGTCGGTGACCATCTGGTTGCGGAGTGCGGGGAAGAAGCGTTCGGTGTTGAGGTAAGCTCCATTGAATGCGGAGAGAAACGGCAAAACCGGGCAAAGGCACCCGATATCACGACGCTGTGGACCCGCACGATCGAACAGGTAGTGGTAAAAATTTCCATCCATGACGGGAGAAAAACTGCCCCGGTCTACATGGAGTGTGACGGGGAACAACCATTTGTAGTGGGTGAGATGTATGTCGCTTCAGGAAAGAGATTCAAAATCTCTCATCTTAAACTGCGTGACGGGCCGTTGATGAGAAAAGATGGCTGGAAGACGGTTGCCCACCGGATAAAACGGATCTACGGTTGCCGGTTATAAATATTTTTTTATTGCCTCCTTGAGTTGTTCAGTGTGGGTGACCCCTTCGAACCGCTCCAGAACGACCGCATCTCTTAGAATAATTATTGTTGGGGTCACCTTTAACCCAAATTCCTTGATGAAGTGCTGGCTTTTTATTGCATCGATTTCCTCAATGGTGATGTTGAGGTCTTTAGCTACTTCCGTATTGATCGGGGTCTGCTCCATGCATCCCATGCACCCCGGCTGGTAAAAACAAATCACACGTACTGTCATAAACATGAGTGGACAGCAATAATAAAAAAGAGTTTGTGCAGATTTTACCGGTTGTTGATAGAGACGACCCGAACATCAACCATAGAATAGCTGAGATCAACCACAATACCATCAGGATACTTGTTTGCCACTTCGCCAATCCGCAGGTACGTGTTTGCCGTGGTACTGTTTGTGACCTCTTCGGAATTATCCGAAATACCCATAAAGAAATTGTCTCCGAGACTGATATCTGTAAGGTTGATCTTGCTGAGCGCGAGCTGTTCGACAGACAATTCATGAGTCATCGGGATGCCTGAAGAAAGTGCAATCCGTTTCTGTTCATTGACCTTCATACCGATAATCCCCGAACTTATCGCATTATATTCAAGGGAGAAAATCGCGAGCTGTTGAACATCTGCCCCGGTTGAAGAATATACCGGGACCGCATAAATGGGGTTTTCCATCGTCCGGTTGGAGGTGATGGTAAGCTGCTTTGACACAAAAATATCACGACCTTGGGCCAGGGTCTGGTCGTAAATTATTTTTTCCGAGGTTACTATGGGTTTTCCCGCAGCGTCAAAGAGGGTATAATCAATGACAACTGAATCACCTGGCCTCACTGAGGTAAACATGATCAGCCAACTGGAACCCATGCCGGAAACAATCATGAGCACGACAAAAAGGACACAGGCACTGACGATAATTACCTTATTCACCATTTTCATCGCGGTTTCTTTCTTTTTCTTTTCACCCATGCTTTTTTATTCCTCATTACTACATCATTGTCCAATCGTCATAAACTATTCCGCTTCTTTCCGGTATAATAATAAAATTTATTTAGATTAAATACTAACTTACGGTTAACCCATCTTTTGAAAAGATGGGCATATCTGGAATAGAGGAATTTATATGGCGTGGAGAAGGTATCCATTCGACTCAATGTGGAGCGAAATGGAGAACATGAGAGCTGAACTGGAGAATATGTTCCAGCTGGCATCTTCAGGGAGTAGATTGCTCCCTGCCGGAGGAGTCACCGACCGGATGCTTCCTGCACTACGAAGCGAATTCCGTGTTGATGTAAGGGAGCATGATGATGAGGTGATCGTAGTAGCAGACCTGCCGGGTGTGGAAAAAGATAATGTATCGATACAGCTCCTGAATCCAGGAACTCTTGAGATCTCGTGTGAACGCAAAGGAGAAAAAGAGGGAAAAACTGAAGGTTATTATGTTCGTGAGCGGATGTATGGATCCATGCAACGAATGATCGCGATGCCCGCCGACGTAACAGAAAAGGACGCGAAAGCCAGTTTCAAAAATGGTGTACTGGAAGTCACGTTCAACAAGTCAAAAATCTCCCCAAAATCGCGGATAGAGATAGAATAATGCTTTATTCTCCCTTTCTTTTTTTCCGATGACTTTTAGTATTCTTTTCGCTAAAATCAGTAGTAATGGATAAAAAAAAGGTCAAGGACTATATGACCTATGATGTCATCAGTGTTGATTTTCACGGCACGGTTAATGACGTTATCGAAAAAATACAAAAGACTCACCATGACGGGTTCCCGGTTGTTGATGGCGATGAGGTGGTCGGTTATGTCTCAGCCAGGGATCTTCTCTTTGTCCAGCTGAACACTCCTGTCAACGACGTGGTATCCAAAAATCTGATCGTTGCTGACCCCGAGATGGATATCAACGATGCCGCACGAGTGATCTTCCGAAGCGGAATCCAGAAACTTCCCGTCGTTGATGAGAAAAATCACCTGCTGGGTATCATCTCCAATTCCGATGTGATTCGCTCCCAGATTGAGCACGTTTCACCCGAAAAAGTCTTCAATTTTATATCAACGTTAAATAAGCTCTACGGTGTCGATCCCACATTGGATCGCGGGACAGTACCGATCAGAGATCTTCTGCCCACCCAGTCAAAGATCTATGAGGATGAACTGGAAGGGCGAATATATGAGATTAAAAAAGGACTTGCAGAGCCCATTATTGTTGTAAAGCGCCCGGGAAGGATTATCCTTGTGGACGGGCATCACCGCGCAATCGCGGCCAAACGTCTTGGAATAACAGCAATCGATGCCTATATTATCGAAATAAAGGAAGACATTGAACTGGGTATGGAGCGGACCGCACACGCGATGAACTTAAAAACACTGGATGATGTTCAGGTGCTCGATTACGCCCGCCATCCACTCGTTGCGATAACTCATCGACTGGTCAAAAGAGTCTGATATTCTTTTCTCAAGTCAAAAATTTTATCATTCATCTTTTCAGGGTCATATCAAAAGGTGATCCTTCTACCATTTTAAAAGGAATCAGGAACCCTCACAGCGAATATCATACTTTTCATTCAATACGTGCTCTTTTACCACGGTTCCATCCGGCACTACAACTTCAGGCCAGAGACGGGTCTTGGAATGAACGACAACCCGATCACGCAGGACAACACGGGGCCCAATCACCGTATCGTTTTCAATACTACAGTGCGCACCAATATGCGTGTCATTGTCCATTATACATCCCGAGATAGTGCTGTTCACCCCAACATTGACCCGGTTGTAGAGAGATGAGGAAAATACTTTCACATTATTCTTAAGAATACATTTGTCACCAATGCTCGTATAGGGCCCAATCAACACGTTGTCACCGATCGTTGTTCCCGGGCCAATAGCCACAGGACCGATAACCTTGGTGTTCTTACCCAGCGTAATCGAATCCCCCAGCTGAACCGGACCATGGATCTGTGCCCCATGCATGGACAGATTCCCAATAATGTCAGTAAATGCAATTTCCTGCAGCTTCCAACGCTCGGCCTGGCGGAGGGAGTGCGGGCTTCCCACATCGGTCCAGTTACCCCGCGCAAGCCAGCCTTTCAACACGTACTCTTCCTTCATCATTTTTGGGAAAAGGTCGCGGGCAAAATCATATTTTGTTCCGGTGGGGATATGATCAAAAATTTCCGGGCTGCAGACATACATCCCGGTACTTGCAAGGTTGGAGAAGATCTCCCCGGGCGCCGGCTTTTCCTTGAAACGTTTAATTTCGTAACTGACATCGATTTCAGCAATACCATACTCACTGGGATCATCTATGGATATCAGGCCGATTGTCGTGATGGCCTTCTCTTTCTGATGCGTGCGGTAAAATTCAAGAACATTCAAATCGGTAACATGGTCTCCACCGACTACTAAAAAATCCTGCCCTTCGAGATATCGCTGGGCGTTTTTCACACTACCAGCGGTTCCAAGCTTGGTTTTCTCATGAACATAGGTGATCTCGACTCCAAACAGTGAACCGTCGCCGAGTGCTTCCTCAATTGAATTACCCATATAACCTAAAGTGAGTACAACTTCCCGAAAGCCCATATTCGAGAGGTGTGAGACCAGATGCTGGATTGAAGGACGGTTGACAATAGAAATACAGGGTTTTGGCCGTTCGAATGTGAGCGGACGGAGCCGGGTCCCCTCCCCCCCGCACATTATGCACACCTTCATAGCACAAATTTGGTGCTGAATCATTTTAAGTATAGTGCTGAACACAGACTTTTTCCTGGTCAGGTGCAAAAAACGTGTAAAAGATTGGTCAGTTCAGGATACTGCAGTTGTCAATGGAGGGGGAATGACAGGTAAAGATCCAGAAGGGTATCTCTCTATGCAGGTGAATTTTTAACCATCATTCACGGGTATTATATCCAGGCAGACAAAAAATTACAACAGGAGATGCAGTTTTGTATGGCTGAAGACGAGTACCGGATCCTGCCGGCAGTAAAAGGGAGGGTGCAGTGCCTTCCTGAGAAGAAAGAGCCTGTGGAGAACTGCGGGTTCTGCGTGCACTGCCGGGAGTTCGGCATAGGATCTGGATTTGTGAAATCCCCGTCGCTTGCCTACTGCACGAAATCACGGGTGACTGAACGTGTTGATCTCACCAAAGTAACTGCCGTAAAATGCGCCGACCACCGCGGCGGGGGCTTCCATAGCATTACAAATATTATCAGCTGAACTTTTTTATTTCTGAACGAGACCAGAACGGATTATGGTTCACGAGATCAATAATGCCGCAATCGCGTCCATATCGACATGTTCTTCGAAAAGATCTGCAAGCATATCATAGGGATCGGACTCACAAGCCGATATCGGTGTAAAGGGTAATTTTTTTCTCGCATACAGGTATGAGAGCAGGGCATTTGCCGCTGATGGGTTTAAGAACAACCCGTGCAGGTAGGTACCAAAGACCAGACCATCGTCACTCACCCTGCCATCACCTTCGAGGGCTTCACGATTCCTTCCTGCTTCTGTTGTTCCCATATGGATCTCATAACCGGTAACCTCCCCCATTGCTGAAAGGATAGGGGGAACAAAACTGGCAGTCCGCCTGACCTGGAACGTATTTTTTTCATAAGATGCAAACCTGGTGACACAATCAAGCAATCCCAGACCGTCGTAGGTACCGGCACCAGACTCAATTCCGGAATCAACGAGTGTTTTTCCGAGCATCTGATATCCCCCGCAGATCCCAATAATCGGTATACCGCGTTCTCTTGCCAGATGTATTTCACGATCTGTGCCTGTCCGTACCAGCTCTTTGAGATCGTCAATAGTGTTCTTAGTCCCGGGAAGGATAACGCAGTCATACCTGTCAAGGGATGCACCAAGGGATACATATTCTACGGCAGCATGCTGTTCTAGCAGCTCAAAATCCGTAAAATTGGAAATTTTAGGAAGCCTGATTATTGCAATCCTGACTTCCGTATGTTTTGTTTTTTTATCTCCGATCGAGAGTGAATCCTCACTGGGCAGCGGGATGGTAAACCAGGGAACAACGCCCAATACCGGAATACCCGTAAGTTCTTCAATTTTTTTTACCCCCGGTGCAAAAATTGTGGGATCTCCCCGGAACTTATTGATGATGATCCCTTTCAGAAGCGGTCGGATATCATCAGGAAGGAGTTCGCATGTCCCATAGATCTGGGCAAACACCCCGCCCCGTTCAATATCAGCGACAAGGATCATCGGTATGCGAAGGGTTTTTGCGAGTTGGGTATTTGCTATGTCCCGGTCATAGAGGTTCAGTTCCGCAGCACCCCCGGCACCCTCCACAACAACCTGTCCGTACTTTGACTCCAGCCGCTTATATGATTCCAGCGCCTTTTTAAGAAGTTCCGGCGTTTCCTTGTAATAATCTATAATGGCGATATCTTTGTACGGACGCCCATGCAGCACCACCTGAGAGATACAATCTCCTTTTGGTTTGAGGAGTATGGGGTTCATATCGGTATCCGGGATAACTTTGGCAGCAATGGCCTGCATTGCCTGTGCCATGCCAATCTCTCCTCCATCGTCTGTAACGTAGGAGTTCAGGCTCATATTCTGGGACTTAAAGGGTGCAATCCTTATCCCTCGTCGGACCAGGCAGCGACAGATAGCCGCAACGGTCACACTCTTGCCAACATGGGATGCTGAACCTACTACAAACAGGGACATGCAAGTACTAATCAGTGGTTTTTCGGATCATAAAAAACAGCATCTCTAATTTTTGTGAGACCAGGGAATGTTTCTCCATAAATTCCCTGGTTTAGGCAAAAAACACCTTAAATCCTTCAGGCAATGCCAAGTAATAAATAACCAGAAACGTAAAAATACATGTAATGATTGGTGGGATTTGCCCGACGTGTGGACTACCGAAAGAACTTTGTATATGCGAGGAGGTAGCAAAAGAACAGCAGAGGATCAATGTCAAGGTAAACAAACGCCGTTACGGAAAAGAAGTGACGGTAATCGAAGGACTTGATCCAACTGATAT
>Ga0307380_10005777_pt1 | contig 16403 bp, 17 predicted proteins | sample UN3MG_FD_202239 | JGI IMG/M metagenome (GOLD analysis project Ga0307380, IMG submission 202239) | Soil microbial communities from Risofladan, Vaasa, Finland - UN-3 | ecosystem: Environmental > Terrestrial > Soil > Coastal area > Acid sulfate soil | place: Finland: Risofladan, Vaasa | collected...
CGATATAAAGTGCTCCATCAAACGCTGCTGCTTATCCTTGTTTAATCTGCTCTTTCGTATGACTGTTATGATAACCTTTCTCTGTTATCTAGGACAGCCCCAAAAAGAATGTAAAGACATTCTTAGCTTTTTATGAGTTAAGGCAATTTGTATTGAAATCTATATCATATTTTCAGGAGGATTATAATGGGTAAATATGTTTATATACTTGCTTTAGTTTTAGCATCTTGGGTGCTTTTTGGTAATAATGCGATGTCCAATACCCCGGATGGGGAAACACCAGCCGTAGAAGATGTATGTGAATTTGAAGTAGGAGCTGCGTACGGGCTATGCGTCTCATACTGTGAGGCCACGGACTGTGCTGACGGTGTGCAACAGGCGAATCCAGAGGCATGCGAAAGGGTGAGGGAAAATTACAGGAACATCACGGGAAACGCAGATTTCCCATGCGACTGCCCGTGTAAATACTCCCTAGTACCAGCAACGGCGGAGTGCTTGGGGACAGTTTATAATGAAACACTCGAGCTAAGTTTAATTAATTCCAAAGAAGAAGTGATGTCATCGATTGAGGGCACAGATGCGACTGCTGATGAAATGATGTATCAGGACGTGGTGGTCCGTGACCCGGACGGAAAGAGCTCGTGTGCTGTCAAGATTAGCAGTACAGATAAAGATAATCCTTGCGTAAAAGAAGCAATAGAACAACAGCCAAAAGAGGGAATGGTAGTATTAAATTCCCCCACGGTGATAAACGCGTGCCAGACAAGTTTTGCGCAATATGCACAGGATGCAATATTTAAGGCCTCGCAGAGAGAGGTAATAAAAATCGAGCTCCAGGAGGCTGTAAAGTAAAGAGTGTGTTGGCACAATAATAAAATAAAGCACCTTAAGCTTGTGTCTCGTTGAATAAGCCCTGACCTAGGCCATCCACACCAGCGTGCGCCTACTTTGGGGCTTATGTGATAGCCAAGGAAGTCAAACCCCTTTTCTGTCCTTCCGATAGTGGTCTTTTCAGGGTTCGTCTAATTATCAATGATCCCACTATCTCACAGAGATAAGCTCTTGTTAACAAAACGTATATGTTCACTATTGAGAGAAAATAGATGTATTGCCCTACCCAAAAATACTCAAGCAGCATTTTTATGTGAAGTATGATTCTTGTAATAATCCACTTCCGCTTGAATCAGCGTACGGTATCCATGTGCTGAATGAAGGTAAACGCATCGAGTTTGTTACTAGCTTGATTCTACTAGGTTCTTAATGGGGAGCAGTATAGTGATTAATTATTATCAAATTATTATTGGATAAAGGAATGGTTAGGCAAATAGGGGCTTTAGCTTAGCAATAATTAAGTAAGTAAGAAAGAATAAGCCAAATGTTTTTTATTGATCTTTCAGATCTAGATTTGGCATCAAGTTAATTGACAGTCAGAGTATATATCTATTGTGTTTAATTATCTGATTCAATCTGTTTTTTAATGCAAAAATCCCGCTAATATTAAACGCATATCAATATTATATTCATGGTTATTTCTATTCCACAATAAATTTTTAATAATAAAGGGGGATTACAGACCCTTTTAGTTGCCTGCACCACCCACCTACTCCACCACACCCCCCTCTCTACACATAACAATATTGGTTAAATAGTATCTATTTCCCCTTTATTTAATAGGAATTACGGGGGTATACACTAATTTATGAATAGGCTAACTTGCTAACATGCGAAGTAATGCACAGATTCTCCACAGTAATCAGTAGAGGGAATAGTTAACTTATGACTTTAACAGATTTTGCTTTAGCAAACGTTATGTCTGCTTATAACAACTTGCTGCCTGTTATAGGTGATAAAGATTCCACTCTTGAGTTTATATCCAAAGCTATGATTAATGGGGTAAACAATTTAAGCATGAGGACTTCTCTATCATTGATTTTAGATGCTTGCAAAAATAATCCCGACCGTCTTAAAGAAATCTTCAGCTGGCTTATGGATCAGTATGGCGCAACATTCAGCTGGGCCGCTCCACATCAAGAAACAGAAGATGAAGATAGTTTTTCGATTGAAATTCAGAAGTGCTATTACTTTAATTTCTTCTCATCTCATAACGCTGCCTTTTTGACGCCTATACTTTGTCAACTTGATTCAATATGGTTCAAGATGGTTGATCCTCAAAAACATGGATTCATATTTGATAAATCTCGTTACCAAACCCAGGGCTACGGCGCTCCAAAGTGTGTATTCCCGATTGTAATGACAAAGAAAAAATCTTAATTCCTAAGCTTATCAATGAAAAATAATATGGGCGCCTATTAACGAAAGCGCTAATATTATTCCGAAATGCAGCACACTTCTATGAGAGACTTCGAAAAAGCGGTCTCCCGGGAGCCGGAATCCGTACTTAATTACCGTCGGCACTGCAATTATTAAAAAGCAAATAACTATTACCCAAGTTGTTCTCACAAAATAATTAAGCTCAGGCAGCCCAATTTGGAAAATGTAAGTCAGAACAACACTAAATAGCATAGTGAAAAGTACGAGTCTTCGATTCGGTGCGTATAGGAACATTGCCGACATTATTATTATCACAAAACTGATTTTAATGTAATAGGACATAGAGTTAAACCAGTGGGTGAGTGGGAACTCAGGATTCCCGAACTTTACGTAAATCACAATAAAAGCGAATAGGGTCCCGATTATAAAAGATACCATTATCGAATACCTGCCTGCTTTTACCATCTGCGTCTCAGTTGCTCGAGGGTTCAGATATCTCTTGTATATGTCAATTGACCATAGGGTCGATACGGAGTTGTAAATTGAATCTAGAGTACTCATGCGATGCAAATAAACCAGTGAGTATTAGCCCACTTACACCCACAGGAAGAAAATCGTTCACGAGTGTCAAATAGGTTAGATCAGGATCTTTAAGCGGGTTGTCTTTTAATATGCCGGCCAGTGCGATTCCAGGGACAATGATTATAAGCGCCATCACATACTTCAGTACTCCTCCAACCAGAAGACCGATCTGCGCCTGTTTCAAATCTTCTGCTGCAAGAGCTCTTTGTAAAATCACCTGGTTTGCTCCCCAGTAATTCAGATTCAATAGCAGCATTCCAAAAATTCCAATCCAGGGTAGGGTCTCATGGTCGCTTGGGAGGTGTAAGTGCATTAAGTCCCCGGTTGTGTTCCAAAGCTCTGACCAGCCGCCGAGGTGATGAATTGCAACAAATAATATGACGAATCCGCCTAAGACTAATAGGCAAAACTGTACTACATCTGTTCTCACAACGGCTCTTAAACCACCCATATAAGTGTAGGCAGCTGAAAAAGCCCCGGTAAAAATTATTAAAATTCCAAGCCTTACTGGAACGCTTAGGCCAATAGAATCAAATAACTCTCCAAAAACTCCATTGGCGGCATAGGCTGCCCAAAAAAGTGCAGTTCCAAGATACATAAACGAATAAAGAACAATCATAAAGATCGAGTAGGTTAGGGCGACTTTCGGTCCAAGCCTAGCTTCAAAGAACTGCGTGATTGTAAATACCTTCATCCTGAGGTATATCGGTACGAACACAAATGCTGCGATAAGAATTCCAAAGATCGCATTTATCTCAAGATTCGCCTGAGCAAGCCCGAATACATATGCAGAGCCTGCCATTGCGATGAAGTGATTGGCTTGTATGTTCGTAGCTATAGTGGAAACTGCTATATATGGCCACTTAAGTGATCTCGAACTTAAAAAGTATTCCTCTACACCGACATCAGACTTTGCTCTGCTCCATATGCCTATAATCATTATTACGACAAAGTAAGTAAGTATTATGGCTAGATCAATAATCATTTCTGTTTTACAATTAACCTAAGATGAGTTTGTGATTTGATTTAAGAACTAAATTGTATTTAGATTGCATCACATGTACAAGTCTCTTAAAGATTGCTAATGCAAATTAGCATAGTGCATGTACTGTGTTTCTATATTATGATTGTAGCTGTGAGTGCTGTAAGGTAAGGTTGTAATAACCGGATTGTGAAGGGAGATAAGATGAAAATACTATGGACACTCGTAATTTTAGTTTCATTTACACTTAGCGCAATTTGTAAGGATGCTTTGTCAGAAACGGACGTTACAGAACCACAAGAGGCGGGATCTAACGAAGATATATTAAAAGAAGCTAATAAGAGCTTCACCTATAACTCAAAACCTATACATCCTGGTTGTGTGGAGCAGTTTATGGTTAATTTAGCTGATTCAGGTCCTCCTATCGTTAGAGCAGTTGATGTTGAATCGTGTGTTTCAAGTAATGAATTCTTTATGGATTATAAGGTCTCGGAAGATGGATACATAGGATATGAATATGAGGATGCAGGGGAGAAGAAATATTTTGGATATAAAGATATAGGCAAAGCTTCCGGCGGACTTCATATCCTCGATACCAGAGCTAGTGGGGGTGGTACTATGGTTGCTATGACAGTTTTTCTGACAAGGTTTGGACTTGAGAATTATAGGTCCTTTGATCAGCAGGAAAAACTCACAATTGAACAAAGGCTTATTATGAAATGTATTGGTCAGATAGATAGGGGTGATCGTGATATTGGCTCTTTAGAATTAACAAATAATAACCTCGTTTTAGGTGAATCACAGTATCGTAAAAAAGTAGAGGTAATTAATCTTGACTAGAAAATATCCTATCATTCATTTTTGTGGAGTATTATTAATAACTTTAATGTTGCTAGCTGCTTCTTGTAGCTCTAACAATGATCCTAAGCAAGATCTTGCCTCCTATTGTATAAGGGAGTGTGTCATTGAGACCTCTGCCTCGGAAATTTGTGATACTGAGTGCAAATGCGCTACTGAAAAACTGTCTAGTAAGTATTCAACTGCAGATTTTGTCAATTTAGTTCAAAGCATTACTCAGGATAACGCTGATAGCATAGAAAAGTTAAAAAACTCGCTTAAAACATGTAAGGAAACTGGAGAATAAATAAATTAGTTCAAATCAAGCCTCCCATAATTATCTATGATAAGAGAGGTATATCTCTTACTTCTCAAGTTCTACTTTAAATGTATCAGCGAATCTTGTTAACACGTGAAATACACCATTTACCATGTTTAGCTCTGCAATTTGAGCCTCATCAAAGTACTTTCTAAGCTCATCTAAAGACTCTTGACTAGCTGCGACATTTTGAGCCAATTCTTTGGAAAATCTAACTACTGCTTTCTCCCTGTCATCTAAAGCAGGGCTGGTCTCATCCGGAGTAGCGTCAATCTTCTCATCCGTTAGCCCCGCTCTTTTTCCTGCCGCAGTATGATGAGCAGTACAGTAGCTACATCCGTTTAGCTTTGATGTGGTAAGAATAGCTAGCTCTTTAGTAGCATTATCTACCTTGCTGGGCCCTAAAGCTGCTCCCAGAAACGGCATAAAGCCCATAAATAATTCTGTACTGTTTGCCATACCCTTTAACACATTTGGGACTATACCAAACATTTTCTCGAGCTGCTCATAAACAGCCTTTACATTCTCAGGAGCATTCTCCTTTTCTATATAACCTATTCTAGCCGTACTTTAATACCTCCTATATAGTGTTTTAATTGAATGATTGTTCAACAATCAAGCAAAATTTTTTTTAGTGTAAAGTCGATAAAATTACATCTACTACATCTTTCATTTGCTTATTATCTACTGCTGATTTTCCTGTAACAATTAAGCCATGTGTACTTGTGGCGAGAAAGTGTGAAAGTACTTTTGTATCAGTATCTTCCGGCAGTTCACCAAGCTCTACAGCTTTATCTAAGCAGTGAAGAAAGGCATTTTGTATTCTTTCCAAAATGATTCTTACAGTATCTGCTACTTTTTCATCATGGGGGGCAAGTTCAACGACCGTATTGCTAATTAAGCATCCTCTCTTTTTTTTGTCGGAAGGTGTGTTTACAATAGTTTCAAAAAATAGTTTTATGTTCTCTAGTGGTGAACCCGGGGACTCAAGTATCTTAATTGTTCTAGATGTGACCTCTTTAGCGTAATATTCAACAGCGGCGATAAATAGTGAGTGCTTATCTCCAAAGGTATTATAAATACTGCCTCTTTTTATACCCATCCTATCGACCAGGTCTTCTATGCTGGTTGCCTTGTACCCCCTTTCCCAAAAGAGCTCCATAGCTTTTGAAAGTGTTTCCTCTCTGTCGAATTCGTACGGTCTACCCATGATTACTTTTAATATATCCTATCTTGAACGTTCAATCCACAATTCTTTTACCATAACGAAATATATTAGTTAAAATTTATTTTTTGCCCGGTAGATTCAAATATTTTAATTTGTCGTTGGTGCATACTCTATATCAAGTGGCTGGCCAACCTCGGGTTTGCTCACTTTCCATATCCACCCATCATATATAAAATGTAAGAAAGAAGACCCTGTAATATAAATTCCTAATGCCGGCTCGTTAATATTTATGCCCGCATAACTAATACCTGCGAGAATTACCGTAAATATTCCGCTGTATACCCATTGCTTCCTAGAAACTTTAGAAAACAAACTCGTACTTTGAACCTTTTTCTTGTATTTGGAATTTACGAATACGTTTACAAAAGCGATATATTCAATAGCATGAGAGAAGCCGAATACCACGAATCCGACAACTAGTGAGTAGAAAAAGATTGAATATAAAAGAAGTATTGAGAACACAAATAAATTTTTAGGAATACTGATTTTGTCCCAGTTCCTCAGTTCCTCCATTACATATAAAATAGTAATAACTATTGCTATGGCTAAGGCAACATATGAAAGCAACGTAAATATATGAAAGTAGTTTCCCAAAGTGTCAATTAGGGATTGACCAATCTTATATTGAGCTATCAGGTCTCTATTTTTCTCTCCCAGTGCTAGAAAAAGATATACAAACCATGAATAAATTATTGCCTTGTCTAACCATGCCTTCCCATATCCTGCTTTTCTGGAATAAATCCTAGTTAACCCATATTTTTGGGCAATAGTGTGGTACATAGTCCATACAACTGAGACAGCTAGTAATATGGTAAAAAAACCTAACAGAAGAGATATGGCAGTTATTACTAAAAAAGCACCGGGTAATAATATATAACTCCACTTTCGTTTATCAAACTCTTCTTTTTGGCCATATACGAGGGCAAAGGTGTAGTGTCGGTGGATAAAGCTGGTAACTAAAACCGCAATAATCAATGCCCCGTAGTATTGATTAAACACTACGAATGCTATGAATAAGAGCATCCATCCGAAACTTAAGTAGAATAGATCAAATCTAGGATTTTGTATCCAGTCATTAGGTTGTGCTAATGTGCTCATTGATAAGTTCTTCCTATAATTTGCTTACTTCTGTTTATTCGTTTACGAGTTTACCGTATAATCGGATGTATTCTATATCATAATAAATATGTTGGCGTCAAAATCAATTTTTCTTGTTTCGTTTGTGTATAATAATCTTTTTATGCGCAACAATATCTTCTGAGGAATTAATGATTCAGCTGATTTTTACAGGTTATACATTATTAGTAATTTCCCTAAGTTTGATTCCTACAGCAGCAGTCGGTGGAGGACTCCATTCAGATAAGCTCGCACACTTTCTTGCTTACGGTGGGATGGGCTTTTTAGCCTATATCTCTGTGAAATCTAGACCTTGTTGGATGGATAATTATATCTGAGATATTGAATAATTTAGCTCTAAAAGAAGAGTCGCCATCTAATAATGCGGATGCGGATTACAGTCACAATTTAGAAAAAGCTCCTTAATCGATTATATTGTCAATATCACGAAAGAGGTTAACCATGGAAATACAATTTTGCGGCGCTGCACAAACCGTCACAGGAAGCTGCCATCTGCTTAAGCTAGACGATGGGTATAAAATCCTTCTAGACTGCGGGCTATACCAAGGAAGAGAAGAAGAGTTTGAAGATTTTAATGCGAATTGGATATTTGACCCTAAAGAAATAAATTGCATGATCCTTTCTCATGCTCACATAGACCATTGCGGCCGAATTCCCAGGCTGGTTAAAGATGGATTTAAAGGTGAAATCATCTGCACTAGCGCAACCAGGGATTTATCAGCTGTCATGTTAATTGACAGTGCAAAGATTCAAGAAAGCGATGCGTATTACACCAATAAAAGACTAGAGAAACAAGGTCTCAAGCCTGATGCAAAGCCTCTCTATACTCATGAAGATGCATACGATGCTTTAGAAGGATTTGTAGGGATTAGCTATGATAAATGGCACGAAATAAGATCTGACGTCTGGGTTCAGCTCAGAGACAGCGGTCACATTTTTGGAAGTGCGAGCGTTACTCTCAAAATTGCTCAGAAAGGAAAGCCGCCTGTTTATTTTGGATTTAGCGGTGATATAGGCAGACCCGACAGGCCGATTCTTAAAGACCCTGTGCCTATGGAGAATCTGGACTATTTGATATGTGAATCTACCTATGGGGGCAGAAAGCATCATCAGCTTCCCGAAGACGTTGAGGATTTACTCAAGATCATTCATGAAACATGCGTAATAAACCGGGGGAAGCTCATCATTCCGGCATTTAGCGTCGGGAGAACACAGGAAATAGTTCATACTTTAGATAAGCTTGAAACCCAAGGGCGTCTGCCCAAAATACCGGTTTTTGTAGATAGCCCTATGGCTGTAAATGCTACAGAAGTTTTTAGGCTACACCCTGAGTGTTTCGATTCAGACATCCTTGAATATATGATTGAAGATCCGAACCCTTTTGGATTTAATGACCTTAAATATATTAGAAAAACAGAAGACTCTAAAAAGCTGAATTATTTAGAAGGGCCGGCAATCATTATTAGCGCTTCAGGCATGATGACAGGCGGAAGAATTGTACACCATCTGATAAATCATATTGAGAATCCCAATAATACCATTTTAATTGTAGGTTTTTGCGCGCCGCATACACTCGGTGCCAAAATAAGACGTGGTGATAAAAAGGTCCGCATATTTGGAGTTGAAAGAAAGGTTAATGCAAAGGTGAAGATTATGGATTCCTATAGTGCACACGGGGATCAAAATGAAATGCTGGATTACCTTTCTAATCTAGATAGGACTAAACTGAAAAAAATATTTCTAGTTCACGGGGACATTGATCGTCAGGAGAAATTCAAAGAGGGGTTAAACAAAGAAGGTTTTAATAATGTAGAAATTCCGGAGCTTAGGGCTAAGTATGAACTTGTGACAGAGTCTTAGTTAATATATTCCATTCATTATCGGAGCGCATTCAGCCGGCAGTTTTTTTTGCTGGCTATAGCCACTTTTTTTCTTCTTTATTGTACCGTCAGGCCTAAACCAAGAACTTAAATCTGAGCCGCAGCCATCTCCTGATATCTCAATGGGTTTTTGAGATTCACATAAAGAGTTTCCTTTTGGGCATCGTAGTCGAACATGAAAATGCCCGTCATGTCCATACCATGGGCGAAGCTTGCCTAACCATAACTCTCCAGGATACTCGGTGCATAGTTTTCGCTTGATTACAGGATTAATAAAAATTCTGTCTACACGAGTATCAGACGCAGCTATTTTTAAAATTTCCCCATGTATTTCGTCCCACTTGAATTCATCCACTGCCATTTCGTCGTCTGTGAGGACTGACTGAGGGTGTATATGTTCTCTTTCGGTTATTGTAAGAGAGCGCTGTTTCGCAATTGGGTGCTGCCACAAAAGAATATCTGCATCAAGACCTATCTGGTGGCTACTGTGGTCATCAAGAATAGGACCGCCAGTCTGTTGAGAAATGTCGGCAATCAATAACATTGTATTAAGCTCTTTGTTTGCTTTCTTGCTTAGAGATTCTATATACTCGATCGTTTCCGGGTTGCCATAATAACGCCCTCTACCGGGTCTTATTACCTGAAAGCCTTCTCCGTCTATGCTAAGAGCGGCAGAGTTTCTTATGCAACCTGCGGTATAAGAACCAATTGATTCTGAAATACTAAGTTCACTGGCTGTTGTCTTAGCGCTGTATTGAATTATTACCAGTGAAAGGGCCGCTATAAGAAGAATAATTAGTTTCATATCTGCTTTGATTATATTAGCATCAAAAAGTTTGAATCCAAGTCCGGTTCAATCCGAAATTGTTCTTTCAAGAAACATATTCAACTAAATGGTTGACAATGATGATTGTTTGAGCTATTATCAACTGCATGGTTGATAATAATGCTGAGTTTATGGACAGGGTATTTTATGCACTATCCAACACAACACGCAGGAACATTGTTCTCGAGCTTACTAAAAAGGACTTAACTGTAAATGAGCTTGCTGAAAAATATGATATGACGCTTCAGGGTGTGTCTAAGCACATACATGTGTTGGTAAAATCTGGACTGGTTTCCCAGACAAAGAAGGGTAGGACTAAGTCCTGCAAGTTTAATTACCAGCATCTGAGTAAAATTTCAGAACTGCTGGAACAGTATAGAGCGTTCTGGGAGAAAAGGCTGGACGCTTTGGATAAATATATTGAAAAACGTAAGAAGGAGGAAGGTTAATTATGAGTGATAATACAGTTGTCGTAACCAAAGTAATAAACGCAACGAGAGAAGAATTGTTTGAGGCTTTTACCAATCCTAATATCATGAGCAAATACTATTACTTTAACTAAAGCAAATTAACACTTTATTTGTCTAGTCCTCTTTCCATTTGCTCCGAATCTTCAGTTATAATTATTTTAGCGGTACTAACCTAGAATATTAATAACCTTAAGGAGAAACAGAGATGAAGAGGTCTAGACAGCTTCTTATACTTTTTGTATTTGTATCATTGATTTCTATTCTATCGATAGGCGGCTGTAATAATAACAGTTCCGATGGACAACCCATTCCCGAAGAAATAAGAGCTATCTTTGATAAAGATTTATATGATGGGTCAATCTGGGCTCTTCGTGTCGTAGATCTAGAAACGGGCGAGCTTATTTATAATTTGAGATCCGATGACAATCTTTTTCTTGGTTCTGTGAGAAAAGTGTTTACGATTGGTGAAGCACTCGAGGCACTCGGTCCGGACTTTATGTTCCGCACACCTATTCACCGCCAGGGATCAGTAAATGGGGAAGGGGTACTCGAGGGCGATCTCATACTTGTGGCTAAGGGAGATCTCACAATGGGAGGACGTCGAAATCCCAATGAAACGATGGCCATATCTAACTTTGACCATAACGAAGCTAACTCACTTGGAAACGCTGTACTAACAGCGCCCGACCCCCTTTGGGGTTATGACTCTTTGGCAGAGCAGATCGCAGAATCAGGAATAACAGAGATAACAGGAGAAATAATTGTTGACGACCGTCTCTTTGAACCTTTTGAGTTTCGAGGAGAGTTTGATGTTAGACCCATTTTTGTAAATGACGATTTGGTTGATGTGATAATTAACCCTACAAATCCCGGAGAATCTGCATCGGTTGACCATAGACCGATGTCGGAGGCTTTCGGTGTAGATTCCAATTTAATAACAGTCGCGCCGGGTGAAGAAGAAGAGGTAGAGCTTGTTCCTGAGTTTCCGAGCTGTATTGGTTTAAATAACTGTTTTGGAACTGTGACCGGAAGACTTCCTATTGATTTTATCCCTCCTTTAACACAAGCGTTTCCTTTGATACAGACATTTAGAATAGTAAGGCCCGACAACTATGCGCGCACTGTATTAATAGAAGCTCTACAAAAAGCTGGAGTTACAGTTAATGCTAACCCAGTGGGGCAAAATCCTGTTCAATTATTACCCCCACAAAATTCATATAGTCCTAACACTTTACTTGCTGAACTGGTCTCACTACCATATTCCGAATATGCAAAGCTTGTACTTAAAGTGAGCTACAATATAGGCTCAGATACAAGCCTGGTACTTTGGGGGCTTACAGAGGGAGTAGACAGTATGGACGATTCTCTAATTGTCGAAAGAGAGAACCTTACGCAGAATATAGGCATTCCAGGTAATGAGTTTCTATTCTTTGACGGAAGTGGAGGAGGGCCTGCTACAGCCACTAATAAAGCGATACTTCAGATGCTAAAATATAATAGCGAGCAGAGTTTCTTCCCTCAATTCTTAGATGCTTTGCCGATATTGGGCGTAGATGGGTCTCTTGGTTTTGTTACTTGTTTTGAAGTTGATCCTACTCTAGCAGGTGCTAAAGGAAATGCATTCGCCAAGACAGGTACTTTCGCGACAGGTAATGAGAACGGGATTCTTCTCAAAGGACAGGCTCTGGGTGGTTATATAGATGCCAAAAGTGGTAGAAGGCTTATGTTTAATATGTTTGTAAATAATGTTCAATTAGGTTTTGATATTAGCGGTGTTCTTGAAGTGTTTCAAGACCAAGGGACTATTACAGCCATAATCTGGCGTGATAATTAATATACGACAACAATAAAGACAAAAGGAGTAAAATTACCAATGAGATTAAAATCTTTTGCCTTCCTAACTTTGATTATCTTTATGTCTATATTCTCTATAGGAGGCTGCAACAACAATTCTCAAACAGGGCAGGCCATACCTGAGGAAATTTTAGAGATAATCAATGATGAATTTTACTCAAATGCGACTTGGAGTTTGAAAGTTGTTGATCTTGACACAGGGGAACTAATCTATCAATTAAATCCCGAAATCGTAGCTTTTACAGGTTCTGTAAGGAAGTTGTTTTCTGCCGGTCTCGTGCTAAACGAACTAGGACCGGATTTTAGATTCAAAACCCCGGTATACCGGACAGCAACAGTTGATTCGGACGGAGTGCTTGATGGGAATCTCATTTTAGTTGCCTCTGGTGATTTGACCCTTGGTGGAAGAAATACCGAAGAGGGAACGATTGCTTTCACAAATTTTGATCATGTAGATGCTAACCCTCTAGGGAGCGCTATCTTAACTCCCCAGGACCCGCTCACTGGTATCGATGAATTGGCACAGCAGGTTGCAGATTCGGGCATCAAAGTTGTAAATGGCGATGTAGTAATTGATGACCGGCTGTTTGATCAGTTTGTAGTGCCTAACGACAAAAGGCTTATTTCTCCAATAGTGATAAATGACAATTTAATAGACGTTACTATTATCCCAACTATTCCAGGAGAACCCGCAATGGTTACCTGGCGACCCGAAAGTGCTGCTTTCAATATAGAAGCTGATGTAGTTACAGTAGCGGAAGGAGAAAAGGAAGATGTTAAGTTGTCTTCAGCTGAGCCAACATGTATTGGATTTCAAGGTTGTATCGGTAAAGTGCAAGGACAAATCCCTGTGGGCTTTAAGCCGGATTTATTAGGTGTTGAAACCCTGGTTCAGACTTTTAAGATTGACAATCCTACAGCCTATGCCCGTACTGTGTTTATAGAGGCTCTCCAAAGAGCTGGAGTTACTGTTAATACAAATTTAATAGGGCAGAATCCTAAGCAGAAATTACCAACAGAAGCCTCCTATACTCCACAAACACTTGTTGCTGAGTTTGTATCACTCCCTTTCTCAGAAACCACAAAGCTGGTGCTAAAAGTAAGTCACAATTATGGGGCAAATTTGAATCTAATATTATTTGGAGTGTCTCAAGGTGTAAAAACTGTTCAATACGCTCTTGAAGTTGAAAGAGAGACGTTGATAAAAGATTTTGGAATTAATGGAAACAGTTTTAACTTTCCTACAAATGGTAGTGGTAGCCCCGACAGTCAGGCCTCTCCTGATGCAATTATTCAACTTCTTACCGAAATGAGGGGACTTGAGGTATTTGAGCCATATTTTGTTTCATTTCCTATATTAGGTGTAGACGGATCTTTGGCTACTGTAGGGAAGAATCCTCCTCCTGAGCCTCCCAACCCTATTATTGCACAGGCTTATGGAGAGGTATTTGCTAAAACCGGCACTACAGCAAAATCTGTGGATCAGGAGATATTCTTAGTAGCGCAGAACTTCGCTGGTTATATAGATTCTAAAAGTGGAAGACGTCTTGCCTATGTAGTAATGGTTAATAATGTAGGAATCATAACGGATATTAATGATATACTTCGGGTATTTAACGATCAGGGAGAAGTTTCTGCGCTAATATTTAAAGAGAATTGATAAAGTATTATTCTTTTTTGATAACTAAAACTGTATATAGTTGGTATAATTGAAAGAAAGTTTGTCCGAGTATTATAATTGTAATATTGGGGTTTATACTCATTATTAAAGAGATGATCAGATTATGAAAAGGACAAACTAGAAGTTGAACTATCCCATTGAATATATACTTTTCGGCGCTTCTCTATTATTGCTTCTGAGCATTATAGCCAGCAAAGTTGCTTCTATAATTCGTGTTCCAGCCCTTATTATATTCATCCTGGTTGGAATGGCTGCGGGCTCTGAAGGGCCTGGAGGGATAGAGTTTGATGACGCCTGGGTAGCGCAGTTCTTAGGTGTGATAGCGCTTGCTTTCATTATCTTCTCTGGTGGACTTCACTCGAGCTGGAAAAGCGTGTCTCCTGTACTCTGGACAGGAGTTTCTTTATCAACAATTGGAGTTTTCCTGACCGCTATCTTAGTAGGTCTATTTGTTTATTACCTTCTAGATTTCTCAATATTAATGGCTTTATTACTTGGTGCCATTGTCTCCTCCACTGATGCCGCAGCAGTATTTTCTGTAATGAGCTCAAGCGGCACCAAATTAAAAGGCAGCCTAAAAGACTTGCTAGAATTTGAGTCTGCAAGCAACGACCCGATGGCCGTTATTTTAACATTGGGTTTTATCCATCTTATAACCAATCCAGAGGCCTCAATCTGGAGTATGGTCTTGCTGTTAATTCAACAAATGGTTCTTGGAATCGTAATAGGTCTTATTATGGGGAAAGCCATCGTGTTTACTGTAAACAGACTCAGGTTAAATTTTGAGGGCCTATATCCTGTACTTACACTAGCACTTGTAATCTTTACATATGGCCTTACAGCATCGATTGGCGGAAGCGGCTTTCTGGCTGTCTATATAGCAGGACTTATTTTGGGAGGAAGTGATTTTATCCATAAACAGAGTCTTACCAGGTTTCATGACGGCCTTGCTTGGCTCATGCAAATCACAATGTTTTTAATACTGGGACTTCTTGTTTTTCCTTCAAGGCTATTTCCTATAATAGTTTCTGGCATCTTGATTTCTCTCTTTCTTATTATCATTGCACGTCCAATCGGTGTATTTATATCACTGCCGTTTGGAAAGAACAGTCTCAAGGAGAAAACCTTTATTTCTTGGGTTGGACTGCGTGGCGCGGTTCCGATTATACTTGCCACGTTTCCTCTTCTTGCAGGCGTTCCCAAAGCCGACATTTTATTTAACATCGTATTTTTTATTGTAATCACATCAGTTCTAATTCAGGGAACAACTATTGCTTTAGCTGCAAAATTGCTTGGTGTTAATGCCCCGGAAACCAAGACCAAAACTGAACATGTGGAGTTTGAGTTTCATTACGATGAAAATAGCCAAAAAATAGAATTAGTGATCCCTCAGAATTCAGAGGCTATTGGAAAGCAGTTGGTTGAACTCGGACTTCCAGAGAGCGCAATAATTATCCTTATTAAAAGAGAGGACAAATCGATAGTTCCACGCGGCGGTACCATAATTGAACCTCAGGATAAGTTGCTGATTCTAGCTGAGAATGATGATCTTCCCAAAATAAAATCCATATTTGGAATCTAATTATATATACTTTTCTTCATCTTGACTCATGTTGAAAAATATTCTAGCAGTTATATATAACAAGAAAAATAGTAATATTATTGCTGCGGTAGCGATAATTTGTTCTGCGCTATTACTGATCGGCGCTTTTTACTATCCCTTTATAAAATCTACTTTTAGTGTGGATTTTCCCGACTGGATACCCAATTGGTTTAGCCTGCACGATGAGCTTGAAGAGTGGATTGTAAAAAAAGGTAAGATACCTGTAGGCAATCAATACTTACTGGGCATTATTAAGTCTCTATTTGCAGATAGGTCATTTTTCCTGGGGATTATTATCTTTCTTTTCTCTGTAGTATTCCCGATACTAAAGATAGTGCTTTGCGCAGTTGCTCTAATCTCTTTTCAAAAAACAGATGCCAAAGACAAAATAATTAAGGCTATAGGTTATGTCTCAAAATGGTCAATGGCTGACGTTTTTATAGTTGCTGTAATTATTGTGATGTTTAAAGCAAAAGGATTTAACTTTAAGTTTACAGCTGAACCGGGAATTTATTTTTATGCTATTTCGGCAATCCTTTCCTCACTTGCTATATTGCTCATCATGCGTCAATTTGGATCGGAAAGAGCTTAGTCAATTGTAAAAAGTTAGGGGCTGTCCTAGATAACAGAGAAAGGTTATCATAACAGTCATACGAAAGAGCAGATTAAACAAGGATAAGCAGCAGCGTTTGATGGAGCACTTTATATCGGGTTCTACTGCAAGGTGTGCCGC
>Ga0307380_10005779_pt1 | contig 16401 bp, 16 predicted proteins | sample UN3MG_FD_202239 | JGI IMG/M metagenome (GOLD analysis project Ga0307380, IMG submission 202239) | Soil microbial communities from Risofladan, Vaasa, Finland - UN-3 | ecosystem: Environmental > Terrestrial > Soil > Coastal area > Acid sulfate soil | place: Finland: Risofladan, Vaasa | collected...
CTCCGAAGCCGGGCCTGACGGTCGTCGAGATTATCCACGCGGCGGCGGCGGGCAAGGTCAAGGGCCTCTACTGCGTGGGCGAAAACCCGATGCTCAGCGACCCGGACGTGAACCACGTGGAAGAGGCACTCAAAGCCATTGATTTCCTCGTCGTGCAGGACATTTTCCTCTCGGAGACAGCCCAACTGGCGGACGTGGTCCTGCCGGCGGCCGGGTTTGCCGAGAAGGATGGCACCTTCACGAACACCGAGCGGCGGGTGCAGCGGGTGCGCAAGGCCCTCGATCCGCCGGGCGAGGCGCGGCCCGATTGGGAAATTCTCTGTGACCTCGCGCAGCGGATGGGCTGCGCGATGGAGTACCCGGACCCGTCGGCCATCCAGGACGAAATTGCGCCGCTCACCCCCAGTTACGGCGGCATTACATACGAGCGCCTGGAGTCGGGCGGCCTCCAATGGCCCTGCCCGGACCGCGACCATCCCGGGACGCCGTTCCTGCACAAGGACCGTTTTGCGCGCGGCCTCGGGAAGTTCCACGCCGTCGAATTCATCCCGCCGAAGGAGTTGCCGGACAAGGAGTACCCGTTCCTGCTTTCGACTGGGCGGATCCTGCAGCACTTTCACACAGGAACCATGTCGCGGCGGTCGGAGGTGCTCGACCGTCTGGTGTCGGTCGGGGCGATCGAGATCCATCCGGACGACGCGGCACGCCTGGGCGTAAGCGATTCCGAGGCCGTGCGCGTCGCTTCGCGGCGCGGCGAGATTACCATCCAGGCCCGCGTGACAAACCGCGTCGCGCCGGGAACACTGTTCCTGGCATTCCATTACCGGGAGTCGCCGGCCAACCGTCTGACCATTGCCGCGCTCGATCCCGTTGCAAAGATCCCGGAATTCAAGGTCTGCGCGGTGCAGGTCCAACCTTCAGGCACAGCCGAGCCATGAGCGATTTCGAGGATTCCCTGGGGCGCACGCGGACGGCTCGCGTGTGGCGCGTCGGCGCGGACGGGGAGTTCGACACCGTCATCGTCGAACGCGCGGTGGAACTTGTGCTGAACGGCCGTGTCCTGGTACGCACCAGTTGTCTGCCCGACCGGCTTGAGGACCTCGCCCTTGGGTTTCTGTGCACGGAGGGCCTGATTGCAGATCCCGCAGCGATAACCGAGTGCAACGTCGCACCGGACGGCGGGCGCGTCGAGATCCGGGCCGATGTGGACCCGGACCGGCTCGTCCTTTTCCGCGAGCGGGTGGCCATCAGCAGCGGGTGTGGGAGCGGGGCGTCGGCCGCAGCGGAGGCCCTGACCCCCGTGGCGAGCGACGCGCGGTTCTCCCCCGAGGACCTGCTCGCACGGATGAAGGACCTTTTGCAGGCCTCCGTCCTTTTCCGCGAAACGGGCGGCGTGCACGCCGCTTCCTTGACCGATAGCCAAACCCTTCTGGTATTTGCGGAGGACATCGGCCGACACAACGCCGTGGACAAGGCCATCGGCGGCGCGCTGCGCCAGGGAGTCGATCTCGGGAGCGCGGCACTCTTGACCACGGGCCGCGCCAGTTCCGACATCGTCGCCAAGGCCGTTCGCGCAGGTCTGCCGGCGGTCGTCAGCCGCGGCGCCGTCACGTCACGAGCGATTGAACTCGCCCGATCGGTGGATGCGGCGGTCGTCGGCTTCGCACGCGGACGCCGGTTGAACGTGTACACCGCCGCGTGGCGATTCGGCCTGATGAACCCGGCGCGCGGGACGACTCGGAACGAAAGAAGAACGCGCCAATGAGGCCGGCAAGAGCAACCGTGATGATGATGGGGGGCCTCGCTTTGATGCTGTCGGCCCTCTCGTGCAACGAAAACCCACCCGCCGGATCCCCCGAAACCGATTCCGGCAACAGGCAAGTCATACGGCTTGCCACAACCACGAGCACGGAAAACAGCGGGCTCCTCGAGCGGCTCCTGCCTTTTTTCGAACAATGGTGGGGCGCCCCCGTCCACGTCATTGCCGTCGGCACGGGCCGCGCCCTGAATCTCGGGCGAAACGGCGACGCGGACGCCGTGCTCGTCCACGACCCCGCGGCCGAGGAAGCGTTCGTCGCGGAAGGTTATGGCATCAACAGGCGCCTCGTGATGTATAACGACTTCCTGCTCCTGGGCCCGAAGGATGACCCCGCCGGGATCGGGCAGGCGAGCGGGCCCCCCGATGCCCTCAAACGCATCGCCCAGGCCGAATCCGCTTTCGTTTCCCGCGGCGATAATTCCGCTACGCACAAAAGGGAGATGACGCTCTGGAAAGCAGCGGACCTGGAGCCGACCGGCGATTGGTACCTCGAGGCAGGACAGGGTATGAGCGCGACGCTCATGATGGCCGACGAAAGAGGCGCCTACTGCCTGAGCGACCGCGGCACCTACCTGGCGATGCGAGGGAAACTGCGCCTGGAACCCCTCTTCGAAGACCCCGAGGCATTGGAGAACCCCTACAGCATCATCGCCGTCAATCCGGCGATTCACCGCGACGCAAACTACCTGGGGGCGATGGCCCTGGTCGCCTGGGTCACTTCGCCCGAGGGCCAGAAGATCATCGGCGACTTCCGGGTTGATGACGCCGTTCTCTTTCATCCGCTGGCGGTGCCTCCGAAGCAGCAGGGCGACGGAAAGTAACACGTGCCAAGACGATGAGATGGACGCTGGAGCAACTCGCTGAAGCGCTGCGCCTCTTGGGGTCGCTCGACCGCGAGGTTTTCAGCGCCGTTGCCCTGTCTCTGGGCGTCGCCGCGCTCTCGACGGTTCTGGCGACGGCCAGCGGTGTGCCGCTCGGCATCGCTATCGGGCTCGGCCGCTTCCGGGGCAAGCAAATCCTGACGACGGTCCTGCACACCCTTCTGGCTCTCCCAACCGTTCTCATCGGGCTCGTTCTCTACAGCGTCCTTTCGCGCCGCGGCCTGTTGGGCGAATGGCGGCTCCTCTACACGCCCGCGGCCATCGGCATGGGCCAATTCGTTCTAGCCCTGCCGCTCGTCACGGCGCTGGCGCTCGCCGCCGCCGAAGGGGTGGACCCGCGCGTGCGCCTGACCGCCCTCTCGCTCGGCGCCGGACGCTGGCGCATGGCCCGGACGCTCCTGTCTGAAGGGCGCGGGGCTTTCCTGGCGGCCGTGGTGGCCGGCTTCGGACGCGTCTTCGGAGAAGTCGGCATCAGCATGATGCTCGGCGGGAACATCCGCGGCTATACGCGGACCGTCACCACCACCATCGCCCTGGAAACCGCCAAGGGCGAGGTTGCTCTCGGCATCGCCCTGGGGCTGGTGTTGATGACCGTCGCTTTGACGGTGAACCTTCTGTTCCTGTGGTTGCGCAAGAAACCGACGCCATGACGGCCTACGCGATCGAAATCCGCCGGCTTACGAAGGACTATGGGCCGCGCCGTGTTCTCGACATCGACCACTTCGCGGTGGGGACGAGAAGCGTCTGCGTGGTCGTCGGACCGAACGGGAGCGGCAAGACAACGCTCCTCAAAGTCCTGTCCCTCCTCGAACCGCAAACGGCCGGCCGGGTCCTGCTTTGGGGCGAGCCGGTCGGCGATTCGCCCACCGCCGACCGACGCCTCCGCCGCCGCGTCGTCATGGTCCGGGAACAGCCATGGATGTTCCACACCACCGTCCTCGGAAACGTATCGTATGGTCTGACGGCCCGTGGCATCGGCCGACAGGAAGCGCGCCGGCGAGCCGCCGCGGCGCTTGAAACGGTAGGGATGGCGCACGCCGCCGACTGGTTGGCGCCGGTGCTTTCGGCCGGCGAGGCACGCCGGACCGCCTTGGCACGCGCGCTGGTTGTCGAACCCGATCTGGTGCTCCTGGACGAACCGCTCGCGGACGTCGACGCCCAGCAGCGGGTGAACGTCGAGCGGATCATCCGCGAACTGCCCGCGCGAGGCACAACCGTCCTCGTGACCACGCACCGGCTCGATGCCGCATACCGGCTGGCGGGCCGATGTGTGAGCCTGGTCCACGGTCGCCTGCACGATGCGCTGCCCGACAACCATTTCAGCGGAACCATCGTTGAGGCCGAGGGCGAACCCGTGATGCCCATCGCCCCGGGGTGCCGGCTCCACCTGGCCACGCCTTTGCGAGGACCCGCGCACGCGGTCATCGACCCGCGGACCGTCATCCTGAGCCGCACGCCGCCCGCCTCAAGCGCAAGAAACTGCTTCGCCGGGCACGTTGCCGGGCTCGCCGTCGAAGCCGACCGTGTCCGGGTCACGGTTGACGTCGGCGTCCCCATCATCGCTCTGATTACGGAACGGTCGTTTCGCGAAATGCGTCTCGAGTTGGGCGAACCGATCTGGGTGGTTTTCAAAACGCTGTCGCTGGACGTGTACGGAGGCAAACCCGCATGATCGATCCGAGCGAGGCCCTTCAGATCGTCCTCGAGAAAACACCCGGCCCGGAGCCGGTGGAGGTCCCCCTCCTGGAAGGCGTCGGCGCGGTCCTCGTCGAACCCATCGCGAGCGACGTGGATCTGCCCCCCTTCGACAAGAGTGCGATGGACGGTTACGCCGTTCGGTCCGAGGACCTGGCCCACCTGCCGGTGGAACTTGCGGTCATTGAAGTGCTTCCCGCCGGCACGGCCCCGACGCGGGCGGTGGAGGCGGGCACGTGCGCGAAGATCATGACGGGAGCCCCCGTGCCTGCCGGCGCCGATCGGGTCGTCAAGGTCGAGGACACCGAGGCGCTATCGGAGGGCCGCGTCCGGATTCTCCGGTTCGACGCCGGCCGGAACATCTGCGTCCGCGGCGAAGATATCCGAAAGGGTGCGACGGTGCTCGAAGCGGGTCACGTGCTCCGCCCGCCCGAGATCGGCCTGCTCGCGTCGGTCGGGCGCGAGCGGGTCCGCGTCGGCCGGCGACCGACCGTCGCTGTCCTGGCCACCGGCGACGAACTTGTGCCGGTCTCGGCGGTTCCCGGCCCGGGGCAGATTCGAGACGCAAATTCCTGGAGCCTGCTCGCCTGCTGCCGAGGGGCCGGTGTGCCGGCCCACAGCCTGGGCGTCGGGCGCGACAACGAGGCCGACTTGCGGGCGAAGATCGCTGAAGGCCTCCGGCATGACGTCCTCCTCGTTTCAGGCGGCGTCAGCGTGGGCGAGTGGGACCTCGTGCCGGAGGCCTTGCGGGAGTTGGGCGCGACGATCCATTTTGCGACCGTGCGGATGAAGCCCGGCAAACCCACCCTTTTCGCCACCCATGCACGCGGCCTGGTTTTCGGACTCCCGGGCAATCCCGTCTCCACAATCGTCGGTTTCCACCTGTTCGTCCGGTCCGCGCTGAAGAAAATGATGGGCCACCCCGATCCGGTCCCTCCGGCCGTGACGGCAACGCTCGCGGGCGAGACAAAGGTGCGGGGCAACCGAACGGCCTTCGTCCCGGCCATCCTGCGCCGGGAGGAAGATGTGTGGGTGGTTGAGGTGATCGAGACCCGCGGGTCCGCAGACCTGGTAGGTTTCTCGCGCGCCGAAGCCCTCATAGCGCTCGAGCCGGGCGTGCACGAGGCGGGAAGCGGCGTGCAAGCCCTGCCGCTTCAGTGGTAGCCGTCGGACTCATTTTCCGGTCGATCCGGCGCGAGATCATCGGGCGTGTTCACGTTGTCCCAGGCACTGAAGAGGTGCGCAGGCGGCGGGAAGGTCACCACCTTCGGGTGCTCGGCGACGAGGGAGGGCGAGAAGCGGCCGTCGGCAGCGTGATGTTCGAAGATCGCGCGGGCGCGGAAATCGTAGTGCGCGAGGAGCGGTTCGACGCCCGGCGCGCCCGGCAAGCACGGAACCGCCGCCCACACCCCGGGCGCCCGCGTCGCCAGAAGCCACTCAAGCGCCTCGGTTGAGAGCCCGGGCAGGTCGCACGCCGTAACCAGCCATGAGACCCACGGGGCCCACCGCATGGCTGCAAGGATGCCGGCCATCGGCCCCTCGGCGTCCGGGGCGTCGGGCAGGCGCGTGATGGAGGGGAGCGCATCGGGCACTTCACCCGCGCCGACGACGGCGACACGGTCGGCGACGCGACTCAAGGCGGCGACGGCGCACTCGACCCAGGTCCGGCCGTCCGACCGAAGGAGATGCTTGGGCTTTCCCATGCGGCTACTTCGGCCGCCGATGAGAACGCAGCCATACACGGGCGTCTTCATCCACGTTCGAAAGAGCCAGTCCCGCAGGATTCTGCGGGTTTCCTTGAGGCGGTCGGCGTCGCGAGGGAGGCTTACGAGGACGTTCCGCGCGCCGGTGGGCGGCTCGGTTTCGTCCCCGGCGAGGAGCCAGACTTTCGGCTGGTCCACGCGCTCGCCACCTTCGACGAGGACCAAGTCGTATCGGTGGGCAAGTTCTTCGAGCCCGGCGGGGCGGCCGGCGTTGCCCGACGGATGGATCCGTGCGAAGCCCTGCCCCGGACCTTCCAGAAAAACGTCGGCGCCCGCGCGGAAGAGCCGGTCGCTGTCCTTGCCGGGGTGGTCCACGTCGAGGCCGTGAGCCCAGTGCTTGGCCACGGCGACGGAGAGGTTGTGCGAGAGAAGGCTCGGCACGAGAGCCTCGATGAGGGTGGTCTTTCCCGCGCCGCTGCGCCCGCAGACGCCGAAGATCGGCAGGTCATCGCGCATCAGGGCTCTCCCCCGCCGAGCCCGCAACTTTCCCGTCGGTGGGGGGCGGGCGGCCGCAATCGCCGGCGTCGCCGCGCAGTTTCGCCAGTCCGTGGTGAAGCGCCGCGAGAACGGCGTCGAGATTTTCAACGGCCCCACGCCGAGAGCCCGGCAAGTTCAGGATGAGCGTGGACCCGCGTAGGCCCGAAACCCCGCGCGACAGAACCGCATGCGGCGTCTTGCCAAGCGAGGCCGTACGCATCGCTTCGTCGAGCCCCGGCGTCAGTCGCTCCAGGACACCGCGCGTCGCTTCCGGCGTCACGTCACGGGGCGAAAAGCCCGTCCCGCCAACCGTCGCCACCAGGTCGATGCTGTGTCCGTCAGCATAGTGCTTCAGGCGCGCCGCAATGCGATCCGCCTCGTCCGGGATCACCTCGGTGCGATAAATGTGGGTGCCGAGTCCCTCTTCAAGACGCCGGGCCACGGCCGACCCGGCCGTGTCTTTCGTCTCACCGCGCGCGCAACGGTCGCTGATGGTGAGCACGACGGCCTGGAAGCGCTCGCGGGGGATGTGTACGGCCACGTCGGCTACCTCCCCGACGTTCACCGCGCCGCCCTCCAGAACGCGCGCAAACAAACCTCGACGGGGCATGATGCAATCCCCCGTGAGACGCGCGATTTCGCACGGCGCCTCGCATCGCTTGCCAATCTGCGCGATCGTCACTACCACCGCCTCGCCCAGACGAATCCGGGTTCCCAAACCGACGTCGGCAAAGTCGATGCCGGAGAGCACGACGTTCTCGGCGAACGCGCCTGGCATGATGTCCGGCAGGCCCGCCGCACGCACCGCTTCGATGTCCGCGGCGGCCAGGAGACTGACCTGTCGGTGCCATGGACCGGCGTGAGCGTCGCCCTCGATGCCCCAGCCCGCACGGAACGAGGCCGAGGCCACCGGCCGCTTACGCTCCCCCTTGCGCTCGCTCGTGCACAGGGCGTCAACGCGTGGCATCGGGTTGCTCCTCGCGGCTCCACCGCCCCGACTTTCCGCCCTCCTTTTTCACAAGCCTGACGGGGCCGATCTCGACCCCTTTGCCGGCGGACTTGACCATGTCGTAGACCGTCAAGGCCGCAACGGCTGCGGCCGTCAGGGCCTCCATTTCGACACCCGTTCGGGACTCGGCCGCGACGCACGTCCGGATGTGGACACGGTCGCCTTCCAGCGCCGCGTCGACCTCGACCGAGTCAAGCGCGAGAGGATGGCAGAGCGGAACGAGCGTCGCCGTGCGCTTTGCGGCCATGATGCCCGCCAGGCGCGCGGTATCAAGAACGTTCCCCTTAGCCAGTCCGCCCGCCTCGCGCAGCCGCGCCGCAATCCTAGGACCTACTGTGACGTACGCCTCGGCGACGGCCCGCCGCCGCGTGACCGGTTTGCCGCTAACATCCACCATCCGCGGCGCGCCACCCGGCCCGGTGTGGCTCAACTCGCCCGTCACGGCGGTTCCCCTTTCATTGGTTAGCGAGCGGGCGCCAACCCAGCACATGCCGCACGAATCGCAGCCAAGACGAAAATCATCCGCCGATGCGGACCATCAGTTCTTGCTCGGCGAACCGCGGACCTCCGCGCTTCAGGCGCAGCGCCTCTTCAACAGCCCCGCACAGCAGCGCCTCGTCTCGTTCCCCAGATTCACGCAAGAGCGCCCGCACGTCGATCCCCCGTGTTTGCCCCAGACATCCTAGTAGGCGCCCTGTCGCCGTCAGACGCAACCGCCGACACGTTTCGCAAAACGGCACACTGCATGGTGACACGAAGCCGATTTGGCCGCTGCGGCCGGCAGAGTCACGGGCGAGGAAAGACCCGCTTGATCCGCCCGGCTCCACCCCGAGCGGAACCAGTTCCATTGCCCTCGCCACTCGCTCACGCACCTCCGCCGAAGACACGAACCACCGCTCGTGAGAAGGGGCCGCCACCCCAATCGGCATCAATTCAAGAAACCGGACCTCGCAGCCTCGCTCGAGGCCAAACCGCGCGAGCGGCACGACTTCGTGGTCGTTTATCCCCCTCAGGACCACCATGTTAAGTTTCACCGGCTTCAGCCCGCACGTTCGGGCTGCCTCGATCCCCGCGAGCGTCCGAGACAGATTCGCGCCTCGCGTCAAACGCCGATACGTCGTCCGGTCGAGGGTGTCAAGACTCACGTTAACACGGCGAAGGCCTGCCCGACAAAGCGCCACGGCCATGTCGGCCAGACGTTGACCGTTTGTCGTTAGCGCGAGGTCCCCGATGCCTTCCAGCGAGAGCCGTCGGACCAGATCCGCCAAGCCGCGCCGTATCAGCGGCTCCCCTCCGGTGAGGCGGACCTTGGAAAGGTCAAAGTTGGCCTTGATAGCGCGCACAAAACGTATGATTTCCTCGAACCGGAGCACATCCCGCCGCGGGACCAAGGTCACCCCCGCCGCCGGCCTACAGTACAGGCACCGCTCGTCACACCGATCGGTGACCGAAACGCGCAGCGAAACGGGCCGTCGTTCCGCCATCCTGACCCTCCTGGCCCCCGCGCCGAACGTAAGAGAGACGACTGGCCCCATTTCCGCACGGGGCGCGGCGGCGCCATTATACGCACGCGGTGAGAGGATTGCAGCGCCCGGCCCTGTGGGCGCCCGTGGCGGTTTCGTTCGCCCGGCCCGATGAAGGCGGGCGGGGGTGCTCGGAGCACTCGAGGCGCCGCGCCGGATGCCTGGCGCTAGATCCACTTCTTTCGCCGGAAGAACCAAAGCATGCCCAGCGCCATCAGCGCCATCACGCCGAGCACGGCTGGATAGCCCCACGGCTGCTTCAGTTCCGGCATCCACTCGAAGTTCATCCCATAGACGCCCGCGACGAACGTGAGGGGAATGAAGATGGTCGCGATGATGGTCAGCACCTTCATGACCTCGTTCATCCGGTTCGACACGACCGACAGATAGGTGTCGCGCGCGGCGGCAATCAGGTCCCGCTGGTTTTCGGCGGACTGGACCATCCGGACGAGGTGATCGTAGGCGTCGCGCCAATAGGCGAGGGCCTGTTTCTTGATTTGGGGAAATTCGCCGCGCACGATGCGGCCCACGACGTCGCGCTGGGCGGTTGCGACGCGCCACAAGTATGCCACGGCCCGCTTCAGGTCCAGCGCCCGCTTGAGGACGGCGTCCGTGGGCCGGCGGAAAATCTGCTGCTCGACCTCCTCAATCAGGTCGTCAATCCGGTCGAGCGTCGGCGTGAAGTTGTCGATGATTCGGTCCACGAGCGCGTGCATGAAGAAATCCGACCCGCGTGACAGGAGTACGCCTCCATTCTGTCCGCACCGATCCCGCACCTCCGAAATCGTCCGGATCGGGTCCCGGTGATACGTCAGGACGAAATTCCGTCCCCAGAAAACGTCCACCTCCAACGTCGTGACGGCCTCGGCCTGCCGCTCGAAGTCCACGGCGTGAATCACCATGAAAAGGTAATCGTCATAGTCGTGGACCAGGGGCTGGCTGGTGACCTCGCGGCAGCTTTGGAGGGCCACGGGATGAAGGCCGAGACCCTGCTCGCCCAGCCAGTCCGTTTCCTCTTCCGTTGCCGCCTCCATGTCAATCCACAGGAGGCCCTCTCGCCGGTGGAACGTCTCAAGGATCTCGGCCCGGTCGGTCAGCCTGGTCCCGCTTTTGGCGCCGGGCGCCAGATAGAACGCGCACATCATGGGCGCACCTCCTTCGGGCTCAGAGTCAAGGGTTCCGCATAAAGCCCCTGTGGTTGCAAATCGGCCGCACCGACCCCCCACCCGCCCTATTATGCGCTCAGGATACCGCGCAAGAGATCCGCGGAAAAGGGGTTACCGAGCCGATTCCTCCATCGCCGAAACATCCTGCGGGGACTCGAGCCACCGCCATCGCCGCGCCCGCACCCCAGGTGGCCCCAAGACCTCGCGTGCCACGGAAGCCGGTGGCAGCGTCCGCGAGTGGATGGACGGCCGCCTGGCGGTGACGCCGCAAGGCAACCGGACATGATGCGAAACGGGCTCCCGTGCACGAGGAGCCCTCTTGCGTGCGCTTCCTGGCGGCGGGTCACTTCTGGTACTTGCGGGCGGCCTGTTTCAGTTCTGCCACCTTGCTCAAGTTTTCCCAGGTGAACTCGGGGAGTTCCCTGCCAAAGTGGCCGCCTTCGGCGGTCTTTCGGAAGATGGGGCGCAAGAGGTCCAGGTAATCGATCATCTGGCGGGGTTTCAGGGGGAAGACTTCGCGGATGACCTTGGCGAGATCCACGTCGCGGATTTTGCCCGTGCCGTTCGTGTCGGCCCGGACGCTCAAGGGGTCGGCGACGCCGATGGCGTAGGAAACCTGGACCTCGCACTCGTCGGCCAGTTCGGCCGCGACGACGTTCTTGGCGATGTGGCGGGCCATATAGGCGGCGCTTCGGTCCACTTTGGAGGGGTCTTTGCCGCTGAACGCTCCGCCGCCGTGACTGCCCTTTCCGCCGTAGGTGTCCACGATGATTTTGCGTCCCGTCAGGCCGCAATCGCCCTGCGGCCCGCCGACGACGAAGCGGCCGGTGGGATTGATGTGGTAAACCGTGTCCTCGTCGATTAATTCCTCACGGATCACCGGCTTGATGATGTGCTCGATTACAGCCCGGCGAATCTCGTCGTTGCTCACGGTGTCGGCGTGCTGCGTCGCGATGACCACGGTGTGGACGCGAACCGGCTTGCCGGACGCATCGTACTGAACCGTGACCTGGCTCTTGCCGTCCGGGCGCAGCCACGGCAGTTCGCCGGCGCGGCGAACGTCGGCGAGGCGGTTGCACAATTGGTGGGCCAGTTGGATCGGCATCGGCATCAGTTCGGGCGTTTCGCGGCAGGCGTAGCCGAACATGATGCCCTGGTCGCCGGCGCCCTGTTCCTTGTCCTCGCCGGCGTTGACGCCCATCGCGATGTCCGGGCTCTGGCGGTCCAACGAAACCAGCACGGCGCAGTGTTCGTAATCGAACCCCATGGCCGCGTCCGTGTAGCCGATGTCCTTGATGGTGGCTCGGACAACGTCCGGAATGTCGACGCGTGCCTGCGTGGTCACTTCGCCCGCTACGATGCACATGCCGGTCGTGACCATGGTTTCGCACGCCACGCGGCTGGCCGGGTCCTGGGCGATCATCGCATCCAGGATCGCATCGGAGATCTGGTCGGCCATCTTATCGGGATGGCCGCAGGTCACCGCCTCGCTTGTGAACAGCATGTGACCTTCCGGCAACTCCCATGCGCTTCTTTTCGCCACGCCTTCGCTCCTTTACGCATTTCCAGACCGAAGTTGTTCGTTTTTGCCCGCCGGGAAAGAGGAAGTGTATCGGCCGGCCCGCCCGAAGCAAGCGAAAAGGGCAACCGGACGGCCTAGGGATGCATCAGGGCGGCGACGTGGGCGGCGACGGACCTGCCGAGAGCGTCCAGATTGTATCCCCCCTCAAGAACGCTGACCACCCGCCCGCCGGCGGTCCTATCGGCCAGCCGACGGATCCGGCGGGTCGCCTCGGCGTAAACTTCGGTCGAGAACCTCAGCGATGCGAGGGGATCGTCCCGGTGGGCGTCGAAACCGGCGCTAATGAAAATGATCTCGGGTTTGAAGGCCTCCGCCTGCTCAAGGCCGCTCTCCAGGGCCGCGAGGAACTCTTTGTCACCGCTCCCGGCGGCGAGCGGGAAGTTCAGCGTGCGGCCCTCGCCGTTCCCTTCCCCCGTCTCGGCGGCGGCGCCGGTGCCGGGATAGTGCGGCCACTGGTGGGTCGAGATGTAGAAGACATCCGGGTCGCGGTAGAAGATCGCCTGCGTTCCGTTGCCGTGATGGACGTCCCAGTCGATGATGAGGATGCGCTTCAGGCCGTGGACCACCTGGGCGTGGCGCGCCGCCACGGCGACGTTGTTGAAGAGGCAGAAGCCCATGGGGCGGCCGGAGGTGGCGTGGTGGCCGGGCGGGCGAACGGCGCAGAAGACGCTTCTCACCTTGCCCTCGACCACCGCGTCCACCGCTTTGCACGCGCCGCCGGCGGCGAGCAGGGCGGCCTCATACGAGTCCGAACAAGCATACGTGTCGCCGTCGAACCACGTGAGGCCCTCGGTTTGGGCCGAGCGGCGGACGCGCTCGACGTGTTCGCGCGTATGGACGCGCAGGAGGGCCTCCTCGGGCGCCCGCGACGGCTCGATGAGCGTGAGGCGACGCCAGAGGCCCGCCTCTTCAAGGGCGCTTCGGATCGCCCGCAGCCGCTCGGGCCGTTCCACGTGACCGGGCGCCCCGTGTTCGAGGTATTTTTCGCTCCAGACCAGGCCCACTTCGGTCTTGCCCTCCGGTTTGTCGGCGGTCTCCGAGCAGCCGCCGAGAGCCCCCGCGGCCGCCAGGAAAAGGAGGCACGCAAACAGTCGTCCGGCGTGCTTCGGTGGCTCGTGCATGTTCTGGCTCCGCGCCTCCCGGCACCGCGCCCGGCCCGTCAGCCGACCTGGGCCCTGGCGGCGCGGACCGTGTTACGAAGAAGCATCGCGACAGTGACGGGCCCGACGCCGCCGGGGACGGGCGTGATGGCCCCGGCCACCTCCTTGGCGGACTCGAAGTCCACGTCGCCGACGGTTTTCATCTTCTTCCTGCCCTTTTCGTTCAGGACCGGCTCGCCGCTTTCGTCCAGGACGGGCACGCGGTTGATGCCGACGTCGATAACAGTGGCGCCGGTCATAATGTGCTCACCGGTAATCAGGCCGGCCTTGCCCGCAGCGACGATGAGGATCTCGGCCTTCGTGGTGTGGGCTTTAAGGTCGCGGGTTCCGATGTGGCAGATGGTGCACGTTCCGAGGTCGTTCGTAATGAGGCAGGCGACGGGTTTCCCGACGATGGGCGAGTGGCCGACGACGACGCACTCGGCGCCCTTGACTTCGCGGCCGGAGAACTTGATGAGTTCGTATGCGGCGGCGGCGGTGCACGGCACCAGTTCGGTGCCTTCGTAAAAGAGGAGCCGGCCGAGGTTCGCAGCGGTGATTCCCTCGACGTCCTTTTCGCGGGGAATCCGTTCGGCCATGTCACGGGCGTTTACCCCGGAGGGCAGGGGCATTTGGAGGAGGATGCCGTGGACGCCGGGGTCGGCGCCGAGTTCGCCGATCTTTGCCGCCAGGGCGTCGGCCGATGTGTCGCCCGGAAGTTCCACGAGATCGTACGCGATGCCGGCCTCCTCGCAGGATCGGGCCTGGCTGCGCGAATAGACGCGGGTGCCGGGATTGTCGCCGGCCAGGATGCTCGCCAGTTTCGGCGGCGCGCCCGTCTGCTGCTTGATGGCGTCAATCTCGGGCGCCAGTTCGTTGCGAATTTTGGCCGCCAGGGCTTCACCGTCAATCAGTTTTGCGGACATGGGACCTCCTTGGGTTGGCGTCGTTCGCGTCGTCGCAAGCCATCGAGCCCGGCGCGGCACGATTCGGCCCGTGAAAGGATACCCCGACGCTTCCGCGTCGGGCTCGTCCGGCGCGGCGCCGCGTCGCACTACGGCTTCAGCCCGGCGTTCGTGATGATGTCCGGCACCAGGTCGTCCCAGCCGAGGGTCATCAGGTGTGCGCCCTGGCACATGGGTTTCATTTCGCGCACGAGGCGTCCGGCGATTTGTGCGGAGACCTTTTTTCGATCCTCCTTCGCCGTCTCGGCCATCTGCTGGATAATCCCATCCGGCACCTGGACGCCGGGGACCGACCGGTTCATGTACTTGGCCATGCCGGCGGACTTGAGGACCACGATGCCCACGAGGATCGGGATCTTCAGGTGCTCGATTTTTTTCATGAATTGCTCGAAGGCGGCCGGGTCGTAAACGGCCTGGGTCTGGACGAACTGGGCCCCGGCCTCGACCTTCTTTTCGAGTTTGATAACTTGCGGTTCCAGCGGGTCGGCGCCCGGCGTCACGACGCACCCCCTGAAGAATTTCGGGGCGCCGTCCAGTTCGTTCGGGTTGCCCTTCATGTCCAGGCCCATGTCCGTTCCCGACTCCAGCCGGGAAAGCGCCTGAAGGAGGCCGACCGAGTCGAGGTCGTAAACCGGCTTGGCGTCGGGATGGTCACCCATGACGACGTGGTCACCGGTCAGGGCGAGGACGTTCTCGATGCCCAGGACGGCGGCTGAGAGGGCGTCGCTTTGGAGGGCGAGGCGGTTGCGGTCGCGGCAGACCATCTGGAACACCGGCTCGATGCCGCGCTCCACGAGGAGGCGGCACATGGCCATGGAGCCGGTGCGCATCACCGCCGTCTGAATGTCCGTCACGTTGACGGCGACGACGTTGCCCTTCAGGAACGTTTCGGCCTCATGAAGGACGGGCTCGACGTTGGTGCCTTTGGGGGGGCCTATCTCGCCCGTGACGGCAAACTGTCCCGCGTCCAGGGTCTCACGCAGTTGGCTCATTGCTTGGTTCCTATCCGCTCTTTGCGTAAAAGGTCGGCCGTTTCCCATCCCACGCACCCGGCGCGATTCACAATCGCCCACCGTCCTGGAAAGTGGCTACGGCGCCGCAGGCTCCTTTTTCGGCGGGCGGCGCTTCTCCCACTGATACGAGCGTGGATGGTGGTGCGAACTATAACCATGCGGCGGTCGGATCTCCTTCATTTTGTGGAGATGTCCGCGTTTCTGCAGCCGCTTGTAGATCAGGACCCATGCACAGTCCTTATCCGGGTCCACTTCGCACTTCCCTTCCTCGGAGTACCCGCCGCAAGGGCCGTTCACCAGCCCCTTGCTGCACCGTGTAACGGGGCAGATCCCGTCGGTCAACTCCAGGACGCAGTCGTTGCACAGGGTGCACTTTTCGGCGTATTTTCCGAGCCGCGCGACCTCGCCGACAAACAGGCTCTCGGCGCCGGGGTGCACCTGCTTGTCCTCCAACTGGTCGCCGATGCTCTGCACACCGGTTCCGCAAGCCATGACCAGGATCGAGTCGGCGGCCTCGATGGCCTCTTTGTGTTGCTTGACGCCGTCTCGCACGCTCCCCGCCAGGCAGGCGGTATCGAAGATGTGCTTGCCGGTCACGGTTTTTCCGTGCTCGGTTAATTTCTTTTCCAGGGCGTCAATTTCCTCTTCTCCGCCCACCTTGCACGTGGTGGCGCAGTCGGCGCAGCCGGCCAGGAACACGTTGGTTTCGCCTTCGAGTTCACGGAGGAGTTCCTCGAAGGGTTTCTGCTTTAGTATGATCATCGCCTTCCTCCCGCAAGGCCCTACGATTCGTCCGTCTCGACGACGGCCAAAAGTCCGCCGACCTCGACCACTTCTTCCTCCTGGGCGGCGAGCCGCTTGACCGTCCCGGTGACCGGACAGGGCACATCGAAAGAGGCCTTGTCGGTGACCATCTCGGCCAGAGGCGCCTCCTTTTCGATTCGTTCGCCAACCTCGACGTAGAAAAAAGAAACGGTCGCCTCCGACGGGGCGTCACTATCGTCCCCCAGACTCGGCAGTTTCACCTCGTAGTCCGCCATCTTCCTATCTCCTTTTTCGCATCCGCCGGGCTCCGACCCTGTCCGGTGCGGCCCGGCCCGGAGCCATACGACGGGATTTCCGCGGTCTCAGCCATGGCAGGTTCCTTCTGTTCGTGCGCGTTCAACGCGGCGCGGGGACCTCCGCGACCGAAGGTTGCGGCTCGTCCTCGATGCCGATGACCCCATTCTATGCGTCGGCGGTGTCTCAGAACAGGCCGACGACTTGGCCGTCCGGGCCGATGTCCACTTTCTCGCCCGCCGGTGTCGTCGGCAGGCCGGGCATCGTCCGCATCGCCCCGCAAAGCGGATACAGGAACCCCGCGCCGACC
>Ga0307380_10005785_pt1 | contig 16389 bp, 16 predicted proteins | sample UN3MG_FD_202239 | JGI IMG/M metagenome (GOLD analysis project Ga0307380, IMG submission 202239) | Soil microbial communities from Risofladan, Vaasa, Finland - UN-3 | ecosystem: Environmental > Terrestrial > Soil > Coastal area > Acid sulfate soil | place: Finland: Risofladan, Vaasa | collected...
TCAAGTATAGGAAATTATGACCAACATTGCCATTCGTGTCGAGAACTAGGGCAAGCGCTACCACATCGGCGAGTACGGGGTGTTAGGTCTTGGGTCTTGGGTCTTGGGTCTTGGGTCTTGGGTCTTGGGTCTTGAGTGTTAGGGATGAAGGAAATCACGAAAGATAGAAACCGAGTTGAAAGCTTTAAGGATTTGGAGATCTGGCAGGTTGCCCACCGTCTGGTGTTGAGAATATACGAAATAACTCGGCACTTTCCAGGCGAGGAGCGCTTTCGGCTAACAGATCAGCTTTGCAGAACCGCTGCATCCATCCCAACTAACATTGCAGAAGGGAAAGGGAGAAGCTCTTTGAAGGAATACCTGCAATTCCTTTCCATCGCGAGGGGTTCCCTGGAGGAAGTCAAATACCTGCTGCTTCTAGCAAAGGACTTACGTTGCATGGACGGGGCAAGCTATACGGAGGTAGCCGACGGCTATGACCAAGTGGGCAGAATGCTCAACGGTCTCGATAGGGATCTCTCAAGTCCCGTGTGAAGTCAAGCTTGCCCAAAACCCAAGACCCAACACCTAAAACCCAAAACCCATGAATGAAATAGCCATCAGAGTCGAACACCTAAGCAAACGCTATCGCATCGGCCAATATGTTGGCAGTGGTGCCCAATACAAGACCCTACGCGAGAGCCTGACCGATGTTGTGTCCGCTCCCCTGCGCCGGTTGAAGTACATTTCGAAATTCGAATTTCGAAATTCGAAATCTGGAGGTTCCGATTCCCAATCCGCAATCCGCAATTCGCAATCTGATGGTTTCCTCTGGGCCCTCAAGGACATCTCCTTCGAAGTGAAACAGGGCGAAGTCCTCGGCATCATCGGCCGCAACGGCGCGGGCAAGAGCACGCTGTTGAAAGTGCTTACGCGGATAACGGAGCCTACCGAAGGGCAAGCGGAGTTACACGGCCGTGTAGGAAGCCTTTTGGAAGTAGGGACTGGATTTCATCCTGAACTGACAGGGAGAGAAAATATTTACCTGAGCGGTGCGATTCTGGGGATGATGCGGAAGGAGATCGACCGAAAATTCGACGAGATAGTCGATTTCTCGGGGATAGAGAAGTTCATCGATACACCAGTCAAGCGCTATTCCAGCGGTATGACTGTTCGGCTGGGGTTCGCAGTGGCCGCGCATTTAGAGCCAGAAATCTTGCTAATTGATGAAGTACTTGCGGTGGGGGACTATGAATTCCAAAAGAAATGTTTAGGCAAAATGAAGGATGTCAGCGAAGGGGGAAAAACGGTTCTCCTTGTGTCTCACAACATACCAAGCATCACGAATCTGTGCAGTAGAGCTATTCTGCTGGTTCAGGGGAAGGTTGATGCGGATGGGCCGGCTCGGGATGTTGTGGACCGCTATATTGCAGCGGCACGTTCAACTGGTGGAGAGTGCGTCTGGTCCGACGCTTGTACAGCCCCTGGCAATGAAAACGTCCGCTTGCATGCGGTCCGCGTAGTTTCAGATGGCGAGGTCACTGCTGATGTGGATATTCAGAAGGATATTGTAATCGAGATTGACTACTGGAACTTCGAAGCTGGAGCGCGTCTAGACGTGGGCATCCATTTAAAGGATAGGATGAATACCTACGTATTGGCATCAGCCAACAGGCCTTCCGCCTCCATTGGTATAGACCCATGGTCTGGTCGTTCCCATCCAGTGGGTCTGTTCCGAACGAGATGTCGCATTCCGGACAACTTTCTGAATGAGGGTCAATACAGCGTCGACGTGGCCGTAAACAACCATACCCTCGTGTGGCAGGCCGGGCAAGAGAATGCGGTATCATTCGTGGTGCACGACTCAGGCGCTATGCGGAAGGAATACCAGGGCCGATGGGTTGGTGTCGTTCGCCCTAGGCTGGCCTGGGCTACGGAGTACCTGGGATCAGGGAATATCAGTACTGGGCCTGAATTGGCGGGCGCAGACAAAGTGCAAAGTTGAAAGAAATCACAGGTGTTGCATGAGAGCTTCAAGAAGCTATTCCTGGACTACAAGATTGATCGGCAAGAGCAAGATACAGTCATAATAAGGGAGTTGAGAATGGGACTTGTGCCGACAGCTTTGAAGTTTGTGATCCGCCTCCATAAGGAAGTAGGTTTCGAGGGCCCGGTTATGACTTTGGGAAACCAAGATATATGGGCCACTTACGATGACCTAAAATCATTTTTCAGACAGATGGACTGTCCGTTTCGCGAAGTCGAGCCCATCAAGAACACCAGTGCTACACTCAAAGAGGTCATCCCGTACGCCGAAGACTTTGTCCATGCTCAGGTCTTTTTCGAGATGATGGGTATTGATGAGTACTACGACATGGACAAGTATGATTTTGATAAGCCCAGGTTGCTCCATGATCTGAACACGCCGATTTCTGAGAACCTGTCCGATCGCTTCTCAGTTGTCGTTGAGAGCGGAACTATGGAACATGTATTCGATGTCAGATCTGTTATGGAGAATATTGTGAGAATGCTACTCGTGGGTGGGTGGGTAGTTCACATTTCGCCCTCATCCAATTTTATTGATCATGGTTTCTACTCCTTTAGCCCATGTTTCTTCCATGATTTCTATGCTGCGAATGGATTTGAGGACTTTCGATGCTACATCTTTGAGCTTAAAACAAATCCGATGGGCCACTTTGAACCATGTCCATATCTAGAATATACCTACGGAATGTCCATCACCCGTTTTCTTGATAAGTCCAAGTATATTCTTGTGTTTTTTGCAGCGCGAAAAGCGCGTAGTTGCGAGTTAATCCAGATACCGACTCAAGGGATGTACGATGTCGAGCGGAAGGTGAAAGTCGCGGCGGCTCCATCTTCAGTCTGCGTCTCTCCACCCGCTTCTCGCTATGAACGGTGGATTCCAAAGGCTCTGCAACCGTTGTTGCAGCCGCTGCGTCCCGTGCTTGGCAAGATCTGGACCTTCGTTTTCCCTGGACGTCCCCCGTTTGATAAGTCAGTACTGTGAATAGGGGAGAGACATAATGAAAGTCGTTATCCTGTGTGGTGGACTTGGCACCCGTCTACGTGAGGAGACCGAGTTCCGTCCCAAACCGCTAGTGGATATCGGGGGCTGGCCCATGCTGTGGCACATTATGAAGATCTATGCTCACTATGGCTTTCGCGACTTTGTGCTTTGCCTGGGCTACCGCGGCAACATGATCAAGGACTACTTCCTCAACTACGAGGCAATGAGTAACGACTTCACTATCTGCCTCGGACGCCAGAATCAAATCACTCATCACGGTGCTCACAAGGAGCAGGATTTTCAGGTTACATTAGCCGATACCGGTCTGGAGACGATGACGGGAGGGCGGGTGAAGCGAGTGGAGAAATACGTTGATGGTGATACCTTCATGGTGGCCTATGGCGATGGACTCGCTGACTTAGACATTCGAGCATTAGTAGAATTCCACCATGCTCACGGTCGGCTGGCGACGGTGACCAGTGTGCGTCGAATTTCACGCTTCGGTATTATAGAGACGGACGATGATGGGACAGTTACAAGTTTCGTCGAGAAACCACAATTGAAAGGATGGACCAGCGCCGGTTTCTTCGTCTTCAACCGCCGCGTTTTCGATTATCTGAGTGGAGATGCTTGCGTCTTGGAACGAGGGCCTCTGGAACGCCTGACACGTGAGGGTCAGGTGATGTCCTATCGCCACAGCGGCTTTTTCTTTGCGATGGATACCTATCGGGAATGCACATACCTGAACGAGCTCTGGGCCAATGGTGAGGTCCCCTGGAAGGTGTGGGGATGATGGCCTCGTTCTGGCAAGATCGCCCAATCTTCGTAACGGGGGCCACTGGGCTGCTTGGTGGCTGGATGGTGCAGCGACTGGTTGACCTAGGAGCAGAGGTGATTTGTCTAGTGCGCGACTGGGTGCCGCAGAGCGAACTGGTGCGCGCTCGGCTGCTTGAACAGGTGAAGGTGGTGCGTGGCGATGTCCGTGATCAAACACTTTTGGAACGGGTCCTGGGGGAATACGAGATTGCCACGATCTTCCATCTGGCCGCTCAGACCATTGTAAGCATAGCTAACCGTAACCCCGTCTCGACCTTTGAAACCAATATCCAGGGCACCTGGGCATTGCTGGAGGCTTGCCGACGCAGCCCAACAGTGAAGCAGATTGTATTGGCATCCTCAGACAAAGCCTATGGGGAGCACGAAGCGCTGCCATATGACGAAGAGACACCCCTCCAAGGACGCCATCCCTATGACGTGAGCAAATCATGCGCAGATTTAATTGCACAGGCCTATGCGGTGACCTACGATCTGCGGGTTGCGATCACTCGCTGTGGCAATTTCTACGGCGGAGGTGACCTTAACTGGAACCGCATCGTACCAGGGACGATTCGCTCAGTGCTGCGGGGCCAGCGGCCCATCATCCGCTCCGACGGCCGCTACGTGCGGGATTATTTCTATGTAGAGGATGGCGCAGCAGCTTACATACTGCTGGCCGAGCAATTGGCGGAGAATCCTGACTTACACGGTCGGGCGTTCAACTTCTCCAACGAAACCCCGATGACAGTGCTGGACCTGGTACAGCATATCTTGAGTCTGATGGGTTCGGACTTGCAGCCGAAGATCCGTAACCAGGTAACCAACGAGATTCGTTACCAATACCTGAGCGCTGCTAGGGCACGCCAGGAGCTGGGCTGGAATCCGCTGTTTACGCTAGATGAAGGGCTGAAAGCCACAGTTGAATGGTATCGCCGTTTCTTCAGTGCTCAAACACAAACTGGAGAGGTATTGTGAAATACACTGCAGCTGAACGCACCGCCTGCCGCGTCTGTGGTTCGGATCAGCTTGTACGCTTCCTTGAACTGCCTGACATGCCCCTCACAGATGAGTTCTTGCGAGAAGACGAACTTGGCACTGAATTCATGTGGCCGGTGAGGGTCTATTTCTGTAAACATTGCTGCCTGACACAGACGCTGCATAATGTGAATGCAGAAGACTACTACCAAGATTACCAGTATTCCGTGGCTCTCTCGCCGTTCGCGCAACGCTTCATGCAGCGGCTTGCAGAGGAAGTGTGGCAGCGATATCAGTTCCGGTCTGGCGATACCGTGGTCGAGGTGGGCAGCAGCGACGGCGCGCAACTTGCTTGCTTCCAGACACTTGGAGCCAAGGTGTTTGGTTTTGAACCCTCGGCGCCTCTGGCTCAAATAGCTCGCAACCGAGGTATTCCCGTAGCGCAGCGCCTGGTTACCCCGCAGGCGGCCCAGGACATACCCGCTGGCTTCTTGCCAACGCAGGTTCTGCTGTCTACTTATACCTTTGATCATCTGCCCGATCCTATGGGTTTCTTGACCACCGTGCGGAGAGTGCTTGACCCTAAGCGCGGTGTGTTGATACTTGAGGTGCACGACCTGGAGAAGATCGTGGAGCGGCACGAGTTCTGCCTCTTTGCCCACGAACACACTACCTATTACACAGCGGCGACCATGCAGATGGTGTTGCGCCGAGCCGGTTTCGAGTTAATCAGCATTAGCTTGGTTCCGGAGGTGGAGCGGCGAGCCAACTCTCTCCTGGTAGCAGCCGTTGTACAGGGATCGCCCCTCGCATCTCGGGCATTGCCCACACTCTCACTTGGGGCCCTTGCCCGCGCAGACACCTATGTTGCCTTCGGACATGTAGTACAGGCCAGCTTACTCCGCTTGCGGGAGCTAGTTCAAGGCAAACGCCAACAAGGAATACGCCTGGCAGGCTACGGCGCCGGTGGGCGCGGTGTGATGGCCCTGGCAGTTACCGCACAGCCGGGTGATTTCGCCTACGTGTGTGACAAAAACCCTGTGTTTCATGGGCTTTACACCCCTGGTGCCCACGTGTTAGTAGATAGCCCCGACCGGCTTCTGTCGGATTCGGTGGATCAGGTCATCGTTTTTTCCTTTGGTTACTTCCGCGAGATTTACGATGATTTAGTAGAGTTCAGGGCTCGCGGCGGGCAGTTGATCTCATTGCTAGACCTGTTATAGGAATGATTACGAGGGAGGTATGCTGGTATGCTGCGCATTCTGCTGGCTGGCGCTACAGGGTTTGTTGGCTCACATGTTACCCGATACCTGTTGGCGCGAAATTGTGACATAGCAGTTCTTATGCGCTCCCAAAGCAACCCATGGCGCATTGTTGATGTTTTGTCCCGTCTACATGTGATCCGTGGAGACTTGGCCGAGGTGTCTACTATAGCTGACGACATCTGTGCTTTTGCTCCCGATGTGACCGTACACCTGGCCTGGTCCGGTGTCGGAAACCGCTATCGCAATGACCCACAGCAGGTTACCAATCTATATAGTAGTTTGAGTTTGCTAGACGTTATTCATGCGGCCGGGTGCCGCAGTTGGGTTGGGCTGGGGTCACAGGCCGAATATGGCATCTACAATCACGCTATCAGCGAGGAGATGTCCACGAATCCGGTGACTGTCTATGGTGTGACCAAATTCTGCACCTGCCTCCTGACGCAACGACTGTGTGACCTATACGACATGCGCTTCGTCTGGCTACGTCTCTTTTCGGCCTATGGACCAGCAGATGATTCAGGCTGGATGATCCCGTATGTGATTCTGGCGCTGCTGCGTGGCGAACGTCCTAGGCTCACCCGGGGCGAGCAGCGCTGGGACTATCTCTTCGTGGAGGATGTTGCTAAAGCGATCTATCGTGTGGCAGCCAAGTCCGATTTACAGGGCATCTTTAACCTGGGCTCGGGGGAGGCGCACACCGTGTGCAGCATCGTTGAACGCATACGGAAACTGATTGATCCAGACTTACCCCTGGGCTTCGGCGAGGTGCCCTACCGTCCGAACCAGATCATGCACTTGCAAGCAGACATCTCACGGCTCCGCGAAGCTACGGGCTGGGCTCCCCAGGTAGGGTTGGATGAGGGCCTACAACGTACGGTGGATTGGTATCGTGAGAACAGGGGGTGCTATGCCTGACTCCTGCTGCCGTCTTTGTGGTTCAAATCGGCTTTCCAAATGTCTGACATTGGAGAACGCACCGCGCAGCATCCAGGAGTTACTCGCGGAGGATCAACTCGACTCCGATTCAGCCATTACGCTCTCCGTTTATCAGTGTAAGGAATGTGGCTTGGTTCAACTTACTGAGGCGTTTGAATCGGACTACTACGATGAGTATGTAATGACAGTCAGTCACTCACCGCAAATGAGGGCTTTTCAACGCTCTCAAGCGTTTGACTTTGTTTCCAGGTTCGGGTTGGCTGGTAAGCGAGTCATTGAAATCGGATGTGGGGATGGCAACTATCTCCAGTATCTGCATGAAGCTGGTGCAATTGCAAATGGGATCGAACCATCGCAGCCATTCCGGCAAATGGCTCAAGAGCGGGGCTTCCAGGTTCTCGGAGGGTATGTTAGTCGCCAACAGCCTGTTTCAGGAGCCCGCTACGATGCGTTTGTGGCGCGTCAGGTCTTAGAGCACGTTCCTGATCCCAACGATTTCTTACAAGGAACTCGTCAAATTCTCAGCCCAACGGGTGTTGGGCTGGTAGAAGTGCCTAGTCTAGAACAGGCACTGGAAGGTGAGCGCTTCTACGACTTTTTCCATGATCATCTCAGTTATTTTTCATCTCTCACGCTGCGGCACGCTCTTGGGCGCAACGGCTTCGATGTGCTGGAAGTTTCGCGAGGCATGAACGGAGAGTATAATGTCGCCTTAGTCAAAAAGGCTCCAGAATATGAGTATATCACCTTGCAGCGTACATTGGATGTGATCACGCAAGACTTGCGTGCTTTTGTTGAGACGCAACATCAGTGCGGAAGGCGCGTTGCTACTTGGGGAGCAGGAGGCAAGGGGGTCACAGTATTGGCGGTGGCCCAGGTAAATGGCATATCCTACGTAGTAGATTCGGACGCACACAAGCAAGGCCGCTTCACACCGGTCAGCCATCTACCTATCTTCGCTCCAGAGAGGTTATTATCGGATCCTGTGGACGCTGTAATTATTACAGCATTAGCCTATCGTGATGAGATCCTGAATCAATTACGCCGGACTCTAGAGTTCAAGGGCACGATCGCGGTACTTGGGCCGCAACTGGAAGTCTTGCAAAGGAGCGAGAGCCAAGATGCCTAACATACATGAAGCGTCAGATTTGCCGATACTTGGTCACGCTACTAAGCATACCCCCGCGGAAAAGGGGCTCATTGAAGAACTCTGTGAAGAGTTTGATAGATCCCAATTATCGCTTTCCTTGCGTTTGCAGAATTTCCCTCGTCACGTGCGACGCCAAGACATTGCGCGCTTTCTGGCAAAATACGAAATTTTCAAACAAAACCTTTCTGCCAATGGAAGTGTTATCGAATGTGGCGTATTTGCCGGGGGAGGAGTAGTGACCTGGTTACACTTTTCGGCCATTCTTGAACCATACAATCACACTCGCCGAATTATTGGGTTTGATACCTTCTCTGGTTTTCTCGCTGTGCATGAAAAAGATGTACAGCGAGGTTCATCCGAACATTTGCATCAGGAAGCGCTCCAAACCCATGCTCAGATCAAGGCAGAGATCGAACGCCTCGTCGCCCTTCATGATCGGAATCGCCCTCTGGGGCATATTCCCAAAGCGGAACTGGTAGCAGGCGATGCCTGCGACACCATACCCAAGTATATCGGAGAACATCCTCACCTGTTGGTTAGTCTCCTGTATCTGGACTTTGATATTTATGAGCCAACAAAGGTCGCGATTGAACAACTGTGTCCTCGAGTGGTTAAGGGAGGCATCGTCGCCTTTGACGAGTTGAACTGTGCCGAGTTTCCTGGTGAGACAGTCGCGCTATTGGAGACCATGGACTTAGCGCAGGTGAAATTGCGTCGCTTCCCATTCGATCCGTACATCTCGTACTTTATAAGAGAGTAATGAAATTGGATAAATACTGCTCTGCCAAAAACCTAGCACAAACCATCCGTGCTCATGTCTTGCACTTAACGCATAAGGCTAACGCCTCTCATGTCGGCACCTGCCTTTCTATGGCAGATATCCTGGCTGTACTCTATGGCGGCGTGTTGCGTGTAGATCCAGCCCGACCAGAGTGGGCTGACCGTGATCGGTTCATACTCAGCAAGGGCCATGGGGCTGCAGCTGTGTATGCAGTGCTTGCTGAACAGGGCTTCTTCCCGAAGGATTGGCTGGACACCTATTGCCAGGATGGTTCTAAACTGGCCGGTCACATTACCCATCACGGCGTGCCGGGCGTCGAGGTATCCACTGGTTCTCTTGGGCACGGGCTCTCTATTGGTTGCGGCATGGCGCTAGCCGGTAAGTGGGATAGGCGGCCGTATCGAGTGTTTGTGATGCTTAGTGACGGAGAATGTGACGAAGGTTCCACCTGGGAAGCAGTGTTGTTCGCACCACATCATCGGCTGGACAACCTAGTTGCCATTGTGGATTACAACAAGATCCAGAGCTTTGGCACCGTAAAAGAGGTTCTGGATCTCGAGCCACTGGCAGACAAATGGCGAGCCTTTCGCTGGGTGGTGCGAGAGATTGACGGGCACGACTATGAACAGATCGAAGATGCCCTGACCGGCGTGCCTTTTGAGCCAGGCAAACCCAGCGTCATCGTTGCTCATACCGTCAAGGGAAAAGGTGTCAGCTTCATGGAAAACCAGCTTGCCTGGCATTACAAGTCGCCCAATGACGAACAGTTGGCTCAGGCACTGGCCGAGTTGGGAGATTGCGAATGAGGACTGCGTTTATCGAAACGCTTTGTGAGTTGGCCAAGCGGGATGAACGAATCTGGCTGCTCACTGGCGACCTGGGTTATTCTGTCCTGGAGCGTTTTGCCAACCGGTTCCCAAATCGTTACGTGAACGTCGGCGTCGCTGAGCAGAACATGACCGGCGTCGCCGCTGGGTTAGCGTTGTGCGGCAAGATCGTTTTTACGTACTCAATCGCGAATTTCCCGATCATGCGCTGCCTGGAACAGATTCGCAACGACGTATGTTATCACAACTTGAATGTCAAGATTGTGGCAGTAGGAGGTGGGCTGGCCTATGGCTCAGCCGGTTATACCCATCACGCTGTCGAGGATTTAGCAGTCATGCGAGCTATGCCCAATATGACAGTTATTGCGCCTGCCGACCCGGTCGAGACACGGTTGGCGACACGGGCCATTGTGGACTGGCAGGGACCGTGCTACCTGCGGTTGGGTAAGGCCGGGGAGCCCGTTGTGCACCAGACCGAGCCCAAGTTCCAAATTGGCAAGGCAATTATAGCGCGTGAGGGGGCCGATGTGACGCTGATTAGCACAGGAGGAGTGCTGAAGAAGGTGTTAGAGGCGGCGGACTTGCTGTTGGCTAGAGGGGTTTCGGTGCAGGTATTGAGTATGCCCACAGTGAAGCCAATAGACGAGCAACGGGTTCGCCAGGCTGCCAGCACTTCCTCGCTGCTCTGCGTAGTTGAGGAACATGGTGAGACTGGTGGCCTATCCGATGCGATTGCTCGTTGCCTAGCTACACAGCCTGGCAGCACGAGTCGCTTTATTACGCTGGATGTGGCGGCCATGTTAGAAAATGGTGCAATAGGTAGCCAATCTTATTTGGATGCCAAAGCTGGCCTATCAGCCGTAGACATCAGCAATCGCGTTGCTGACTGGTGGAGACGATCGGAAGATGAGTAGGTCATTGCCATTGCTCTCTATATGTATCCCGACATACAATAGAGCCAACCTGCTCGATTCCGCTTTGCATGCCCTAATTCCACAGGTGAATGCCAGTAGTGGTGCAGTTGAGTTAATTGTTTCCGACAACTGCTCTACGGACAACACGCAGCAAGTTGTTGAAAGAGCTCGTGCATCGGGACCCATTCAGTATCATCGGAATAGTCAAAATGAGGGAGTGACTCGGAATATCCTGCGCTTAACAAATGAATTGGCCAATGGAGAGTTCGCCTGGGTTTTAGGGGATGATGATCTGGTGCGGCCTGAGGGTGTAGGGAGAGTGCTGGCCGTCCTGAGGTCCTATCCCGAAGTGGATTATGTCTTTGTGAATACCTCAACCAAGCGCCCCGCGGAACGACACGCTTTTGGCAGACTTGTTTCTGGTGCAGATTTTCCCGAATTGCTTCCTGCCAAAGCTAAGAGCCTAACAGATCAGTATGTAGAAAAATGGGAAGATCTGATAGACCCAGAGGTTGATGATGTTTTCTTGGGCGCTATCATGTGTTCTGTATTCCGGCTCTCTCGCTGGAGAACATATCCACTCGAACTCAAGGTGCATAACGAGCTGTTCTCATCGTTAGAGAATTGCTACCCGCATTCAATTATCTTAGCCCATACGATGATTGGCCGAAAGGCTTACTATGTCGGCTATCCGTGCACGGTTACGTTTTTTGGGGGGCAGGAGTGGCGTGGGTACTTGCCTCTAATAAGCACAGTTCGGCTCCAGGAATTGCTCGACCTCTACCGGCTACTTGGTGTTGACGTACAGCGAGTAGAGAAATGTAGGCGGTTCCTTCTCGGCTACTCGGCAGGGGCATTACGAAAGATGATCTTGGATCCCGACACGCCCGGTCGCGAGTACTTTTCCCTGCGCGAGTTTCTTTGGAGAAACAGGCATCATCCCAGATGGGTGAGCGGGATGCTGGCCTCCATCTTGCGCACATGGGTGGTCTATAGACTTCCGAAACCAGTTCTCCAGGTTTTGCGGGCTATAAAAAGATACACTACTTCTCATGTTCTGAGGTGTGTTTAGCTTATGACATTGTTCGTAAATACCAAAGCTTACCTAACATGAGGTTAAAGATGCAAATTCTTGTCACAGGTGGATTAAGAAACCTGCCTTGGGGAATAACCTATGGAAATAGAAATCGCTCGATACCCGACCGCGAACAGATATGCAACTCGATAATTGCTATCGGAGAGCGGCTACTGAGTGCTTTTCCACCTTACTTCCGCAAGTGTGTCAATCAAGGCGGACAAATAACGAAGCAGCACATCGAAAGATACTTGCGATTGCATAGGAATCACTACATCGAGTTAATCAATCAGGCTCTTACGTGGCCTCCAGGTGGCCGTATTGCATCGGTAGGAATGGCATACGGAGTCGCAATGGTACTCTAACTCGATATGCATTTGAAATGCGGCCATTAGCTGTGCTTTCGCACGTTCTTCCGCCGTCCCCCTCCGGACAGGCGGTGGTATTGTATCGTTTGCTCCGAGATTGGGATCTAGCGGATTACCGTCTGCTGTCTCGACAGAACTACGATGCGTATGCTTGTGGGCAAAACTCGCCATCCAGATTACCCGCTCGGTACTATCATCTGGCAGCCGGGTTCCGCTTGAGGGGGGCAAGCCGGCTCGGAGTGCTCGCGGTAGTTAATGGCTTACTAGAGATTCTTCAACGTGCCAGGAACGTTGTGCGCATCGTCAAACGCGAGAAGTGTGGTGCGATCCTGGCATGTTCAGGAGACATAATTGACCTGCCTGCAGGCTACCTTGCCAGCCGTTGGGCACGGGTCCCATTCTATGCGTACATCTTTGACTATTATTCGTACCAATGGACCCGACCAGCATACCGCTTCTTTGCGCGGTGCGCGGAGCCAATCGTGCTCAAGGGTGCGGCTGGTGTCATTGTTCCTAACGAGTTCTTACGCGACGAATATCGCCGCCGATACCAGGTTGAGCCCACAGTGATCCACAACCCATGCGAGGTAGCGCAGATTGACAAGGAGCATGATTTCCCTTGGCCTGCAGAGCCAGGCAAGGTCAAGATCGTATTTACTGGAGCAATCTACCATGCTAACTATGATGCATTCCGCAACCTCATTGCTGCAATTGAACAACTTGGCCGGACGGACGTGAAACTACATCTCTACACTGCGCAACCTCTGCCAGAATTGGAACGGGAGAACATTTGCGGACCAATTGTGTATCACAATCACCGGGCTCTATCAAAGGTGTTTGAGGTGCAGCGGCAAGCAGATATCCTCTTCCTGCCGCTGGCCTTTGAATCAGCGATTCCAGAAGTCATCAGAACGTCGGCACCGGGAAAGATGGGAGAGTACCTAGCATCCGGACGGCCTATTCTGGTCCATGCGCCGGCGGACTCGTTTGTGAGTTGGTACTTCAAAACGCATGAGTGCGGTGTGGTTGTGGACCAGAGTGACCCAAGGATGTTGGTGCAGGCGATTCAACGTATTCTCGACGATGCCGAGCTTCGGCGGAAGTTGAGACGAAATGCCCGGAGTAGTGCCCAAATCGACTTCGGCCTTGATGGAGCGCGGACAAAGTTCCTGAGAGTGTTCCAACCCAAAGGAGGAAGCTGAATTTGCGCATTCTATTTGTGGCTATGCCCAACAGTGTGCATACCTCTCGTTGGATTAGCCAGCTGTACGACCAAGGATATGACCTCCATTTGTTTCCGTCCACGAGGGCTACCCCAGACCAGACGCTAAGAAACGTGTCTCTCCACCTAGCGAGCATAGGCTCGCGTTGCATATCCAAGGTCGCTTGCGCGATTCCAAGGACCTTTGAGCTGGAGCAGCGATTGCGCCTAAAGTCAGTCCCTGTAATTTTTGATCGCGCCTTTTGGTTAGCTCAAGTAATCCGTCTAGTGAAACCCGATATCATCCATTCTCTTGAGATACAGGGCGCAGGCTACCAAACATTGGCTGCGCGTGAGCGACTTGGTGAGAAGTTCCCGACGTGGATTGCAACAAACTGGGGAAGTGATATCTACCTCTTTGGCCGTCTGGCTGAGCATGTTGGTAGGATCAAGGCGGTTCTGGCTGCCTGTGACTACTATTCCTGCGAGTGTCAACGCGATGTGCAATTGGCCAAGAAACTGGGACTACAAGGAAAAGTGCTTCCGGTGTTGCCCAACACAGGCGGCTTTGATTTGGCCCGTATCTCTCAGTTTCGAAAACCAGGACCAACGTCGCTGCGACGACTGATCTTGCTTAAAGGATACCAGAGTTGGGCTGGAAGAGCTCTCGTCGCGCTGCGTGCTATCGCATTATGCGCGGGCGAGCTGCGTGGCTATCGGGTCGCGATCTATTCGGCAAGTTGCGATGTTGAGATCGCGGCTGAACTGGTTTCCCAATCCACTGGTATTCGGATTGATCTGATCCCGCCTTGTTCACACGACGACATGCTGTGCCTGTTCGGCCGTGCCCGGATATACATCGGCTTGAGCATCTCAGACGCTATCAGCACCTCATTGCTAGAGGCAATTGTTATGGGAGCTTTCCCAATTCAATCTTGCACCGCGTGTGCTGATGAGTGGATAGAAGATGGCAAGACAGGCTTCATCGTGCCACCAGAAGATGAACAGGCAGTTGCGGCAGCAATCCAACGTGCTGCGGCCGACGACACACTGGTCGATCAGGCAGCCGAAGAAAATGCTCGTGTGGCCGCCGAACGGCTGGACCGCTCAGTGATTCAACCTCAGGTTATTGCCATGTATGAGGAAGTTGCCACAAAGGAACTTGCGAAGAAGAGGGGAAAATGAGGATATTCAAACACTTCTTACGAAGAGCCGCAAAGGTTGCTATAGCCTTTGCGGCGGGTCGGTTTGCGCCTGTCTTGGCTTTAATTGTCAGTTTTATGGCGCGTACCGGAGTAGGAACTGACGCTTGCCTCCAACGGAATTGTCTGCCCATGCCTGTGCATTTTTACTCACCGGTTCCAGATCTGGCGGATTTGACACGGCGCAAAGTGTGGGACCGCCGCAGTGATCTGGGGGGGATCGACTTCCGAGCTGACGAGCAAGTAGTTCTCCTTAGAAGACTAGGACGAGAGTTTGGCCATGAGTGTGATTGGCCCCCGAATCCCACTGGTGATCCTTACCAATTTCATACCGAAAATGGCTCCTTTAGCTATGGCTGTGCGGCTAGCACTCACTGTATCCTGCGACACTTCAAACCACGTCACGTGATTGAGATTGGATCCGGGAACTCATCATTGGTCATTGCTAAGGCTGTGCTCCTGAATACCAATGATTCTCCAACAGAAAGCGCGGAATATATCATCATAGATCCCTATCCCGGGCCGATCATCAGGAAAGGATTGCCAGGAGTTACGCAACTGGTCAACCAGCGGGTTGAGTCGCTCGATGTGGATTTCTTTGAGCGATTGGGTGAGAATGATGTACTGTTCATTGACTCAAGCCATACAGTACGGATTGGTGGCGACGTCAACTACTTGATCCTGGATGTGTTGCCACGTCTGGCGCCGGGGGTCATCATTCATTTTCACGACATTGGGTTACCCTATGAGTATCCCAGAGTATACGCCACTAATCCACGCTTTCGCATGTTTTGGACAGAGGCCTATCTATTGCAGGCGTTCCTTTGCCATAACACGCGATTTGACATTCTGCTGGCCATGGCATATCTGACGGCCAATCGGAACGAGGAGCTGCTCGCTGCCTTTCCGTGCTATGACCCCATCAGGCATCGGGCGACCAGCGGCAGCTTCTGGATTCGAAGCAAGTAGATGGAGGAGATACCGCGTGAGAGTCCTTGTTCTTGGTGCAAGCGGAATGCTCGGCCACAAGTTGCTGCAGGTTCTAGCGGATGATTTCGAAGTATTCGCGACTGTGCGTAGGAGCTCCGACGCATATGACAAGTTGCCACTCCTCGATTCTACGCACGTCATCTATGGAGTGTCTGTTCAAGACCCTGTCAGCGTCGCTCGCGCTCTTGATGACGTACAATCAGATGTTGTTGTGAACTGCATCGGAATTGTGAAGCAACTGAAGGCTGCGAGAGACCCGCTTGCAAGCATCTGGATCAATGCGCTGTTTCCACACCAGCTTGCTCGATTGTGCTGCGAAAGAGACGTTCGTCTGATCCATATCAGCACAGATTGTGTTTTCTCGGGAAGAAAAGGGAACTACAGCGAAAAGGACTTCGCCGATGCAGACGACCTCTACGGAAGAACGAAGTTCCTTGGTGAAGTGGTGGATGAAGGGGGCCTGACGATCAGAACGTCAATGATCGGCCGCGAACTGCAAACCTCGAACGGACTGGTCGAGTGGTTTCTCAGCCAAACAGGGAAGAAAGTCCGAGGCTATCGGAGGACGGTCTTCAGCGGCTTCACGACTAACGCTCTAGCGAAGATTCTCGGCGGTGTCATCGGCGATCATCCGGAACTAAATGGGGTCTGGCATGTGGCCTCCGAACCGATCAACAAGCTTGATCTACTCTCCCTTATCAGGGATATCTATGGGCTGGACATCGAGATTGAGCAGGATGAAACGGTTGTCTGCAACCGCAGTCTGAACGGAGACCGATTTCGAGCGGCAACCGGCTTTGTGTCCCCTTCATGGCCGGATATGATTGTGGGAATGCAACACGATGCAACTCCTTACGATGAAATCAGGAGGCGGGATGCTCA
>Ga0307380_10005788_pt1 | contig 16387 bp, 16 predicted proteins | sample UN3MG_FD_202239 | JGI IMG/M metagenome (GOLD analysis project Ga0307380, IMG submission 202239) | Soil microbial communities from Risofladan, Vaasa, Finland - UN-3 | ecosystem: Environmental > Terrestrial > Soil > Coastal area > Acid sulfate soil | place: Finland: Risofladan, Vaasa | collected...
TTGATCGACGTCCGCATCAAACGGGCCGACCTTCCCACGGAGATTGAACAAGCCGTATTCTCGCGTATGCGTTCCGAACGCGAGCGAATTGCCGCGCAATTGCGCGCGGAAGGCGATGAGACGGCAAAGCAGATGACCTCCAGCGCCGATAAGGAGCGTGTGATCATCCTTGCCGAGGCGGACAAACAGGCGGACACAGTGATGGGAGAAGGGGATGCGCAGGCGCTCGAAATCTACGCCAACGCGTACAACCAAGACCCTGAATTCTACGCATTCTGGCGGAGTTTGGAGTCCTACAAGACAGCTCTCAAGCAGGGCACAAGCATCGTGCTCAGTAGCGATTCCGACTACCTACGTTTCCTAAACACGATCGAAGCGGCAGAGCCGTAGGCACAGAGCCTGTTGCGTAGAGCTTTTTCTGCTCGCCTTGAAGCTTGAATGCTAGTTTCAAGCATTTTACCGCAGAGGTTCGCCTAGATCCGAAGAACAGGCAGGGCACTGAGGAATTGAGAGATCGGAAGATTGAATGATCGGGAGATTGGGAAGTTCAATCACTCACTCGCTTAATCATTCAATCCTGTTGCCGCTCTCTGCGTGCTTAGTGTCTTCGGCGAACTCTGCGAACTCTACGAGTTCGGCGAGTTCGGCGAGTTCGACGGTGAAAGCTCTTGTCTTGCAGGAGAAGAGGTTTGTGCAACAGTCTGCGCAGTAGCCTCTTACGACTAGACTCGGGCGCTGGCGAACGGGCTGAAATCTCCTTGTTGTCTTTGGCGTGCGTGCGTCACGAAACTTCTCGCTTCTTTCCGTGTAGATTCTAGCGATCCAAACAAGACAAAGGGGGTATTCAAGATGAAACGGGCAATCGTTTTTGGCATAGCTTCCGGCTTGCTTCTCCTACTTGGTGTTGCAGTGGGCGCAGGCGCAGAGGAATCGGTGTTTTCTCCAGGCAATTACTACTTGATTTCAATCGGAGCAGTAACTGGCGAGGTGACATCGCTCATTCAAACGGGACAAGAAAATGGCTTCACGGTGATCGTCCTCGGCGATAGTGGCGTATCCGCCTATCGGGGGATCCAGCAGACACAGGAGACTGAAGCAGATCTCATCAGTGCCGCATCATTGCTGTACGTCGATGGAGATCGCTTCCTGTTACGCGTGCAGGGAGCAGAGTTCGATTATGAGGTGCGACCGAGGGAGAAGGGTTGCGATATCGTCCTCGTTCCCCATCAAGACATGACCGAATCTGATCTTGTGACTGACGTATTGATCCCTCTGCAAGAGATGGGTGTCGGCGGCGAAGAGGTTGATATGGAGTACAAGACGTTCGTCCTCAATCCCGAAAAGTCCGAGGCTGCACCAGCAGGAGTGGCGATCGATTCCAATCTGTACAATCTCATGATCGCCCCTGACTGGCTCACCGCGGCGGAGGAGAAAGGCCTGGCGCGCACTGGACTTAGGGTGAGCGTCGTGGCGGAGAAGGTCCCCGCAGGGGTTGTCCCCGACCAGTTCAAGACCTACGTTGTGAGTGAGACCGACACCCTGGCCAAGCTCCTGTTGCCGATCGAAGACCTCGTCTCATTGGCAAGCGATAGCTCAATCGGATACGTGCGCCCTCCGTACCAGCCACAACCCGCCTTACCTTAGGAGGACACAATGAAACGTATCGTCATACTGCTGCTACTTAGCATTGTTTGTGTCAGCCCGGTCTTTGCCGCGCCCTCGCTTACAGTCGGGATCGACCAGACAACGCGCGACCAGTGGAACAGCGTTGTCTCCACGTTCGAGCAAGACACTGGAATCAAGGTCACCTTGCATCCGTATCCGGAGAATAGCCTCGCCCAGCAGGTGGTAATTGAGAAGACAACGCGCGCCGGAAAGATGAACCTGGTCATGTTGAGAAACGATTGGGGACGGAGCCTGCAAGGATACATCATCGATCTCAGCGACTATGAACAACGGTTGATGGGCGCTGGCGCCAGTCTGATGTACATTGGCGAGCAGCCGGTTGGAGTGATCATCCCGTTTGCTCCCGACTGGTTCCTTGCCCTCATCTCCTGGCCGGAGAATCCCGAGGATGCCATTTCCTTCCTCTCTTCACTTACAGGGCAACCAACGATTGCAACGCAGTTGCCATCCCCCTCCACCGTCAGCCCGGAGGCGATGATCAAGTCGTTCGCCACAACCAAGATCGATATTAGCCAACACAATCCGAAGCTCGATGGCTCCCTGGAGGCGCTCCTTGGCGCCGTGCAGTCAACGATCGGTCCGATGACCGCCAATTTCATGAGCAAACTCCCGGCACAGGCACAGATCGCTTTGAGCGGGCTGGCACGGCTTTACGGGATACCGTTCTCCGCTGAGACATCCATGGTGACCGTGGTCCTCGAGCCACAGGGAGGACGGACGAGCAGCGCGAGCGTGGCTGCCCTATCTGCACTGGGTGTGAGCAAGTCCTCGATCGAGGCGTCAACGAGCTTGATCAAGATACGTGTGCCGCTCTCCCAGCTCTCCACGATCGTCAGCCAGATCGGCGGGATGTCCTTCATCCGGCCACCGTACACCCCGTATGAACTGGCGATCACCGGTCAGGGGAAACACGCCATCAACGCCGATGCGCTACACGCCTCTGGGATAACAGGAAGCGGGGTCAAAGTGGCGATCATCGATCTCGGCTTCGCCGGCCTATCGCAGGCACAGGCGCTTGGGGACATCCCCTCTTCGGTTCAGCAGTACGATGTGACTGGGACAGGGCTTTCAAGTGGGATCACCCACGGGACGGCTGTAACCGAGATCGTGCACGAGATTGCGCCTGATGCGCAGCTCTACCTGATCAAGATCGCCGACGAGGTCGACCTGGATCAGGCTGTCACCTACTGCCTTAACAACGGGATCAAGATCATTAACCACTCCCTCGGGTGGTACAACACCAACTTCTACGACGGGACGGGGACGATCGCCGACATCGCCAAGCGGGCGATTCAGGGCGGCATCCTTTGGGTGAACGCCGCCGGGAACGAGGCGCAGAGCCACTGGGAGGGAACATTCAGCGATACCAACTCCGACACCTGGCTCGATCAATCGATCACTTTTTTGGCAAGCGCTGGCTCACAGATCATTCTCTACATGACGTGGAACGATTGGCCGCAGGCTTCGAGTGACTACGACCTCTACCTGTACGACCCATCGAACAACGTTGTCGCCTCCTCGACCAAGCACCAAACAGGGACAGAGGAGCCGACCGAGTCGATCATCACCACCGCCAGCTCCAGTGGGACATACCGGGTGAAGGTGAAGGGCTCTGGCGGAACAGGGGTCGAGATCTACAACCTATATCAACACCTGTCTCCGGCGATTGCCTCAAGTTCCATCCTCGCGCCGGGAAATGTAGACCAGGTCGTTACGGTGGGCGCGATTGACTATGCCCACTACACGTCCGGGCCACAGGAAGTGTACAGCTCGCAGGGCCCGACGAACGATGGTCGTGCCAAGCCGGACCTGTGCGCTCCGGATAACGTCACCACGGGCACAAGCCCGTACACGACGTTCGCCGGGACGTCCGGCGCCACCCCGCACGTTAGCGGCGCGGCAGCGCTCCTGCTCTCCCAAGACCCGTCCATGTCAGAATCGGCGCTACGCAGTGAACTCCTCTCCGAGACCGTCGCCATGGGATCGCCCTACATCTACGGGCACGGAAGGCTCATGCTTACGGAAGTGGCGCAACCGAACGAATCGCCGCACGCGGCGTTCAACATGAGCACATCCTCAACGACCGTAGGATCAGCGGTCTCCCTTAACGCTTCCTCATCGATCGATAACGACGGAAGCATTGCTAACTACGCGTGGCAGTTCGGCGATGGCGCTACCGGATCCGGGGTGACGACGCAGCACGCTTACGCCACGACCGGAACCTTCACCGTCCGCCTTACCGTTACTGACAATGATGGCGCCACGGACGCAACGACGCAGCAGGTAAGCGTATCTACAGCCCCTAAGGCTGACCTCGTGGTGGCGGGGATCACACACTCACCGGCGCAACCGACAATCGGAGCGAACGTCACGTTTACGATCAGTATCAGCAACACGGGAAACGCCAACGCTTCACAGTTCCGCGTTAGGCTTTCTGGAAACGGATCGTCGGTGAACACGTACGTTTCCTCATTGCCCGCTGGTGCCTCGACATCCGTTTCTCTGGTACTCCCGCTGACACAGTCGCCGGAGACGTTCCAGGTAACGGTGGACGACACGAACCAGGTCTCTGAATCGAACGAGGGAAACAACCAAGGCGAGGAGACGGTCCAGCAGGGATCGCAACCCGTAGTTGCGGATGCTGGCGGGCCATACTCTGCCGCTCCAGGTCAAGCGATCCCGTTTGATGCGTCGGGTTCAAGCGGTGTGATTAGCGACTACGCGTGGAACTTTGGCGACGGTGGAAGCGCACACGGCGTCAATCCGACACATGCCTACGCTAACCCCGGAACATATGGTGTCACCTTGATGGTCACCGGGACGAACGGGACCCACGCAAGCGATACCGCATCGGTGACGATCAGCGCCCCCGGCCCTTCAAATCAAGCGCCGAGTGCCACATTCTCGTACTCGCCCAGTGCTCCCAATCCTGGCCAACAGGTGACGTTCAACGGGTCGAGTTCCAGCGATAGCGATGGATCAATCGTCTCCTACCAGTGGAACTTCGGCGATGGCACGGGAGGAAGCGGAGCGGTCGTGCAACACGCGTTCACGAGCAGCGGGACGTATCAGGTGCGCTTAACCGTCATCGACAACGATGGCGCAGGCAATACGGCGATGCACAACATCACCGTTGCGCAGGCCGCGCCCGGACTCTCGATCCAGCTTTCCCTGCCTAAGACTTCGTATCAGGTGGGTGAGGCGATCGTCATCAGCTACACGCTGAACCGCGAGGCGTACGTTTACATCTGCGAGGCCGACGCCAGCGGGAAGCTGAGCCTCCTCTATCCAAACTACATCGAGCAGAACAATCGCGTCTCGGCGGGGATTCACAACCTACCGAGTGGTGGGTACACACTGCGTGCGAGCGAGCCAACTGGGAATGAGACTCTGTACGCGTTCGCGGCTACGAGCCCTCTTCCCAACTTCCCAACGCAGTTCTCCGGTTCGTTCCCCGTTCTCAGCTACAATCCTTCCGGTTTCCGCAACAGCGTGTTGCAGACGATGCAGACGCAGTTGCCGCCGGGGGAATACGCAGAGGACTCGCTCGGGTTGAGCGTTATGTCGCAAGCTCCAAGCACAGGGACGCTGTGGGTGAGTTCTACACCGCAGGGGGCGTCGGTTACGGTCGATGGCTCATTTGTGGGTACGACGCCAACACAGGTCACGGCAGCGGGTGGTACGCACACCGTGAGCCTCTCTCTCTCCGGTTATCAGAGCGAAACCCGTCAGGTTTCAGTCTATGCCGGACAGACAACCACGGTACAGGTCGTCCTGCAACCGCAGAGTGTTGCGCCGAGCGCATCGTTCACCGTAAATCCCGCGCAAGCTACGGTTGGACAGGGGATCCTGTTTGACGCCAGTGGATCAACCGCTCCTGGTGGATGGATCGTCTCCTACAACTGGGACTTCGGCGACGGCAGCGGCGGAGCAGGCGTGCAGGCGGTACACGCCTACGCGGCGCCCGGGACATACCTTGTCCGCTTGCTTGTTAGTGATAACCAGGGGAGAACGGCGATGGGGCAGCAGACCGTCGCCATCAGTGGCGGATGGACGCCACCACCTCCCATAGGGGGGGCTCCCGCGATGGGGAACACCCCTGGGATCTTCGTGTGGGGCACGAACACGTGGCACATAACGGTAAACGCCGGTGCTGGCTGGATGAGTCCACACAGCTACCGATTGGAGTTTAGAACCGATGGCTCCTTCCAGGGAGTGAACCAGTCGACGAGCGGTGGGGTTGTCCCTCTCGGGGTTGTTCCGACACCGACGGATAGCGGCAAGACGCTTGTCTTTAACGGGAGCCTACAGGCAGGAAGCGCGGACTACACGTTCACTGTTCCTAGTTCCAAGAGCGTGTGGATGAGCCTCAAGCTGGACATCAACGGTGATGGAATACTTGATGAGTCGGAAAGCTTCGTGTACTTGCGGACGATGATGGTCCATCCGCCGGTGGCCCCGTTTGTGGTTGGACTACCGAGTGGAAGCACCGGTCCGCTCGTGCCGAGCATGAACTTCCGCGTTGGAAGGGCATTGACCTACACATCGACCGTACGATTCATCATGTGGATCACCGACATTAACACGCTGGAAGGACACTGATCGATGATCAATCACGGGGCCGCCTCGCGCGGCCCCATTTTTTTCGGTTTGGTGTTGACCTTCATTGCAATACGTGCGAGAATGGGGAGGCCGTGCGATGCTGGTTCAATGAACACAAGCAACGCGCGGTCAGGGAGGAACTGAGATGAGAGTGCCTTTCCGCGGAATTGTATTGGTGGCTGTTGTTAGTGCGTTATTCGTGCTCCCTCTGGCAGCCTTTGCCCAGGAGGAGAGCCCGCTTATTTGGGGACCGAACCTCGGGGTCATCGGGGAGAATAGCGTCGCCATCACGTGGAATACTTCGCGTGATGTGGCGGCGGACCTACATTACGCAACAGCTAAGTTCTATGACGCCTCTGGCAAGTGGGAAGAGACTCTCTCCTTCGATCCACATAAGGACGTGGCGGACATCCCGCTCGACGGTCTCCTCCCCGGCACGACGTATCGCTATCAGTTGGTGATCTACGAAGGGGACGCGGTCTACGAAAGCGCCATCGGGCACTTTACGACGTCGAGCCCCGACCTGCGCTCGTTCTCCTTCCTCGTGTACGGGGACACACAAACCAATCAAGATCGCAACGAACTGGTCTCTGACACGATGGGGTGGGATAATCCCGACGCCGCGCTCGTCATCAACACGGGTGATGTCGTAGAGTCTCCCACCATCGGCCGGTTCAAGAGCTTCTTCACAGCCATCGGCTACCTTGCCCTCTCCCACCCCTACCTCTGCGTGATCGGGAATCACGAGAAGGCAAGCCCCCGCTTCTACGAGTTCTTCCCTCTCCCGTCGGGCGGAGGAAAGGCAAACGAGGAGTGGTGGTCGTTTGACTACGGGAACGTCCACTTCGTAGGGATAGACTCAAACAGCCTCACCGGTGGTGACGCGATCGATCTGATGCGCGAGCAGGTGGCTTGGGTGAAGGACGACCTCACGAAGTCCCAGGCGACATTCAAGGTTGTCTTCTTCCACCATCCGATCTACAGCTCCACGTGGGACGGAGGGGTGAACGTCCCTCTGCAACAGGAATGGGAGCAGATCTTCCGCGATACCGGCGTCGACATAGTGTTCAACGGGCACATGCACTGCTACGAGCACTTCTTTGTCGACGGCATCCACCATGTCGTCACCGGCGGTGGTGGCGCGCCGCTGCAGGACCCGGTGGAGACCGCCGCGGACGGGACTGTCTTCCGTCGCTACGGCACGCTCCACTACGTTCGTGTGACCGTCTCTGGGAATATGATGCGGGTGGAGGCGATTCCGGTGGCGAGCGTGTACGACGACGAGGTGCACCTCACTCCAGGCGAAACGGCGATGGATTCGTTCACCATCTCCAAACCATAGCGAGGATCCGCGTAGCGTTGCAGCTTGTCTGCAAGGTTCCAAGGCCACCGATTCTGTAAGACTTAGTCTCGATTGACATTGCTCTCTGCCGGCGCGAGGACACGCTATACCTTGTGAACAACGGCTTGCTTCTTCATCCGCAAGAAGCGATATAGTCTGCGGAGGTGGTTTGATGTCTACTAAATCACGAATCTACAAGTTTCTTCGTCTTTGGAACGACGTTTCCGCAGTGAAGAAAGGGAAGATCGCCAAGCGCATAGGACGACGAGCAGTGGGAAAGACGACTGGACGGCTATTGAGTAGGCTGTTCAAGTAGTTGGGTCAACCCTGTTTCGGGACTCCTTTCCAACCAGCGGATCTAGCGGGTTGTTCACGTTCACAAGCATAGGCTCAGAGAGGTGGCTGACTTCGTGGGTTTGAATGGCTCCACCATTAGCATCATCGCTAACCGCACCGCTGCGGCGAGAAGACACCAAGAATGAAGATGTGACCCCAATTCACTCTCCAATTCCGATCGGAAAGCGCAAAGTTCTTGACTTATAGGGTTCGGGCCCTATAATGATGTTAGCCTCATCTGCCATGTGTAGAAAGAGATCTTTCGCCGTCCGTCTTGGGCGGCGAATGCATTTACAACTCCCGGCTTTCGAACTTCCTTTGCAAGTTTCTCTTTCTTGATGGACCATCAACATGAAGTGCTGTAATCAGCCAAGCGATTTGTCCCTGCCGTTGATTGCGACGTTCAAGGATGACGCAGTAATCCCAATGTTCCAGCCATACGTACGTTCTCGGTCGACGCTGATGTTCGAGATACTCCCATACCTTGATGCTGCTCTCGTTGGAGTAAGTAATGCTCGGTTGGCACCAAGGCAGCATTTCAGCTCGTGGGAGATCTAACCGGCGACTCGTTGTGTCCGTTTCTTCTCTACTGACAAGGTGCCAGAATCCTTCCTCATAACGTTGCCCTGGAAGAACTTTTCGATTCCACCAAACGGGCAACCCGCGGAACAAGAGCTCGGTGTTCTTGAAATCTTCCTCAAATACACCATAGAGAAGGGTGAGACACTCTTTCTCCATCTTGCCAGTCAGGTCCAGCTTCGAAGGTAACCACCAAGGGTTTTTCGTCATTCATCCAACTCCTGGGCAGTCCACCGGAACAGGTTGAGCTTGTCCTCCCTGTAAAGTGTCGAGCGTTTCAGGATATATCCGGAATGTTCGCGGATGATTTCAACCAAGCGTTGTTTCGCACTGCTGCTGGAGAGCTCGCGATTGGCATAGGCTACGGCCCCGATCAGAAGATCGGCGAGTTGTATCTGCTCAACCTCATGCGAACGGACCGTCTGCACTTTCTGAATGATCTCGCGTGAGAAGTCGTAGGCATTGTTGCAGAGCACATCTTGAAGCTTTCCGACCTTGGGGGCGCTTCGGGTGTCTTTGATGTCAAGGTAAATCCGATAGGAAGCGTTGGGACGAAAGATCGCTTTAAGCATCGTGAAGTACATCTTAAAGTACCATTCGGCATGGCTTTGGGCGTATGCCTTGTGCTGGAGTTTGTTCTTGTCGGCCACGATCAATGCACGGAAGTGAAGATCCGGCTCCGCGAAGAAGTAGTTGATCAGGTCGGTATAGAAATCGATCTTTCCCGGAGAAACCTTGGTCCACTTGATCTCAAAGTCGCTACTCAGTCCGTGTTTCTCTTTGATAGCTCGCATAGCGTGTGCGGTCTCTCTGGCTTTCTCAAACGGGCACCAGATAGCGCCCAATACCATGATACCTTGGCGATCGTGCTCAAGGTGGCAGCTTTCGTCGCAGTAAATGTTAAAGACTTGGGCCATGGCTTCGACCTCCATTACTCAACCATCAGCCGGATTGCTTGCAATCAACGAACAAAGGGCCTGCGTGAAAACTGAAAGGCAAGCTCTAGTCACAAGACACTCCATGGTGTTGGATCGCAAGCCCTGACTACTCCTGCTAGTCTGCCAGGCCGTAGAGATCGTAGACCAATTCGGACTGCCCTCCATTCTCTCTGACTCCGATGATCATCCCTGCCCCGTCACGCTAATGCTATTATAGACGAGCCCAGAAGTTCTTTTCTAGATCGGAAATCCGCTGACACAGGAGATCACTAATCTTCGTTCGTCGTTCAAGCATTGCGGCCTGCAATTCGCTTGGATCAGTCGCAAGTCTAGCACGCAACAGACAATCGTTATATTCATACACCAGGTATCCAATCTCGATCCGAAGTCTTGAGTCAGTCGCGGCCACACAAAGCCAAGGCATCAGCTCATCGACCTCAGCTCGATTTCCGGTGACCATTTCGGCTCGGTCGATCTCGAAAAGTTTCACTCGGATCTCGAATAGGAACGCGATCCTTTCGCGTCGCCTTCCCACACGCCCCTGCAGGTACGCGCCGATCCATGAGCCAAAGGCCGCTGCCACAAGAGCCACAAGTGCTGCTAGCAGTGTCAATCCCCCTCCCTACAAACTTGAATTGAATTTTCGAAGGTCACAAACCCTTTTTCAGCCTGCTTCTTGAGGAATCATGGTATGAGCCCCCGGAATTCAAAGAATGAAGATCTCCCCCCGAGGCCTACCTGCCAAGGCATCACTCTAGAAGAGCCTCGCCCTTGGGCCATTCCAGAGTTACCGGCTTCGGATTGGTTGTCCAGTGATCTCGTTCGAACTTGAGGAAGTTGGCGTGGAGTGTGGTCTCATCGTTGTGAAGGAAAGACACGAACGCCCTGTATGCTGCTTCGCTTTCCGTGAGGGGAAGAAGCACAGCGTGTAGCTGTTGGGATGTTCTGATGAAAACCACTACGGCCCACGGCTCTCCTGAGAAGCTCCTACATAGAAACATGTTCCCATCGGCAACTGTGCCGGCGAATTGCAGCTTCGTCTTCGGGACAGGGCGTACCATGTGCGCGCATGCACCGAAGAACTCCCGAGCGTCATCGAGAACCGCCTGTTTAGGCTTCCCAATGTTGCGCTTGAAAAACTGGCCGAGTACATGGCTGCCAACGAGTAACCCATCGACTGAGAGTGCATACCGATAGCCTAGCATGGAGAAGAGAGTGAGATAGCCAGCCTTGATCAGCGACACAAGTGCGGGAATTCGAATGTCTTTTGAAACCTGCATTTCCCATTGCCGATCTGCCTTTTCAAGCGCGCTCGTGGGATCCATCTTAAGTCCCAACAACACGCTATCACCATTGTCTTTGTGGAATTTGAATCCTGTAAAACGCTTGGGTATGTCGCCTTTGGTTAAGTAGTAATCAACAGGCTCGCCATCCGCAGTGATGCTTACGTCGAATGACCGTGACAGCTTCTTGTCAAACAAAACGGAAGCCGGCGTTCCTCCCTCCCTGTAGAGTAGTGCCTGGAAGTCAGCCTCGAAGTGTGAGCCGTAGAAGCTGTCAACATCCTCGCGCTGAACCGTCCAGCGTCTTGTTGAGTTTGGAAAAGCTTGATTGACAACGTGCCCCTTACAGAGTGCGACATCCTCGTCTACAAACAGAACCGGGCAGAAGAAGTGCTTGAAGGGCGCACCAGTCAAGGAGGCAAAATTCGCGCGCAGCTCTTCCAGTCTCTTCTCTAGTCCTGTGTTAGCCATATGATCTCCCGGGGTATCGATTGATCTATCCAGATCCCGCACATTAGGATCATGCCATCATGAGCGACAAGAAAGCAACTGATAGGCAAGCATCTGACATCGAACGCGCCAAAGCGTTGACACGCATCCGAGCTGTTGCATCTGATGAGAAGCTCGGAGGATTCTAGAATTCTAGGGACATAGGCCTTTTTTTTCAAGCTGCTCCTTGCGGAATTATAATTCACGCCTTGAACTCGCGAGAGTTTCACGATCCGCTACGCAAGTACATTTCCAGGATGTGCCAGACAATGTATAGAACGGCTCCTGCAACCAAGAGTCTGAATTGCAGATGCCCTAAGCGGTTGGCGTGCTCGGAGTTACTCTCGATAGCTTGCCGGATGCCTTCGCTAGCTGCAGCCATCATCTGTGGGTGAGTCCCCACTTCAGGATGCTGTCCACTCTGTACTTGGAGAAGCACCGCATTCGCGTAGAGGGCGGAGTTTATGTAGGAGACATAGCGGCAGCCGAAGAAGAAGCTCAAGCCCCAACTCAGCACTCCGACTGCTAGTGGAATCTGGTACCAGGTCATAGCAGCGCCCTGACTTTGGTTGACTGTCAACGCAATGGCGGCGCCTGCTGTGGCAAGCAAGAAGTAGGTATGTTTGTTCTGCGCCTCGCGAAGCAACCTGTAGACTTCGCGTGCCGTTTCACTCATCATCTTCTGTTTCCTTCCGGCTTGAACGCCCCTTCAGTCATCGATCAATTATTATCTCGTAAACCCGCAACAGAGTATGTCGAAGAGTGGCGGGTGTCAACTCTATTTCCGGCATCTTTTAGGATATTGAATGCCATGGCGTCGATTTATATGGATCGGAGTGGGCACTCACCTGGTTCCCTCCTCGACAATGCGGATTCCCTCATCTGTCAGGCCATAGAGCTCGTAGACGAGTCGGTCGATCTGCTTGTCGGTCGCGGCAATCTCGTCCCAGCGATCCTCGTACTCGTGGTAGGTGAAGTCAAGGATGCGTGCGCTCGACGCCTTGTCCGCATGGTTCGGCTTTATCCGGCAGTCGTAGACCGCGAACTCCTCAAAGTCGGTGAGGATGGAGAGCGATAGCTTGGCTGACCACGCGTAGCGGCGCAGTTGATAGGCGGGATCGGGATCGTTCTTGATATCCACACCAGGCCGCTTCGCCTCGACGAAGAACTTACGCGCACCGCCGATGCGGAACGCATAATCCGGGGCTTTCGTCGCCCCGCCGATCTTGATCGCATCCTCGTGCACAACGTCCTTGTACGCTTCGGCGTAGCCCTGTTCGTTATCGATATCCCAACCAAGGGCTTTGAAGAACGGGTCGATGAACTCGCGCCGGGTTTCGGTCTCGTTGTATTCGCTGCTGCGGTAGCTCTCGCGATTCTGCTCGAATCGTTTCACAAGCTCGCTGGTCTCCCGCGGTGTTGGCATTCGTTATTCTCCTCTTCAAGTTCTACACCATCATAGCTATTACTTCATAGGGACGCAAAACACTGCTTGCCTTTTGTGGCCCTTTGCTGCTTTGAATGGGTAACAACCCTGTGGTGGCGAATGATAGAAGACAGCTTTCAGCCTTCAGCTATCAGCAGTCAGCTTACAGCGTGAGCCACATTCACTCTCTTATCACGCATCACTGCGCCTCATCGTGACACGTTTGGTGCGCCAGTCACAGAGCCACCGGCACAAGCGAACAGCTTAACGTTGGGCACACGCCTGCTCATCAAGCAGGGGTGCAACGCTACACAGGATGCCCATGCTTTCGTAGCGCGGTAGCCCTGTTCGCTTCTCAAAACAGGCAGTCTACCACGTTTGGTCTGGCGTGTGGAAGAGCTCTTACCGACCAGACTTCATACCATCAGGCATCAGCTTAACGTTGGGCACACGCCTGCTCATCAAGCAGGGGTGCGACGCTACACAAGATGCGCGTGCTTTCGTAGCGCGGTAGCCCTGTTCGCTTCTCAAAACAGGCAGTCTACCACGTTTGGTCCGGCGTGTGGAAGACTTCTTACTGACCAGCCCTCATCCCGTCAGCCATCAGCTTACTGCATCGGCCTCCTCACCAGAGTCAGAGCATTGGAGTGCCTCGGCAACAAGGCGCAATAGAGGCTCCATCTCCTCCTGCTCCAGGATCACTCGCCTGTCTCGCGCTGAACAACCTGCGCGGCGCAGGTACTTGGCGAGATGACCGTGGAATCGATGGCAGGCCGCGCGTTCGGGGAACGATCGCGGACGCTTGCGCTGGTTGTTCTCCCACGACATTGAGCTGTACAGACCGCGCAGATGGCGTTCGATCGTTCGCTTCCAGTCCGTAGCCGTGGGCTCAACGTAGGTTCCACCTCCGAGGGATGCAGCGATCTCCGAGAAGATCCACGGGTTCCCGATTGCGGCTCGCCCCACCATCACTCCATCAACGCCCGTCTCCTGCAGCATGCGGAGCGCATCCGCCGCGCTACTCACACCACCGTTTCCCACAACGGGGATCGATACCTCACCCTTGATCCTGCGCAGGGCGTCAAGATCGGCCGGTCCGCTGTGCACGGCTGACGCCAAGCGTGCGTGCAGAAAGAGGGCGCTCGCCCCTCCCTCCTCAATTGCACGCGCGACTTCGCTGATGTTTGCGTTGTCCGGAGAAATGCCAAGCCTTGTCTTTACCGTCACCGGGAGCGAGACCGCTTCTACGACAGCGCGCACGATGTTCCGCAGACGGGATGGGTCTCGCATCAGGGCGACACCCGCGCCCTTACGGACGATCTTTGGAACGGGACACCCGGCATTGATATCTATCAAGTCAAATCGGCCCAACTCCTCAACCGTGCGCGCCGCACGCGCCATTACCTCGGGATCGGAACCATAGATGTGCGCTGCGATCGGCCGCTCATTCGGTCCAGTGGAAAAGAAATTTAATGTGCGCGTGTTATCGCGCACAATCCCCTCGGAAGAGACGAGCTCCGTGAACACGAGGCCACAGCCGCGTTCGAGGCAAATCGTGCGGCAGGTGGAGTCGGTGTACCCAGCCATCGGGGCAAGGACGATCGGAAGAGGGAGCACGAGCGATCCGATCTTCAACGGGCCAGCGGCGATGACAGACACTTCCACCTGACAGTCCCTTCTATGCCTGGGACGCGCTGCCACTTGTCTTCGCGAGAAGGCCGAAGAAACCATCAAGATCGACGTTTCCGCCACTCAGGATTACTCCGATGCGCTCTCCGTTTCCGCCGATTGTGCCGTTCAACAGAGGGGCGACAGCGACAGCGCTCGATGGCTCGATGATGAGCTTCATCCGCTCCCACACGAAGCGCATCGCCTGGACTATCTCCTCTTCCGAGACAAGGACGATCGAATCGACCATCTGCTGCATGATCTCAAAGTTGAGCTTGCCGAGCGGTGTGCGCAGGCCATCGGCGATCGTTCGTGGCGTGAAGTCGGTGATCCTCTCCCCTGAGGCAAGCGATCTGTAGGCATCATCGGCTCCCGCCGGCTCGCAACCGATCACGCGCGCACCATCAAGCAGGTGGGAGGCGGCGATAGCCGTACCGGCGATCAGGCCTCCTCCTCCGACCGGGGCGAGTAGAATGTCGAACGGGCCGCTCTCCTCGATCAATTCGGCAGTTGCCGTCGCCTGTCCGGCGATAACGCGCAGGTCATTGTGTGAATCGATGAATACGGCAGACGTCTGCTCGATTATCTCACGCGTCTTCTCTTCCCGTGCGGATTGTGTCGGTGCGCAGGCGATGACCATCGCCCCGTACGCAGCGACCGCCTCCCTCTTTACAGCGGGAGCGTTCTCCGGCATGACGACGAACGCTCGCTCATTCAGCATCTTCGCCGCTAAAGCCAGCGCTTGACCGTGATTGCCACTTGAATGGGTGATAACTCCCTTCTTTCCCTTATCTTCCATGAGAGCGCTTAGGGCGCTGTATGCCCCACGAAACTTGAATGAGCCAGTGCGCTGGAGGTTCTCCGCCTTGAATGACACGCTGCTCTTGGCGATTTGGTCCATGGAGGAAGAGGTGAAGATCGGCGTCACATGTACCACACCTTCCAGCCGTTTCCGGGCGTCCGCCACTTCTTTCCACAGCCTGTCCGTCATGTGCGCCTCCCGAAAACGTGCTTGCGGTAGTGCAGCAGCTCGCCTATCGATTCGTAGGTGTCACTGAGAGCTCGGTGTTGCGACGTTTGACTGTTTCCAACCCCATCTAACACCTCAGGATACCAGCGCCCCACGAGCTCCTTTATCGTGCTCACATCCACGTTGCGATAGCTTAGAAGTGCATTCAAGCGCGGCATGTAGCGGATGATGAATCTCCGATCGAAGCAGATTGCGTTCCCGCACAGTGGACACGCCTGTGGTGGGCAGTACTGCGAGGCAAACGAGACCAGTTCCGCCTCCGCCTGCTCCAGCGTCACGGATGATCGCCGCACATCATCGATGAGGCCGGATGCTCGGTGCTGTTTCTTGCACCAGTCATCCAGCCTCTCCAGTACATCATTCGGCTGATAGATTGCCAGCTCCGGGCCCTCGGCGATGATATTCAGCTCTTTGTCCGTTATTATCATTGCAACTTCTAGGATTGCCTTAGTTTCAACATCGATCCCGCTCGTCTCAAGGTCGAGCCATATTAGGTTGCTTGGATCTTTCTTCACTCGTGATCAGTCCCCTTTCCATGCGCACGAGGATACCACGTCCGGTCCTCACTTCCAAGCAACACCCTCCTATCCCTCGTTCCCTACGTTGTTTTGCCGCGCGTGAGGATGTAGACTGCCGCCATGCCTGTTGAGATCAAGACTTTGTCCAAAAGAGACGTCGATCAGTACATGGAGCTACTGCGCCTCGGGTTCGGAGAAGAGCTCGCACAACGTGGGACTGATGTTGCCCGTGTCGAGCGGATGATACGGGTGTTGCTGTCTTGTGGGGGGCTTCCGCTGCGCCTCATCAAGGCGACAACCGGGCGAGGCCTGTTTGTACTGGCGGCAAAGGATGGCCCTCATGTCGCGGGTGTGCTTACTGTCGCTGAGGGAAAGACTCCTGGTTTGATCGGCGTCTACGTCCGGGAAGCGTATCGTGGGCAGGGGATCGCGCTCAATCTTGTGCAGGCGGCGCTGCTGCGACTAAAGAGACGCGGCTACTCGCAGGTGC
>Ga0307380_10005789_pt1 | contig 16384 bp, 11 predicted proteins | sample UN3MG_FD_202239 | JGI IMG/M metagenome (GOLD analysis project Ga0307380, IMG submission 202239) | Soil microbial communities from Risofladan, Vaasa, Finland - UN-3 | ecosystem: Environmental > Terrestrial > Soil > Coastal area > Acid sulfate soil | place: Finland: Risofladan, Vaasa | collected...
CTGATACGCCAAAAGAACAACTGACAAAATGACTGCGATCAACCCAAAGACAATGTCAAAAGCACGCAGCCAATTTGGTGCTTTAGTTTCACTCATCACTAACTCCACAAAACCCAATATATTGTCTAAAACTGTTAAAAGATTTGTCGTATCGGTTTACTGCCTGTCGTATTCTTCAACCTTGTTGTTCATGACAACCAACTCGACACCTGCCAGCTTAAACATCCTTATCGTGTCTTTGTCTGAATGATAATGCTTCTCACAGACAACACGCTTGATTCCCGAATTTATTATAATCATTGCACATGTTCTGCATGGCGTCATCTTGCAGTAGAGCGTGGAGCCATCAAGGGGTATCCCAAATTTTGCAGCCTGAATAATAGCATTCTGTTCCGCATGCAAAGTGCGCACACAATGCTGCGAAACGTTGTCCTGTTCATCAAAGACCTTTCTCATGTCGTGCCCTGCCTCGTCACAGTGCGGCAGCCCTGCGGGTGCTCCAACGTAGCCTGTTGTCATGATTCGTCTGTCTTTGACGATTACGCAGCCTGCCCTTCCCCTGTCGCAGGTGGCGCGCTTGGAAACAGCCTCGCACAAATCCAGAAAGTATCTGTCCCAGTCAGGTCGCGGCTTACAGTCCATCCTCTACATCTCCAACTTTCGAATATACACCTAATCTAGGAATGGAATAAAACTGTTTTTGGGAGCCTGCTCTTCTGTGACACAAGAAGTCTTTTATAGAATATTACGATACAATATGTACTGGGAATACAGATGATGTGACCAATCCTATGCCCCGAATGCGAAGCAAACCATCTATCATGGAGCAAAGACCGATTCTTCATATGCGACAACTGCGGATTCAAGGTAACCATAGAAGGAGACCCCTTCGAATACCTACGAAAGAAAGCAAAAGAAACCCAAGAATGGGAACAACAAAGCCCCTGCCACAACTGCGCCTTCGCTAAACACTGCAAGCAAGGCGAACAACAAAACAAAAACAACACATGGAAAAGAAGAAAACAGCAGTTCTGCATGCCCCACTCAACAGTCTAAAGACAAAAATTTTTTCTTACCCATGAGGCGCCCCTCTTCAATACTGTTAAATATAATCTTTGATTCAAACGATACGGGGGCCGGTAGTTCAGTCTGGCATGAACGCCGCCTTCGCAAGCTCCGCAGAAATAGGCGGAAGCCGCGGGTTCAAATCCCGCCCGGTCCACCAATTTTAGGTTAATCGAAAACAAATTAAGGATTGGTTTCTGTTGTTGCCCAAAATCGCCATCGATCAGGCAATCTGGAGTAGATTATGTACGATGGAATGATGTTGAGTAACGCTTGGGTAACATTGAACGCTGCTAATGGAAGCAGAAGACCGACTACATATGACTCTGATGACCCATAGAAGAATTGAAGCAAGTAATAATTAGCTATTGTCATTACGAGAACTCTAGACACGACCGCAGCAATCGATTTGGCGACTACACCTTTGCGGATTGCAGCAAACGCCAAAATAGTTGCTAATTCGGCAATGAGTTTGAATATGCCGCCGGGAACGTTTCCTCTAAGAAAAATGATTGAACAACCGATAATTGACGTGTACACTGCTCCTATGGAACCATTAAAGAGTAAGCTGATCAGCATAGGTATTCCTGTTAGATCCCATGAAACAATGCCTGGCAGAAGTGGGAAGGGTATGTCGAAGGGCGGTCCTTTTATTGCCTCAGATGCTGCAGCTAGAGCTCCGAGTATGCTGGCTAGCGCAAGTTTTCTGGTGTCTAGTCTTTGCACTGTGTTTCACCTGTAGAGAAGAAGATGTTGTGCGCTAAATCATATTTATGTTTTTTGCAAAATTATATGTCTTTTTTACTAACTCATGTTGGCGTGTTCATAGCATCTTTTGAGCGGTTCGAACAAATTCTTTAATCAGGTCCGCGTTTTTCAGGTATATAACTCGCGAACGTCCAACCTCGTAAATCCCCACCAACCCGCTCTTTTCCAGCACTCTGACGTGTCGATAAACTGCAGCGTAATCCTTCTTCAGCACCTGCGCCACCGCCTTTATGTGCAGGGGTCTCTCCGTTTCGCTCACAAGCTCAACGATTCTTAATCTCGTAGGGCTACCCAATGCGCTGAATATAGCAGAAACTCGGCGCATCTCCTGTTCATCAGTCACTGTTCAAACCACTTTTATTGTATATGCATCTAATTTATGACATTTTCGCTAAATATCATGGACAGTAAGTACTGCTAGAAACGAGAGAACCTAAAACAATCGCCAAAGTTTGACTTAGCCGCTTCTATAGGATAAACTTGCCCCGTTCTCTGAAAGGATTGTGCAGGCAAACTGTTTTATTAACCGAAGATCAAAATGGTCTGACCCAAAATGAAAACGAAGACTGTTCCCGTCGCAATTCTTCTGGCATTTCTTTTGATGGGAACTTTAACTATAACATTCAAACCGACGAGAGCCAGTTCAGAACCCGATACCATTACGGTTCCAGATGATTACCAGAAAATCCAAGAAGCCGTCAACGCTGCAAATCAGGGCGGCACAATTTTTGTTAAGGCAGGAACATATAATGAAGACTGGATTTCAGTAAACAAGTCTGTTTCTCTGGTTGGAGACAACCAAAAAAGCGTGATTATTTACCACAGCTCTTTAGGCTTCGTAGTAACGGCAAACGAGGTTCACTTAAAAGGATTCACGATAATGAACAGTGAAACCGGACAGGGGCATGCCGTCGACATAGCAAACTCAAGTGATTGCATTATCGAAGATAACTTGATAGAAAACAATCTTGTGGGAATCTCCGTCTATGGGTCTTCTTCAGGCAACACGATTTCTGGAAACGTTTTAGACCGCAATGAGCGCTCCATTGAGCTTATTGATTCTTCAGGTAACACAATCTCACGGAATAACATAATTGGTGCCCTAGTCTCCGGCATTTCTCTTGATGTTTCTTCAGGCAACATCGTCTCAGGCAACAGAATATCGGATCTTGAGGATGGAATGGGCGCGCTTATGCTTTGGAAGTCCTCAAACAACGTAATCTACAGAAATCTCCTCTTCGGCGGGAATCTGATGCTTATGATTGATTGTTCAAGCAATACTGTTTATGAAAACTTTGTAATGGACAGCGAATACGGCATAGTTGTGGGCGCTTCTTCAGGTAACAAAATTTACAGCAATTACTTCATCAACGTCACGCAGCCAGTAATGGATACTGAGGTAGAGGCTGGTCAGCCTTCAGAGAACAGTTGGGATAACGGTGTTGAAGGAAACTACTGGAGCGATTATGATGGAACGGATGCTGATGGTGACGGCATAGGCGATTCCGCTCATGTTCTGTATGGAAACAACCAAGATAACTACCCGCTATTGGATTACCCGCCAATCTCAACAACCCCTACAACAGAATCTCCAGAGCATTCATCTGCAAACTTCAGTTTACCTGCAGAAGCCATATACGGAATTTTTGCAGCAATAATAGTCATCGTGGCTGCTGTGGCGGTAATGAAACTGAGGAAACGATAAAACCCTAACAGACTTAATGGTTGGAAAAGCCGAAAAAGTTCGTTATCTGTTTTTGCAGTTCCTCTTTTTTGTTGAGGCTTGAAACTTTGACGCCTACTCTTCTCGCCTCAACAATGGATTCGGCTAGGAACTTCTCGAAAAGCTCTTTCACAGTCTTTTTGAATGTTTCTAAGCTGCTTGTTGGATTCTCGAAGGTTTTGGATTTGCTGTGAACGCTAAGGTCCCCCGCAACAATGTGTATGCTCACTGACCTGTAGAGTAGACCCCGCCTCAGCAGCCTAGCGTGAACGTCATCGCATAGCCCGTAAGCTTCGTCGAGGATAACCGCCAAGTCTCTCGTGTCCTCTTTGAGAGTGGAGATTCGGCTCACAGATTCTGGTTCGCTTCTTTCCTGAACGGGTTCATTGTCTATTCCCACAGACGCGTTATGAAAGTAAGTTCCCAATTTTCTTCCAAAAACTTCAATCAGCCTCTGCACATCAAACCTCGCCAACTGACCGACTGTTCTGACGCCTAAGGTCTCCAGCCTCTTTTCAGTCTTTTTTCCAACGCCTACTAGACTGCGGACAGGCAACGGTGATAAGAATCTTTGGACTTCCTCGGGTTTAACAGGTGTTAAGCCGTCAGGTTTTTGGATGTCTGCCGCTATCTTGGCGACAAGCTTGTTTGGTCCAACGCCGATGGAGCAGGTGAGTTTCTGTTGGGTTAAAACGTCGTTTTTTATTGTTGCTGCTAGGTTCTTTGCTTCTTGGTAGTTTCCTTTTGTTTTCTGCGTCACATCCATGTAGGCTTCATCTACCCCCACCTGCTCGAAGCTGTCAGCGTGGCTTCTCAGAATCTCCATTATCTTGTCTGAAATTTCTCGATAGAATGGATGATCCACTGGCAGAAAGACTGCGTCTACGCCTTTGAGCTTCTGTTTGGCGAGTACTATAGAAATTCCAGATTTCACACCATACTTTCGGGCTACGTAATTTGCTGTGCTTACGGCTCCGCTGTCTTCAGTACGCCCAGAATAAACGCAAACAACCACTGGCTTGCCCTTGATGGATGGGTTTCTCCTCTCCTCGCATTGAGCATAGAAGTAGTCTAAGTCAACTAGCATTACTATTCTGGCTTGCAAGATGGGAGCAGCCTCACATACCAAAGTGACGACGCTTACGTCTCTAGTTAATTATTGTCGCACAAAAATAAGGTTTAGCTCAATTTGTTGGGTATTTTTGTTAGCAGATTCTTGGCACGGGATCACCTATTGGAGGCGCCATAATTCTTTTTCCGCCCACCACAGTTTCTAGAACGACCTCGCTGAAGTTGCTGGTTGCTTCGCCTATTATCTGGGCGTCTTTGCCTTCCTTGGTCTCTCTTAAGGCAGACAAGATTTCTTCAGCCTTCTGCGGCACAACTCCTATGAGCACTTTGCCTTCGTTTCCGATCTCCAGCGGGTCTAAGCCAAGCATTTCGCAGGCAGCCTTCACGTCCCCCCGTAAGGGCACCTTCGACTCCTGCACCATTATTCCAACCTTGGATTTCATGCTCCACTCATTCAGCGAATTGGATAAGCCTCCCCGAGTCGGATCCTTCATGGCGACGATCCCGCCAACATTCAACAGCTTCATGACCACATTGTTTAATGGAGTCACATCAGACTTGATTTGGCTTCCAAAATTGTAGCCTTCCTGAGCCGACAGGATAGTTATCCCATGGTCTCCCATTGTGCCGGAAACTATGAGCTTATCGCCCTTCCGCAGATTAGAGTCTAGGACCCAACGCGAATCGAAGGTGCGGTGCTTCTTAACCTCAAGGATGTTTTTTTCCAGCGCCTCGTTCCGTTTTCCTATCCCAGAAGTGTTGATTATGCAGCCTCCAAAGCCGCTCTTCTCAACAACCTTCGTGTCCCCAGTAACAACATACACGCCGGCTTCTTTGCAGGTTTTTTCCATGCTCTCTAAGATTCGGTCCAAATCTGCTATTGGAAGCCCTTCCTCCAAAATCATACCGCAGGTAAGAGCCACAGGTTCAGCGCCAACCATCGCTATGTCGTTGACTGTGCCCGCGACAGCCAATCGTCCTATGTCCCCGCCTGGAAAGAAGAGGGGCTTCACCGCATGCGAGTCCGACTTCAAAACTATGTTGTCTATTACCGCAGAATCGTCTAGGGCTTCCAGCGGAACCTCGGCGCTGCTTCCGCCAAGATGCTTTAAAACATGATTTTTTATGAGATCGCTCATAACGGTTCCGCCGGCTCCATGAGCCATAGTTATTCGCTCCATTGAGAACTCCTCAGGAAAGAGTTGAGAACCGACGTTTTTAAACACTACCAAAAAATGCATAGAATACGATTTTCCCGTATGTCTAACTTTTTCCTGTTTGTTTTTGGAGTCCAATGAGCAGCAATCAATAAGGTTTATAACAGTTTATGATGCCTAATTCACAACCAAAAGGATGCAATTCCCTTCTAAAGCTTGGATAGAAAACATGGGGTGGGGGTAGAAAGACGCCCATAAAACTGCTCAAAAACGAAGACGAAAACGAACTTGTCATAGAGATGGTTTTGCACGCCAAACACTATTCACTCACATTAGACAAGAACAAGTGCGTGGGCTGCGGTGTCTGCATGGAAATCTGCCCCCGAGAAGCCATACAGGTTACAAGGACTCCGAAAGCAGAGGGAGAAAAAGCGAAGCCTCCCACAGTAACCGTCAGCGAAGAAAAATGTCACTACTGTGGAATGTGCGAAGCAATTTGCCCTTTCGGAGCCTTGAACATAAAAGTTAACGGAGAACATGCAATTTCAGTAATCGACACTGAAAGTTTTCCCCAGCTCATACGAGAGATTAAGGTTGACGAAACCAGATGCGGTTTGGAATGTCTAGAAATTGAGGAAGCTTGCCCCCTCGACCACATTAAGGTAAGCGTTCACACCTCGGACGGAAAAGAAGTTACAGACGTAATCTCCAAGTCAAAGAAAAAAAATCTCAAAGTCAAAGTTGAGATAGACAGGGAATCGTGTCCTTGCTGTCGCATATGCGAAACAAAGTTTCCAGACGGCGCAATCAGTGTAGAAAAAATATTCTATGGAAGCCTCAGAGTTAATAGCGAAAAGTGCCCTGAAGGCTGTCAAGACTGCCTTGATGTCTGTCCGATTCCCGGTGTCCTGTATCTCTCTGAGGACGGAAAGGTGCATGTTAACGATTCCCATTGCGTCTACTGTGGCGCCTGCAAGATTGCTTGCCCAGAGGAAGAAGCCCTAGAGATTAACAGGACGCGCATACGTCACACTGAGGTTCGTTCTGGGGCATGGAACAAAGCCCTCGAAAAACTTGCTTCAACCAATGCTGTGACAAAGGAGATGCATAACAAGAACGCCAAGAAGCTCAAGAAAGTCATAATGCAGAGATTGCCCCCAGAGGAGCTGGACTACAATGTCTGAGATACCACGAGTAGGAGTATTCGTTTGCCACTGTGGACTTAACATCGCAGGCGTAGTTGACGTAAAAGAGCTAACAGAGTACGCACGGACGCTACCTAACGTGGTTGTAGCCATGGACAACCGCTACACCTGTGCTGATCCGGGACAAGAGGAGATCAGGAAAGCCATCAAAGAACACAACCTCAACAGGGTTGTTGTTGCTGCGTGTTCGCCCCGAATGCATGAGCCGACGTTCCGAAGAACCGTATCCGACGCCGGCTTGAATCCCTATCTTTTCGAGATGGCGAACATCCGAGAGTTTGCTTCATGGTGCCATCCCAGCACACCCAAAGAGGCAACGGATAAGGCTAAAGAGATCGTGAAGATGGCTGTTGCGAAGGCGAGGCTTCTTCAAAGTCTTGAGACGACGGAGGTTCCTGTCACAAACAAGGCGCTTGTAATCGGCGGGGGAATCGCTGGAATAAGCTCTGCCCTAGACTTGGCTGGAATGGGCTTCAAAGTTTACCTGCTAGAGAAGGGCGAGAGCATAGGCGGTCACATGGCTGCGCTGGACAAGACATTTCCAACATTGGATTGCTCCATATGTATCGAAGGACCAAAAATGGTGGACGTTTCCCGTCACCCTAATATCGAAATATTATCGTATGCCGACCTCGTCAGCGTCGAGGGCTTCGTGGGAAACTTCAAGGTGAAGATCCGAAAGAACCCCAGATACGTTAACGCCGAGGACTGCACGGGCTGTGGCGAATGCAGGGACGCCTGTCCCATAGAGTTTCCTAACGAGTGGGACGAGAACATGGGCGTCAGGAAGGCAATTTCGGTTCCTTTCGATCAGGCTGTTCCCCTTGTTTACACAATCAACAGGGACTACTGCATCGAATGCTTCAAGTGTTTGGATGCTTGTGGTGCACGTCAAGCCATCAATTTTGATCAACAGCCAGAAGAGATCGAGCTTGAGGTGGGAACAATAATTGTTTCAACAGGTTTTGACGTTTACAAGCCCCTCGAGGAAAGTCAATACGGTTACAGCAGATTTGACAACGTTATCACAGCCATGGAGTTTGAGAGGCTTATTTTGGCTACGGGACCAACTGGAGGCAAGGTTGTGCGTGCCTCTGATGGAAAGAAGCCGCACTCCGTTTCTTTCATTCAGTGCGTTGGTTCAAGGGACGTTAACAAGAACGTGTACTGTTCAGGTTTCTGCTGTATGTATGCGCTGAAGGACGCTATTTTGCTTAAAGAGAAATACCATGATGACGTTGAGGTTTACATTTTCTATATTGATATGCGCACCAACTTCAAGGGCTACGAGGAATTCTACAGAAGAGCCCGCCAGTTGGGAGTAAACTTCATCAGGGGAAGGGTCTCCCAAATCAACGAAGACTCAAAAACGAAGAATCTGCTCATCCGCGCAGAGGATATGATGCTTGGAGAGCCCATAGAATTGGAGTCAGAGCTTGTGGTTCTTAGCACAGCAGCGATTCCAAGCAAGGGAACAGACGAGGTTTCCAGAATTCTGAGCATAACACGGGGGGCAGACGGCTTCTTTATGGAGAGCCACCCCAAACTGAAACCGTTAGACACTTCTGTTGATGGAATCTTTTTGGCTGGGGCATGTCAAGGACCAAAAGACATTCCCTATAGCGTGTCACAGGGAAGCGGAGCCGCTGCACGAGCTGCCACAGTATTATCTCAGCCCACATGGAAGATAGAACCCATCATAGCAGATATAGACCCAAGCAAATGCAAAAACGTGACAGCAAAATGTGGCATCTGCGTCACAAAGTGCCCATACGACGCCATAAAGGCGGATGAAAACCAAGCTGCGACGGTTACCGCTGCTATGTGTCACGGGTGTGGAACCTGTGTTGCCGAGTGCCCGTCTGATGCTATAACCCAGATGCACTTCACTGACGATCAGATCCAAGCACAGATACACGCTGCATTGGAGGACAATCCTGAGGGCAAGATTCTGGGTTTCCTCTGTAACTGGTGCAGTTACGCGGGCGCTGATCTTGCTGGAACAAGCCGCTTCGAGTATCCGCCTACCATGAGGGCTATACGCGTCATGTGCTCGGGCAGGGTGGACAAGGATTTCGTGTTGGAGGCGTTCAGGCAAGGCGCAGGAATGGTTCTGATTGGCGCATGTCACCTGCCGTATGACTGTCACTATATTTCAGGCAACTACAAGATGAAGGATAGAATGGACGCCCTAGCAAAAATTTTCGAGAAGCTGGGGCTCAGCAAGGAACGTTTCAGTGTAGAATATGTGTCAGCGGCGGAAGGAGTCAAGTTTGCGGCTATAATGAAGGAAATGACCGAGCAGCTGGAGGCTCTGGGACCAGAGAAGATCAAAGCAGAAAACGAGAAACTACGACCCACACTAGACAAGATGCTATCAAGAAAAAAGAAATAAGCTGTGCTGCTGGTTACAGGAGAAAGTACTGTTTTCAACAATACGCTGTTATTAGGCTCCTAATAGAGACTGCTTAGTCTTTGCCAGCATCAAATAACGAGAACCAGCACTACCTGTAAGTTTTTTTAGCTTACAAAAATTTGCTATGTTATGCTGACGTTCTGTATCTGGAAGTACCGTTTTGCAAGAAAACGGATTCTTTCAGCGTTTCTGCCGTTTTTGCCGATGGCGACGCCCTTGTCTTTGGGATTAACAGAGATAACTGCGATTGTTTTTCCGTCCATGCGCTCGGTTATGCGGACTTCGTCGACTTTGGCGGGTTTCAGTGCGTTCTTGATGAATTGGGCGGGGTTGTCTGAGTGCTCAATAACCTCATGCTTTTTGCCGGTCATATTCTCCAATGTATGAATGTTTTTTCCTCTCTTGCCTATAGCCATCCCGATGGAGCCTTCCTTCACAACAAAGATTATTCTGTTGAGGTCATCGTCAACAATACAGTCTTTCACTGTCGCACCGGTTACGCTCTGAAACAGGGCAATGTAACGCATCTCGTGACTCGTGAACTTTATTCCAGTAGCCATGCTATTCCTCCGTGATCTTAAGAATGTTTGAATCTCCAGGTTCCTTTATTGTCAGAGCCGAAACCTCGAACGGTTTTCCGCACAATGCTCCTAAATCTGAACTATTGCCCTTATAAACGCTCACCGGAATCTCGGAAAGCTTACAGTAATACTCAATATCTTCACGGATACTCTGAGGACAGTTTGAAGCAAGTAGTATGAGCTTTGCTTTCTTGGTTTTAGCGCTTTTTAGTGCGCTGCTTGCTCCAAGCTGGATTTTTCCGGTTTTCGCGGTTGTAGTTATTGCTTTGTTGACGTCTATCATTCTTTCTTCTCTCTATGGTTTGTTGTCATGTAAAGGTCTACTAGTCCTGTGCCGATGGGTATTGATTGCCCAACTATAACGTTTTCGGTTACTCCCTTCAGCGGATCGCTTTCTCCTCTGATGGCTGCCTCAACAAGGTTCGGAACAGTAATCTCGAAGGCTGCCCTAGCAAGAACACTGGACTTCTTCCCGCTGATTCCATGCCGTCCGATCTGCCTCACATCACCCGTCGCAGTCATGATGTCCGCCATCAACATAACATGCCGTATGTCAACATCAAGACCCTGCTCCTCAAGAACACCCATGGCTTCCTTCATCAGCGAGTTTCTAGCCGCCTCGATTCCGAGGGTTTCGGCGATTTCATGAACATTGTTGGTGGTTGTCCGCGTTGGGTCTAACCCGTCAACGTCAAGAACAGCAGATAGGTTAGAGCCGTCTGTTCGTATAACCCACTCTCCAGTCTCTTCGGTGACAAGAACCCTGCGGATGTCAGGTATGCCTTTAACATGCTCAGATGGAAGTCCAATCAAGAGTTTCTTCATGTCCACCTGCTTTTTAGGTTTAAGTATCAGCTGGTTTTCTTCAACACTCAGTTCATAATTCGTCATTTTTATAAGGTTAGGGAGTTCCTCAGCATTGACGTCACGCTCTTTCATCATGTCGGAATCAAGCTTAACAACGACTACTTCAAGTTCGGGGTCTATGTAAGGTTCGGTCTCTGATATGTCCCCTAACGTTGTGGTGATGATGTCGCGGGCGATCTCTGTTGCCTTCTCCTTGCTCTTCCGATGCTCCTTATCAAGGTAGATGGTCATGATAGGCGTTGACGGGCTTCGTCTAGCATCAACTATCTCTATGAGCCGAGGCAATCCAAGAGTTACGTTCTGTTCTCTGACACCAGCATAGTGGAAAGTTCGAAGAGTCATCTGGGTTCCCGGCTCACCAATAGACTGGGCAGCTACGATTCCCACAGCTTCTCCAGGCTCAACAAGAGCCCTCTTATAGTTCTCTAAGGTTAAATGGATTGCTTGATCTACGCCTTCACGACTAAATTTAGCCTTCGCCAACTCAGACTTCAACTCTTTCACAAGAATCGGAGTCAACTGAGCTTCAACTTCGCTAAGGCGCTCCATAGCATATACCTTAGTGGCAAGTTTATCCGGCTCCACCATAATTTTTACCTGATCAATCAAACGGCTGACGTTAACTGCTTTCCCATGATCACTCTTAGCCGGGTCGACGCCGTCCTCCCCATACTGAAGTTGGATGATGTCGCCAATAGAATTCCGCACAGTTCCGTCGTACTCAACTCGAAGCTGCTCAAGGGCATTGATGAGGCGCCTCTGCATGTAACCGCTCTGCTGAGTCCTAACAGCCGTGTCAACCAGACCCTCTCTTCCACCCATAGCATGGAAGAAATACTCGATAGGATCTAATCCAGTTTGATACGACGCATACACGAAGCCTCTAGCCTTAGGGGTGGGGTCTCCCTCTTTGAAGTGAGACAAGGCTCGGTTGACGTAACCACGCATTATCCGTTTTCCTCGTACAGCCTGCTGACCCACAGAAGCTGCCATCTGACCTATGTTGAGGTTGGATCCACGCGCTCCGGTTCTCGTCATAATTATTCCGGCATTCTCAAGCTCAAAGTCCTCATCTGCAACTTTTCCAGCCTTGTCTCGAGCTTCAGCAAGTTCGTTCATTACATAGAGCTCGAAGGACTCGTTAATAGTCTGTCCAGGAAGACGTGGCAGTGTACCATCGCGATAGTCCGTGATCAGTTTTTCTATGCGTTTCTCGATTATGCCCATGTTTCGTTTAATCTTCTTTCGGGCAGCATCAGACAGTTCAAGTTCGTCGTATGAGAAGGTGAAACCTCGCAGACTAATGAAGACTTTGAGAAGTTGACAGATGTCGTTAAGAAACTTCCGTGCAGTCTGTGACCCATAATCCTTGATTATCCGATGAAATAGGCTCTCCGATTGCTCAGCGCCGATGGAACGTCTGTCAATGATGCCACATTTTAGAACTCCGTCCTTAACAACTACATACGAGTCGTGAGGACAGTTTTCGCCTAGACAGGTTGTGCAATTACGGCAGATAGTTGACTTCAATACGTAGTTCAGGTCTTTTGGAAGGAAGAGGCTGAATATCTGTTTTCCATTCCAAAGAGGCTTGGGTTCTTTGATGAAGGGTTCAGGCAAAGGTCCCTCAAAACCCGATGCTACAAGTAATCTACAAACTTCTTCTTTGGTTAGAACATTGTCTTTTTTGGTTAAAAGATAAGCTGATGTTATGTAGTCTCGAATAGCGCCGATGATAGGTCCACCAAATCTCGGTGAGAGAATCTGGTCTTGAACTTGCATCAGAAGCCGTGCCTCGGTCTGAGCCTCTTCGCCTTGGGGCACGTGAAGGTTCATTTCGTCCCCGTCGAAGTCGGCGTTATATGGAGGGCAAACACACAGGTGCAATCGGAACGTCTTATGCGGCAGAACTCGAACGTAATGAGCCATAATGGACATACGGTGAAGTGAGGGCTGCCTGTTGAAGATGGCGATGTCGCCGTCCATGAGGTGACGCTCTACAATAAAACCAGTTTCCAGAGATTCGGCAACTTTTTCTTTTTCAACAACAAACTCTAGTCTGACCCTTTTTCCGTCAGGTCTAACGACGTAGAGTGCGCCGGGGAATTTTTCAGGACCATTGATGATCAGTTTCCGCATCTCTTCGATGTTCCACACCGTAACCTTCTCGGGCATCGAAAGCCTCATGGCTATGGCTAGAGGAACACCGACCTCGTTGATGTCGAGGTTGGGGTCTGGCGAAATCACGGTGCGCGCCGAAAAGTCTACGCGCTTTCCGGAGAGGTTGCTTCGGAATCGTCCTTCTTTTCCCTTGAGACGCTGTGATATTGTTTTGAGGGCTCTTCCCGAACGGTGTCGGGCAGGGGGGATTCCTGAAGCCTCATTGTTGAAATAGGTTGTAACGTGATACTGCAGAAGTTCAGACAGGTCTTGGATGATGAGTGTCGGGGCGCCTGCCTCCATGTTTTCGTGTAGACGTTGATTGATTCTGATGATGTCTACGAGTTTGTGGGTTAAGTCGTCCTCGGATCGGATGCCTGACTCTAATGTTATTGAGGGGCGCACGTAAACTGGAGGAACAGGGAGAACCTGCAGAACCATCCATTCTGGTCGAGCAGTTACTGGGTTAAAGCCGAACAATTCAAGGTCGTCGTCAGGTACCCTTTCAAGTCTTTCTCGGATCATGCTCTGTGTTAATCTCTGCGCTCCTTCCTCCAGAATCTCGTAAAAAGTTGTGGGTTTCGCAAATTCTATTTTTGATTGCTGAGCCCCACAGTAAGGACAATCCTTTTTCTTTGCTTCCTTCAATATCTTTTTGTAAAGATCATTTGGAACTTCACCCAAAAGATTTAGAGTCTGCTTAATCAGAGCCTTAGTCTTTGCAACACGATTTTCAGGAAGCAATATGCGCCCGCAGTTTCTGCATGTAGCCTGTAGAAGGTTGTGGATTATCTTCGTGAACTCAATATGAATGATTGGAACAGCTAGTTCTATGTGACCAAAGTGTCCTGGGCATCTTATGGCAGTGTTTCCGCACGTTTTGCATCTTTGTCTGGGCTCAAGAGTTCCTAACCTGCCGTCCATGAGTCCAGAGGTTATCGGAGCTCCGTCTTCGTCGTAGGTGTCGGCGGTCTGTATCTCTGCAACTGATTGTCTACGGATGTCTTGAGGGGAAAAAAGCCCGAAATAAAGCTCGTCTATAATCTTATGAATTGAATCTTCTGTTGACATTTTATGCTCTCTCCTTCAGTTTTAGGCGTGGAGTTATACACAAACTCATCATCTCTTGCAGAAGAAGTTTGAAGGCATATGATACGACTACCGGCGATACCTGGGCTTTCTCTTCACAGATTCTGCAAGTGTACTTGCGCTGCTTAATGTCATAGTAGGAGATGAAACCACAATTTTCACATACATATAGGAGATACTTGTCAGACTCTTCCAGCAAACGGTCTCTCAGCAACATGGCGGCGCCGTGACCAATCAAGCAGTCTCGTTCCATCTCACCAAACCGCAATCCACCGCCCCTTGCACGACCCTCAGTCGGCTGTCGGGTCAACATCTGAACCTGTCCTCGGGCTCTTGCATGTATCTTGTCTGCAACCATGTGGTGAAGCTTCTGGTAGTATACGACTCCCACGAAAATGTCGACAACAAATTTTTCTCCAGAAACGCCGCTGTAGAGAATCTCTCTACCTGTGTGACTGAAGCCCAGCTTGACTAGTTCTTCTTTCAGTTGCTCCGGACCCTCATTGTTGAAGGGGGTTCCGTCAACAGGTTTGCCTCTTGCCGCGGCAACCTTTCCAGCAATAGATTCAAGGAACTGGCCAATGGTCATTCGTGACGGCATGGCGTGGGGGTTAATTATGAGGTCTGGAACGATTCCTTTTGTAGAGAAAGGCATGTCCTCTTGTGGAACAATCATGCCTATGACTCCTTTTTGTCCGTGGCGAGAAGCAAATTTGTCTCCCAGTTCAGGTATACGTTGGTCGCGGACTCTGACCTTCACAATCTTGCTTCCTTCTCCGGTTTCTGTGATGAAAATATCGTCCACAACACCTGTCTCGGATGGTCGCACGTCAACGGATGTGTCCCGCATGGTTGGACCTTTGACTTCAAACTCTTTATATTCTTCAAGGAATCTTGGCGGACTCGTTCTTCCGATTAGCACGTCGCCTCCAGCTACCTCAGATTCTAGGCTAACTATGCCGTCAGGTTCGAGAAGGCGGTAGTATTGTTCGCCTCTGTATCCTCTGATTCCCGGTTCGGGCACCAGAAATCTGTCTCTGAGTCCTCCCAGATATTGGCGGCACTCTGCCTCGTAGATTCGGTGGAATGTGGAGCGCATCAAACCACGCTCGATGGAGGCTTTGTTGAATATGATTGCGTCTTCCATGTTGTAGCCTTCAAAGGATAGAATGGCGACAACACAGTTTTGTCCTGAAGGCCTGCGGTCGTATCCTATGACTTCCATGGGTTTTGTTCTCACTAGTGGTGTTTGGGGGTAGTGGAGAATGTGGGAGCGGGAGTCAACTCGGTTGGGGAAGTTAGTCAGGTTGATTCCTAAGGCTTGTTTGGACATGGCTGCCTCGTAGGAGTTTCGGGGTGACTGGTTATGTTCAGGGTAGGGTATGATTGAGGCGCAGATTCCGAGAATTGTGTAAGTGGCAATCTCCACGTGGGTGTGTTCGGGAGTAATTTTGGCAAAATCTAGGGCAACGTAGATGTTTTCTTCTTCTTCAGCGTCAAGGTATTCGATTATTCCCTTTTTGATGAGGTCGTCCCAGCTCCACTCTTCGGAGCTAATCTTTTCAATGTGCTCGGGCTTTAATTTGGGAAGTCCGTTTTCAACTATGATAAGTGGACGACGTACACGTCCCTGATCGCAGCTGATGTAGACCTCTTCGCTTTCTCCGTGATGCTTCGAGAAGTAGGCAACGTTAACTTCGGTGGACACCTCTCCATTCCTACGTTTTCTTCTTATTTCGTCAACTAGCTTCTGCGGTGATGCACAGTAACCTAGAATGGAACCGTTAACGAAGACCTTGGCGCTTGAAGCTCGGATGTCCACGTCCGTTTCTTCAACTGGAACAACATCCATCTGATAGAGAATCTGTTTAATTCCAGTGGGGTCCACGTAGATAGAAGTAGAAGCGGCTAAGGAAAGATTCTTTACCAGACCACAGTTCGAGCCTTCAGGCGTTTCGTTTGGACATAGTCTTCCCCAGTGAGTTGGGTGCAAGTCTCGCGCCTCGAAGTTGGGTTGGCTACGGCTGAGAGGAGACTGCAATCTTCTAAGGTGACTTAAAGTAGAAACTGTGTTTGTTCGGTCAAGAAGTTGTGTGATTCCGACTCGTCCTCTGCCCCAGTTGCCTGTTGCGAGGGCGTGCCTATGTCTATCAGTTACTATTCCGGGACGGACTGCGGCTGAGATTGTGATAATCTGCCTTTTGATGCCCATCCGTTCAAGCTGATACTTTATGTCGCGGCACAGGTTCCTGAAGGCTATCCTGAAAAGGTCAGCCAGCAGG
>Ga0307380_10005790_pt1 | contig 16384 bp, 12 predicted proteins | sample UN3MG_FD_202239 | JGI IMG/M metagenome (GOLD analysis project Ga0307380, IMG submission 202239) | Soil microbial communities from Risofladan, Vaasa, Finland - UN-3 | ecosystem: Environmental > Terrestrial > Soil > Coastal area > Acid sulfate soil | place: Finland: Risofladan, Vaasa | collected...
CAGCCGCTTCCAGGCCGTGTTGCCGCTGCGCGGAAAAATCCTCAACATCGAGAAGGCCCGGCTCGACAAGATGCTCAACAACGAGGAAATCCGCACGCTGATCACCACGCTGGGCACCGGCATAGGCTCCGACGAGTTCAACATCGACGGCCTGCGCTACGGCAAGATCATCATCATGACCGACGCCGACGTCGACGGGCTGCACATCCGCACGCTGCTGCTGACCTTCTTCTTCCGCCAGATGCGCGAGCTGATCAGCGCCGGCCACGTATACGTCGCCCAGCCGCCGCTGTTCCGCGTGGCGCGCCGCAAGAAGGAAGAGCAATATTTCATCGACGAGAAGGACCTCAACGAAGCACTGGCCGAACTGGGCATCGACGGCAGCGTGCTGCGCGTGGGAGCCGACGGCCGCATGGTCAGCGGCGGCGAACTCAAGGAGCTGGTGGAACTCCTCACGCGGTTCGAGCACCTCGAGCGCGGCCTGGCGACGCGCGGATTCGCCCTGCCGGAATACCTCAAGCTCCGCAGCGACGCCGGCCGATTCCCCGAGTACAAGGTGAGCGTCGACGGCGACGAAGGGCTGCTGTATTCCGAAGACGAGATGAACAAATACCGCGAGGGAGTGGAAAGCGCACGCGGCGCCGAGCTTTCAGCCGACGAGGAGGAAGCCGGCCAGCAGGAGAACCGGCTGCTCATCACGCGCATCCACGAAAGCACCGAGCTGCAGCGGCTGGTGGCACGCCTCGAGGAGCAGAATTTCCCGCTGGCCACCTGCTTCCATAATGAAGACCCCGAAGCCGAGGCCCCTTACCACATCATCTACGAAAACGACTGCCTTCCCGTGAACGGCCTGTTCGAGCTGCCCACGATCATACGCTCCATCGGCGAGAAGAGCATCCTCGACATCCAGCGCTACAAGGGGCTGGGCGAGATGAACCCCGACCAGCTCGGCGACACCACAATGTCGCCCGACAGCCGAACGCTCCTGCGCGTGCGCCTGGAAGACGTCCTCGAGGCTGAGAACCTGTTTGCCCTGCTGATGGGCAGCGATGTCGCACCGCGCCGCAAATACATCGAGACTCACGCCCTCGAAGCCACAAACCTCGACACGTGGGGATGAGAAACGGTAGTCAGATGGGCGGGCACAGAGGCCCGCCCCTATCAGCCCACCCGAAAAGGCAATGACACCACAAAGTGTCGTTCACCATTGAGTTCTATCTCTCCACCGACGGCGAACACACCGAAAGGAGTCTCCCATGCCCGAACAGCAATCGCCAATATCTGATGCAAAGATGCAAGTCGCTGCACTCCACACAGAACATCAAGCAAAGAGCGTCTATTTCTTGCTGGCTACCACTGGTTCTGCCATCGCCTTTGCTGTGTACAAGACTTCAGGTCATAGCTTGGATTGGTGTTTACTCCTATGGGGCGGAGCTATCGTTTCATGGGCTCTTAGTTGGTGGTGTGGTATTCGTAACCGCATTCGGGCAGAGATGTGTCTTGAGTGTAACGCAAGTATGCTTGCTCTTACGGATGGGACACACCCGTACGCTGCTGACCCTCAGGCGGAAACGATCGTTAAGAAAGACTTCGACGACAATAACAACTCAGCGATCAAATACTACAGGCGGCAGCTCAGACTACTCGCCCTTGGGGTTGCGTTCTTCATCGCTTGGCATGTAACTGAGATGGCGAAGATAGAGCCTGAGGCCCCATTAACGCTTGCGAATCCCGCTGGCGCCACGCCCTCAGCAGCCGCCCAAAGTCTGCCTTAATACCACTTGTGATAGGCGCACCCTCGCTATGGATCATTCATAGCGGGGGTGCGCTTTTTGTGATTTGAGAGTTGAGAACTATTCGATCTCATCAGGATGGACGATCCTGCCGGCGACGGCCGAAGCTGCGGCAACGGCCGGGCCTGCGAGGTAAACTTCGCTTTTCGGATGGCCCATCCGGCCGACGAAGTTGCGGTTGGTGGTCGCCAGGCAGCGTTCGCCCGCAGCGAGGACGCCCATATGGCCGCCGAGGCACGGGCCGCACGTGGGTGTCGATACCGCGGCTTCGGCGTCGATGAATATGTCGAACAGCCCCTCGTTCATCGCGGCCTTGTAGATTTCCTGCGTGGCGGGAATGATGATGAGGCGGACGTCGCGGTGCACCTTGCGGCCCTTGAGAATGGCGGCGGCTTCGCGCAGGTCGGAAAGCCTGCCGTTTGTGCATGAGCCGATGACGACCTGGTCGATCCGCGTGCCCGATACTTCGTCGACCGGCCGGGCGTTCTCCGGCAGGTGCGGCAGCGACACCTGGGGCGATATCTTGCCTACGTCCCAGTCGAACACTTCGCTGTACTTGGCGTCGGTGTCGCTCTGGTAGAAGCGCGGCTCGCGTTTCACCCTGCCGGCCACGTATTGCCTGGTGATGTCGTCCGGCTCGATTATGCCGCTCTTGCCGCCGGCTTCTATGGCCATGTTGCACATGGTCTGGCGGGCGTCCATGTTGAGCCTGCGGATGGCGGGGCCGGTGAATTCCATCGCCTTGTAGAGGGCGCCGTCTACTCCGATCTGCCCGATGGTGTAAAGGATGAGGTCCTTGCCGGAAACATATTTCGGAAAGCTGCCGTGGAAGATGAACTTGATGGTTTCGGGCACTCGCAGCCAGGTGGTTCCGGTGGCGTAGCAGGCGGCGATATCGGTGCTGCCCATGCCGGTGGAGAATGCGCCGAGTGCTCCGTAGGTGCAGGTGTGCGAGTCGGCGCCGATGATGAGGTCGCCGGGCGCGACTATCCCCTGCTCCGGCAGGAGTGCGTGTTCGATTCCGACCCGCCCCACTTCGAAGTAGTTCCTGATGCCGTGCTTCCGCGCGAATTCGCGGAGGATTTTTGCCTGCTCGGCGGATTTGATGTCCTTGTTGGGCGTGAAGTGGTCGGGCACGAGCACAATGATGTCGGGGTCGGCCGGCTTAAGGAAACCTGCCTTCTCGAATTCCTGTATTGCGATAGGCGCGGTGATATCGTTGGCCAGGCAGACGTCTACGCGTGCGGCCTTGACGAATTCGCCGGCGTGCAGCTCATCGCGGTCGCTGTGCGCGGCGATGATCTTCTCGGTAATTGTCATTCCCATGGCGGTGGATTGCTCGGTTTCTTCAGAAGCTGGTTCAATTGTCGCTGAAGCGGATTCTGCGGGTCTTCTGCTTCAGCAGGGGGTCTTGGAGGTATTGTTTCTGGCACTCGGGGCACAGGTCGAATCTGAAGGTGATGTATGAATCGTCGTCTTCGGTCGGAGAGCCTTCTGGTTCCGCCGCTGCGTCGAGCATCTCCTCCATTGCGTCCTGGCCGTCATATTCGTCGGGTGCGTCGGACGAGTCGTATGCGGCGTAAACGTCTATGCGTACGACGTAGCGGATTTCTTCGTCCTCGAGCAGGGGTGTGCCGCACATGTCGCAAACGTATTTTATCATATGGTAGCTCCCTTATTCCGCTCCGCCCTTGCAGTTGGGCGGATCGAACGACGCTGAATGGCCGGTTCAGTCTTTCAGCCTGGTGTTGAGCACCTGGTGGATTACCTTCGGGTTGGCTTTGCCTTTGGTCTTTCGCATTACCTGCCCGACGAGGAATCCGAACGCCTGTTTCTTTCCGCTCTTGAGGTCCTCAACGGCGGCAGGGTTCTCGGCGAGTATTTCGTCGATGATCGTCTCGAGCTGGGCGGTGTCGCTGATCTGTTTCAGCCCTTTCTTCTCGACGATCGTTTCGGCCGGCTCGCCGCTGCTTATCATTTCACCGAGCACTTCCTTAGCTATATTATAGCTTATTGTTCCGTCCTTAGCAAGCTTCAATAGCCCGGCAAGCCGCTCCGGCGGCAGGCCGAGGGCGTCGATGGCTGCCTTGCGCTCGTTAAGCTCGCGGAGGATTTCGGTCAGGATGATATTGGCCGAAGATTTTGCGTCGCCCGAGGCCTGCGCGACCTGCTCGAAATAATCGCCGAGCGCCTGGTCGGTAACGAGGACGTCGGCGTCGTATTCCGAAAGGCCGAACGATTCCTGGTATCGCTGCTTGCGCTCGTGTGCAAGCTCGGGCAGCGATTCGCGCACCTCGTCGAGCCATTCGTCGCTGATGACGACGGGATGAAGGTCCGGCTCGGGGAAATAGCGGTAGTCCTGGGCGGTTTCCTTCTTGCGCATCAGCTTGGAGACCTCGGCGTCGTCGTCCCACAGGCGCGTTTCCTGCTGGACCGTGCCGCCTTCGTCGAGCAGTTGCGACTGCCGCTGGATTTCGTACTCGAGGCACTTGACTACCGCTTTCATCGAGTTGAGGTTCTTGATCTCGACGCGCGGGCCGTATTCTTCCTGCCCGAACGGCCGCAGCGATATGCTGGCCTCGAAGCGCAGCGAACCTTCCTGCATCTTGCAGTCGGAAACGTCGAGGTACATGAGCATGCTGCGCAACTGCTCCATGAATATTCGTGCTTCTTCGACGGAGCGCATGTCGGGCCTGGTGACCATTTCGGCCAGCGGCGTGCCGGTGCGGTTGAGGTCTACTTCGCTGTAGGTCACGTCGCGCCCCTCGGGGTGGATCAGCTTGCCGGCGTCTTCCTCGAGGTGCACGTTGTCGATGCCGACGCGCCGCGTCTTGCCGTCCACTACAATGTCTACATAGCCGTCGGAGCCGAGGTTGCTGTGGCTCTGGCTTATCTGGTAGTTTTTCGGGAGGTCGGGGTAGTAGTAGCTCTTGCGGTCCATGAAGGTGTTCTGATCGATGTCGCAGTGCATTGCGAGCGCGATCCGCAGCACCTTCTCGGCGGCTGCCTTGTTCATCACCGGCAGCACTCCGGGCATGCCGATGCAAATCTGGCAGGTGTGCGTGTTTGGCGGTGCGCCGAATTGTGTCGAGCATCCGCAGAAGAGCTTGGTTTTCGTGTTCAGTTGTGCGTGGGTTTCAAGCCCTATTACAACTTCATAATCCATCTTCAGGTTTTCCCGTGTCAGGGCGTCAGTGCCGGTCGTTTCAGGTGGTGGCCGGTCGCTTCCTGGAAAGCGTATGCGGCGCGCAGCAGTTTCTTTTCTTCGAAAGGTCCGGCCATCAGTTGGACGCCGATCGGCAGGCCGTCGGTGCTGAATCCGCACGGCAGCGAGATTCCGGGTATGCCGGCGAGGTTGGCCGAGATGGTGTAGATGTCGGACAGGTACATCGCGAGCGGGTCGGATGATTTCTCGCCGATCTTGAATGCCGGTGTGGGCGCGGTGGGGCATAGGATGACGTCGACCTGCCTGAGCGCGTTGTCGAAATCGTTTCGGAACAGCCGCCTGACCTGTGCGGCCTTGAGATAGTAGGCGTCGTAGTAGCCGGCGCTGAGCGCGTGCGTGCCGAGCATTATCCGGCGTTTGACTTCGGCGCCGAAGCCTTCGGCCCTCGATCTCGAGTACATGTCGATCATGTCGCCCTTGCGGCTGGTTCGGTGGCCGTAATGCACGCCGTCGTAACGTGCGAGGTTGCTGCTTGCTTCGGCTGTGGCGATGATGTAGTAGGTTGCCACGGCGTATTCTGTGTGCGGCAGCGAAACCTCGAATATCTCGGCGCCCATGCCGGCATATTCGGCGGCGGCCGCTCGGACGGCCTGCTCGACCTCGCTGTCGAGGCCCTGGCCGAAATACTCCTTCGGCAGCCCGATTTTCAGGCCGTCGACGCCGCCCTCGAGGGCGGCGGTGTAGTCGGGCGCAGGCTCGGGTGCAGATGTCGAATCTTTCGGGTCGTGCCTTGCGATCGCGTTGAGCAGGATCGCAGCATCGCGGACGTCCTTGGCGATCTGCCCGATCTGGTCGAGCGACGAGCCGAACGCGACCAGCCCGTATCGCGACACGCGCCCATATGTGGGTTTCATCCCGACAACTCCGCACAGCGACGCGGGCTGGCGGATCGAGCCGCCGGTGTCGGAGCCGAATGCGAGTGCGGCGAGGTCCGCCGCAATGGCCGCCGCCGATCCGCCGCTGGAGCCGCCGGGGATGCGGGTGGTATCCCACGGGTTGCGTGTGGGCGCGAATGCGGAGTTTTCGGTGGACGATCCCATCGCGAATTCGTCGAGGTTGGTCTTGCCGAGTATGACGGCGCCTTCGGCGAGTATCTGCTCGACGACCGTGGCCTGGTATGGCGGAACGAAGTTTTCAAGAATCTTCGACGAGCAGGTGGTTCGTATGCCGAGCGTGCAGATGTTGTCCTTGACCGCGATAGGCAGCCCGCACAGGCCGCCCGGCTGCTCGCCGCGTGCGAGCCGTGCGTCGATCTCGCGTGCGCGGGCGATTGCGCCTTCGGCATCGACGGTCACGTATGCGTGGATCGTCGGGTCCAGCCTTTCGATGCGGTCGAGGTATGATTTCGCTGCTTCTTCGGCCGATACCTGCCCGGCCAGTATTTTTTCTCGCAGTTGGTGTGCGGTGAGTTCGTAGATTTCTGCCACTATACTTGCTGCCTCATTGCTCCGGCTGCGTGCTGCCGGGGGTTCCTAATCGAGAATGGCCGGCACCTTGTATGAATCGGCGGTGCGGTCAGGTGCGTTGGCGAGTGCGGCGTCGGGGGGCAATGACGGCCGCACGCAGTCTTCGCGGAAGACATTGCTGATGTCCAGCGTATGCACCATCGGCTCCACGTCGGAGGTGTCGAGTTCGTTGAGTTTATCGATGTATTCGAGGATGGACTCGAGCTGCCCGCTGAAAACGAGCTTGTCGTCGTCGGACAGCTCGATTCTCGCAAGGTGAGCGATGTAGTCCACCATTTCAGCGGTTATTTTCATTGTTTGCTCCGTGTGACGGGGCGAACGCCCGGTGCCTTGCTGTATGTATGATAGCAGATGGATGGGGAAAAGCAAGCGTTTTTTTCCGCGGCGAAGGGGCGGTACGAACAGACGCGCCGATAAGTGCATCGCTTGCAGCGGGCTGAAGGGATCAAATCAATGTTTCATGAACAGGACGTGCATCCATCCCGGGCGCGTTGGCGAGAACATGGCCTGAATGCTCATGATCGTGCAAGCGATTTTCGAGAATATTAGTTGCAGCAGTGTGGGCCGGACCGGATCAGACAGAGCGGCTCCGCACTTCATACAGGTTTGCCCATCCGAACGTGCTCCGTAAGGATTTCCTGCGAGGTCCATCAGATATGCGGCGATGAAGTTTGTCCGTCCGATTCCCTTGCCCACGTAGGATATTTCCTCACATCTGACATCGGCGAACAATTTCCGCAGTTTCTTCTTGTCCAAAACGTTGACATGCCCCCATGGGGGATTCTTCGTTCCGCAGGCGGCGCACGTGATTCGCCCATAGCGGATATCCTGACGGAAGGGCACACCTACCAGCACAAAATTGCGGGCAACTCGAACCATCTCCTTGCAGGCCGCAGCCAGTTTTTCCGGCGGAATATGCTCCAGCACTTCGGAACAGAGCACGCCGTCGAATGCATCATCAGGAATATCCAGGCAGGTGATATCTCCCTGAACTGTCTCCACCCGCTCGTGATCGATCTCAGGTCTCGTCAGGTCGAGAGCGGTGACCGTGTCGAAATATTTCGTCATCTCCACCGACAGATAGCCGTCCAACGCGCCCGCGTCGAGCAATGTGGCCATCCCCTTAGGAATCAGTCGGGCGAGATCGGCGATCCGGTCTTGCTCCCGTTGGGTGCTCCGGTAGGCGGATGTATCCATTGGTGTCTCCCTTGGCTATGGATTTCTACCATGATAGCATAGTATACCGGGCACAAAAGTTCCAAATAAAAACACAGCGAAAGCCAGCACCGTTCGGAAGCAGGGCTATCATCCCAACCGTGTCCGGTTTCTTGTGCTTACGCCGCGCCTGCTCCTGCCTGCGGAACGTCGAGCCTCATAGCTTCATTATCGCGTCCATTGCCATCGAAGTGTTTGCGATCAGCACTTCGGGGCAGTGCTTGTACGGGAAGACTTCGGCAGTGAGCGGACCGGTATAGCCGATCTCGCGCAGCGCCGCCATCACCTCCGGCCAGTTGACGTCGCCCGTCAGCAGGTCGACAAATCCGTTGATGTTGCCGACGGACACGCGGAAGTCCTTCAGATGAATGCGCCGGATGCGGCTGCCAAGCACCCGAATCCAATCTTCCGGCAAGCCCTGAACAAGGACATTCCCGACGTCGAAGTACGCGCCGACGTACGGGCTGCCGATGGAATCTATGAATGCGGCCATTTCCGTGGGAGTAAGCAGGAAGCCGTTCCACACGTTCTCGAGTGCTATGTGAGTTTTCAGGCTTTCGGCGAACGGGGCAAGCTCCTTCAGCGCCGCCAGCGCCCGCTCGTGTGCCACATCCGATTGCACACGCTCCTTGGCAATGGGCGACGCCACCACTCCGGGAATCGTCAGCAACGCGCCCGCGCCCGACCACGCCGCGATCTGCAGGCCCTTGCGCACCACGTCCTTCGCTTTCTCGCGCTTTTCGGGATCGTCGCTCGTGAGCGAATACCGCCAGAACAGGCCCGTTGCGAGGCTTGCAATCTCGATGCCGGCCTCAGCCGCCTGGTCGACGATGCCGCGTACCTCGTTCTCCGGCGTTTCGAGGTTCAGCTCGCCCGTCTCGCCCACTGCAAGCTCCACGGCGTTGTAGCCTGCGGCCTTCGCTTCGCGGAAAAATTCGCCGATATTCTTCGTGCCCGGCCCACCGCCGGGAAACGCCCAGTAACTGATGCTTTTTTTCATTGTGCTATCCTTGTGCAATGCGGCCGCGTGTGCGGCCATGGTTGTGGCTCATCAGAACGTGCCATAACGGCGGCATTCGTCGCATAGCGCGTCTATGTTTGCCAGCGGCACCTCCGGCTCGAGCACGTGCGTGGGCGAGACGATCAGCCCGCCGTTGCGGCCGTAGCTGTCGATCACCTCCCGCACGCGCGCGCGTACGGCGTCGGGCGTGCCCCACGGCATCGTCGATTGCGTGCCGATCAGGCCGTCGAACGTCAGGCGGGCGCCGAACCGCTTGTGGATCGACTCGACATCCACGCATTCCGGCTGCACCGGGTTGAGGATGTCCAGGCCGTCATCCACCATTTCGGGCACAAACTGCGTCACGTCGCCATCCGAGTGGTACCAGATGCGGCACTCGGGGTTGATATCCTTGACCGCCCGCCAGACCTTCCGCCAACGCCAGTGAAACAGGTTGCGCCAGATGTCCGGCGAGAACATCGGCGCCTTCTGGTTCGCCACATCGTCGCCGCAGTTGAGGCAGTCGACGCCTCCCCTTGCGAGTGCGGTGGCAATGGCCATTTTCTGCTGGTGCAGCCGTTCCAGCAGGCATTCGGCCCAGCTCGGCCGCTCCATCAGGTCGACGAGGAACTGCTCGTAGCCGCGAATCTGCCACGCGCTTTCATACATGTGGCCGACCCACCCTGTGACGTACCGGCCGTCCGCGTGAGCCTTGTCGACCTCCGCGCGGACGTGCGAACTGTCCCACGTGCTGAGATCGTCGAGCGGGTAGTTCTCGATCTCGGCGAGCGAAGCTGCATTGCGCAGCGGCGATATCATGTGCGTGAAATGGTACACGCTGCCGGGCACGTGGGCTACTCCGCCGCCGAACGTGGTGCCTTCGGGCAGGTCCACGCCCTCCCAGTATTTCGAGTAATCGACCGGAGGCACACCATCCGGCCGTCTAAGGCCGACGGCCGCATTCCTTGCGAATCCGTAATGGCCGGCGATGTCGTCGGTGCCGATGTGCTCGATCACGCGGCGCTGGAGGTCGGGCGTGAATCCGGCGTAAAACAGGATGCGCCCCGGTGTGCGGTGCTCCGTCGTTGCACGGAAATTTTCCAGGTCTGTCATTTCTCGAACGTCCCTTTCAGGTGATGCTTCAACGAAGATGTTGTGAGTCGGCCACGAGACAGGGCATTAGTATATCGCGGCGGTCGCGGATGTCAAGTGCATTCCGCGGGTTCGTGGCGGGAAGCGGAGGCCTGCTGGCGGCTATTGCTGTTTGCCGAAGCAATAGACCGCGCCGTCGCCGGTGCCAATGACCATGCGGCCGGCGGCAACTGCCGGTGATGCGTTAACCTCCGCGCCTGCGCGGAATTGCCATTCCTTCGCGCCGGTCTCGAGGCTCAGGCCGTAGACAGTGCCGTCGGCGCTGCCGAAATAAACCATCGTCCCCGCAATGACGGGGCACGAGTCTACCTTGCCTCGAGTGCGGAAATCCCACAACACAGTGCCGCGCGTGCCGTCGACGCAGAACACGCGCCGGTCGCGCGATGCGAATATGACGCGGTCGTCAGACACTGCCGCGCCGGCGTAACATTCGCCGAGTTCGCGCCCGGCTTCGATCTTCCACGCGACCGAGCCGTCTGCGAGCTTCACCGCGAGGTATTCTCCGCCGATGGATCCGACGTAGACGTGGCCGCCGGCATAGGCGGGCGAGCCGGAGAAATTGCCCCCGACCTCGGCGGCCGCGCGCTGTTTGCCGGTTTCCACGTCGATCACCCGCACGGCGCCGTCGCAGCCGGCGATGATCGCCGCACCCTCAGCCACGCAAGGCGAGCAGTGAACCTGGGCGTCGGCCTGAAACTCCCACCTGGGTTCGCCGGTCTCCCGATCCAGGCAATATAGCTTGTTGTTGTATGAGCCGAACAGCACGGCGCCCGCGACGGGCGTTGCGGAGGAAATGATTTTCGCGCCGGCGTCGAATTTCCAGCGCTCGGCTCCGGTGGCGGCGTTCACGGCGTGAAACACACCGCCTTCATCGCCCGCGTAAACTGTGCCGCCGACAACACACGGCGCCGCCGTGATGGCGTCCTCCGCCTTGAAGCTCCACAGCAGCTTGCCGGAATCGAGGCTGAGCGCCAGCAGCTCGCCGGAACCGGCGCCCACGTAGACCTTGCCGTCGACTATTGCCGCTGTCGACTGCACCGACGAGTTTGTCTCGTATGTCCACAGCAGCGATGGCTTCGCAGGCAGGGAGGCATCGGCCACGCCAGTCATTTCGGGGCTGCCTCGGAAACTCGGCCAGTTGCCGTTTTCGCTGCGGGCTGTTTCAGCAGCAACAAGCAGAATGACGGCAGCAGCAACAATCGCTATGGCACGTCTCATGTCTGTTCTCCTCGATCACTCCTCGCGGAGCGCCTGTATCAGATTCCCGCGCACTGCACGGGCGGCGGCGATAACGCAGGATGTCGAGCCGGTCGCCAGGACAGCCGCCAGCACGATGCCGAGCACGAGCCAATTTGGGGAGGATTGCGCGGAGGCGATCTGCGGCGCCACTGCTATGAGCGCCGACGCCGATCCCAAGGCCATCCCAGCCAGCAGCAGCGCGATGTTTTCCCCGGCCAGCAGCACGGCAAGTTGGCGCCTGCCGAAGCCGGTGGCCAGCATCAGGGCGAATTCGCCGCGCCGCTCGAGCGCGCTCCGCAGCAGCACCACCACGAGGCTGAGCGTGCCCAGAACCACGCCCAGGCCGCCGAGCGCTATGAAAGTTGCGATGTAGGTGTTTTGCACGGCCAGCAGGGATTCCAGAATCTCAGTCGTGCGCCGCACCTCGAGTCCCATGTCGCCCAGATTCCGCCGCAGCCCAGCCGCCACGACGTCGGCCGATCCCGGCGGCGTCTCGATCAGGAAATAGCTCGGAGTTGCCTCCTGCGGAAACACCTGCCGGAAATTGCGCTCGCTCATCACAAGCTCGCCCGCGAGCACGCTTGACGAGATCAGCCCGACCACGCGCAGCGTTACAGGCTCCGCAGCCGGCCGCGGAAGCTCGAGGCTGCCGCCCAGCTTCGAGTGCAGTTGCCAGCGAATGCTTTCCGCATCGCCGAACACCGGAATCGTTCCGTCGTCCGGCCGCATCTCGAGCGCCTGCCACGGATTGCCGCCGTCGTTGCGAGCGGTCGTCACGGTGAATCCGCCGCGCTCGATCATCTTCCCGCCGGCGCCCAGCACGCGGGGCAATGCCGTCTTCGCGAGGTTGCGGCAGCTTATGTCGTCGCCCCGGCTCGACAGCAGCGGATACACGTTCACGCCTTCCATCAGCGGCTCGTCGGCAGGATCGAACGCCAGCGCGTCGCGGCCGGATTTCGTGCCGAAATCGTATGCTATCGGCACCGACGATGTCGCCCGAAGCGCGAAGCCCCCCGTGCCCGATGTTTTCTTCGCGGCCTCGGCGCTGCTCACACGCTTCGTATTTCCCGCAACGGCCACTATCACGAAGCACGCAGCCGCCAGCAGACCGATCACCAGCATGCTGCGGCCACGGTTGGCCGCCGCGTTGCGCGCGATCAATCGCGCCATCGACAGGCCGGGCCGCCGCCGTGCCAGAACCGCGCCCAACAGCAGGTGGCTCGCGCTCAGGCCGGCCACAAGCAGCGCGGCTCCGCCTCCGAAAAACGCGCCCGTGCCGCCCACGAAGCCGAGCATGACCACGCCCGCGCAGCCGGAAACGATCAGCAGAATCGCAGCAAGCCGCGCGGAGCCGCGAGACGACGTTGCATTCATCGCGGACCACCCCGCGAGCAGGTCGAGCACGCCCGACTTGCCCAGCACCCTCGCCGCCCACCACATCGACGCAACCCCCGCCGCCAATCCGGCCAGGGCGCCGAACAACACGCTGCCGGAATCGACGTGCAGCCACAGCCGGGCATTGCCGATGCTGCCGAACCAGCCGGTCAGCAGGCGGATGATCCGATCCGCATAAACGATGCCGAGTGGTACGCCCGCCGCAGCGCCCGCCAATGCGAGCACCCCGCCCTCCCACAGCAGCGCCCGCATAGCAGCACGCCCGGTGAAGCCGCACGCCAGGAGCGTCCCGGCCTCGGACGCACGCCGCTGCACCGACAACCGCATCAGCATGCCCGCCAGCCCCATCGCGGCGGCAACCAGGAAGAAGCTCATCGACACAAACAGCGTGCCGTAGTCTTGCGTGCCCTCCGACGCCTCGAGCGCCTGCCGCCGAACGGGGCGGAAGGCCAGACCCGCATCGGCGGGCTTCGCGTGCTGCATCAGCGCCTGCCCGAGCTTGGCGGCAAACGCGGCCGCCGTCACCTGGTCCGGCCGCTGCACACGGACCGACGTCACCCAACCGCCTTCCGTCTCGCCCTGCCAGATTCTGCGAAGCTCGCCGGCCGATAGAAACGCCTTGGGCGCCGCCCGATACCGCTCCCAGTACTCGTCGTCGCGTTCGGTGACCCGGCTGAGGTCGACGGGAAACGGCGGGGCCCATTCGTCGATCGTCGCCTGATCGGTCATTCCGCGGAAATCGGGCACGAGGAATTTGTCGGCGCCAGGCCCGGTCAACGTCACGATCCCGCGGAGTGTGTACGTGTCGCCGGTGGTTCCGTACGAGCCGTCTCGATCGGTTACGAGGTGATCGACGCGCAACTCGTCGCCAACGTGCGCGCCAAGGTCGTTCGCCGCCCACTTGTTCAACAGGATGCCGCGTTCGTCAAGCTCGGCCGAGCCTTCCTGAATTTCAAACGGCTCGAGCGGCTCGACGGCCGCAATGACGGCATATGCGATATGGGCGCCGCCGGGTTTGCTTATCGTGTCGGCTAGATGCACGGAAGTGTCGGCCGCGCGTGCGCCGAGGGCATCGGCTGCATCATGCACGGCGGCAACAAGCTCGCCGCTCAGCACGAGCGACTCGCTTTGCACCGAAACGTAACGCCGCTGCTCGGCTGTTCTCAGCTCGAGGCCAAGGTCGGCCGGCGTCACGGCCGCTACGAGCGCCCCCGACAGCTCCGCGTCAGGAATTTCCCCATCCGCCGCCAGCAGCAGCGTGTTCGCGCGATCCTGCTGCCGCAGCGCCTTTGCGACGCGGTCAATTGCGACAAACGCATTGCGCGGCGTCGCGGTCTCGTTGGACAGCGAAAACCCGCCCAAGCCGTCGTCGGGCAGCACGGCCGCCACCTGCAGCCGCATCGAGCCGAGCACGTCCTCGAGGGCGCGCCGGGCAAACAGCGTGCCGGCCGGCGCGTCGCCGGGCCGCGCAGCATTCAGCAGAAGGGCGTCGCCCTGCGATGCGCCCAGATCGTGCGCGAGCGCCTCGTTTACTGCAACACTGCGGCCGGCGGCGAGGTCTATCGACCGCCCGCCGAACATCCCCCAGAATGCTGCGTCAACACCGATGATATTCACGCCCGGCACGGCCGCGTCGTTGGCTGCATTGCGAACCGAACCCCGTGCGACGATCGCCGGCGCCGCAGCCTTCAGCCTGCCCTGCAGGGCCTGTTGTGCGGCGAGGTCGGCGGCGAGATCGCGCCGGAAGAACGTGCGGCCCGGCAGCGCGTAGTCGATGGCGCCCAGGCGCGCGAGGGCGGTGTCGCGGACACTCGCCGTGACCGAATGGCCCACGAGCAGCGAGCCGACGATCACCGCCGTGGCCACCGCCACACCGATCGCAACGGCCGCGTTTGCGCCCCGGTAATGCGCGAGGCTCCTGGTTATCAGCCGCGAGAATCTCAAGCTTTCACTCCGCCGCCTGCAAGCTTCCGCCCACCAGCGCGACGCATCGCGAGAACTGTCGCGCGAGGTGCATATTATGCGTTACCATCATCACCGTAACGTTCTGCTCGGCTGCCAACTCGAGGAACAATTCCACCACGCCGGTTGCGTTGTCGTAGTCAAGGTTGCCGGTCGGCTCGTCGCACAGCAGCAGCTCGGGCCGGTTGATCATCGCGCGTGCGACGGCCACGCGTTGGCGTTCTCCGCCCGACATCCTGGCGGGAAACGCCTCGGCGCGGTTCGCCACGCCCACCCGCTCGAGCAGTTCGCGAGCCTGACGCTCGGCGTCGGTATTGCGCCCGGCGGCCAGCGATGGCAGCACCACGTTTTCCAACGCCGTGAGCTGCGGCAGCAGGTGATGATCCTGGAAAACGAAACCGACGCGCCGCGCGCGGAAATCTGCCAGCTCGCCGCCCGCGAGATTCGTGATGTCTGTGTCGCCCAGCCGCACGCTGCCCGACGTCGGCGTGTCGAGCGAGCCGATTATGTTCAGCAGCGTACTCTTGCCCGAGCCGGAAGGCCCCACCACCGCAAGCGTTTCCGCCGCGGGCACTTCCAGCGAAACGTCTCGCAGAACCGCGTGGGTTCCCTCGGGCGTATCGTACGATTTGGAAACATCATCGAGGACGAGCCGGCCCGGTTCTCTGTTCATATATACTCCTTCGATCTCCGCTGCGCCACGTGCGCACCGAGGATGGCAACCGACCCGATGCCATACCACGTGTACTCGATATCCGGGTCCGGGTCCGCCGCACATGACCGAAACCCGCCGCCCGGCACTTTCATGCGTTGTATGAATCGAGCGGCCGCCGGCAGATCGATTTCGTCGAGCCTGTCAGCCAGAATCAGCGCGGTCAGGACGCTGAACGTCGACAACAGATCGCCGCAGGGAGCATCGGCGTGGGCGCGGAAGCCGCCGTCGGGCGCCTGCATCGAGGCCAGAAATCGAATCGCCGGGGCATCGGCCCTGTCGGATGCCATCTGAACGAGTAACGCTGCCGCCGTGGGATTCGTTTGGCCCGCCGTATCGCCGGGGGTGTCGCCGTAGCCGCCGTCAGCCCGGCGCAATTCCGCAATTGCGGCGCAGGCATCCTCCGCGTCTTCGTTCAGCATCTCCATGCACAGCAGCCCGAGAAACGTGTTGTAGGCGCTCGCCTGGTCGCAGCCTTGCCGGGCATAGGCGCCGTTGGGCAGGCGACTGCGCCGCAATACCGACCGTATGGCAGGCAGGCCTGTTTCCATCCGCAGAACGTCTGGCCCGAGCAGCCGGGCGATGTTGAGCCGGTTGAAACAATCGACCACGTCAGCGGGCTCGGGCAGTTGCTGCAGATAGCCGGCGGTTGAGCTTGCCGGTGCTCCTCCGGGAATCAGCGACAGTATCCGGACGGCGAAGTCGGTGTAGTAGGTATCGGAGTCGCCCCGGCGGCCTCGATAGCCGCCGTCAGGCAACTGTTGAGCCGCAACGTATCGCAGTTGGTCTGCGGCCGGCTTGTGCGGGATCGCAGCCGCACCGAGTGCGAGTGCGGCATCCAGTGTTGGCAGAATCGGGCGGCTCCGCATTTGCTGAATTCCTCCGGCCGAGCCTGCTAAAAATTGACGGTCAGCCACTACAGCACGATTTTCACGAGGAACTGAAGCAGTTCGCGAAGCGACTGCTGCGGAATTCCTTCGGCGGATCGGTTCGCACGGTCGCGCAGTTTTTCAAGCAACCGTTCGGCCTTGTCGAACACGCCCAGCTCGCTGTACAGCGCCTTGACGTCGGCGACGAGCCGGTTGCGATCGACGCGGGCGCCGGTGATCTCGCGCAGGCGTGCTTCGCCCCCGGCTTCGGCTGCAAATGCCCTCAGGATAGTCGGGCGCTCGGCGAGCACGTCCTGCCCGAGCGTCACCTTGTTGCGGTCGTCTTCGCGCCAGT